>OGWY01003411.1_pt1 | contig 10600 bp, 8 predicted proteins | sample 1576121 | NCBI WGS metagenome assembly OGWY01 (sample SAMEA3541543, study PRJEB24748) | human gut metagenome | biome: human gut; feature: human-associated habitat; material: faeces | place: China | collected 2012 | reverse complement strand
TTTAATATGGAAGTGGGATGACGCTCTGGCTTAGGCTGGGGCGTTTTTTCTATGGCTATAATTGGCATTTGTTGATATAATATGAATTAGATTTTTTGTATTGGAGGGGGAAAAATGTACATCAGAAAAATAGTTTCTAAAAATCTAGGACCAATAAAGAAAATACAATTATTATTACCTTTGGAAAATGGCGTCCCAAAGCCAGTAGTGCTAGTAGGCGAAAATGGAACTGGTAAGTCCACACTTATCTCAAATGTTGTTGACTCTTTTTATGAAATAGCAGGAGCTGCATATCCTGATGCACGAAAACATGGTGAAACAGAGGGATATGAGTTTTATAAAATTATAAATCCTATAGAGATTCATACTGGTGAAAAATATTTATATTCATATATAAAATATGAAAGTCTGAGTGGAGAAATACCTTCAATTGATTATGTATTTAAGAGCGGAAGAATATCAAATGAAGAATTTAGACAGAATTGCGACGATTGTTCTCAACAAATATCTTGGACAGACGATGAAAATTTTAAGCAGACTACAGCAAGTAAGGAAGATGCGGAAAAAATAATATCAAGTGATATTATTTGCTATTTTGGACCAGATAGATATGAAAAGCCGTCTTGGCTAGGTGATCAGTATTACGAAACAACAGATTATGAGCATATTGCTGTAAAAACCCGGTTTGCAGGTAAAATGGAATTACCAATTTTAGTTAATGCAATGACTTCGAAAACACTTCAGTGGCTGTTAGATGTAATAGTTGATTCAAGAGGGGATATTGGTACAGATGAACAAGGTGGATTGAGGTTGGAGAATGTCAGCCCAGTTGATATCATGAGTCTTGGTGTTGCTCGTAAGAATATTGAACAGATTATGAGTAACATCATAGGAGAAGAAGTCTATTTTGGCTTGAATTTTAGAAGTATACATGGCTCAAGATTTAATATTAAAAGGCGAAGCGATAATTCGCTTATTGTGCCTTCACTTGATTCATTATCTACAGGACAAAGTGCATTATTCAATATGTTCGCAACGATTGTACGTTACGCAGATACTATAAATATTAATAATAGTATTCATTTATCTGAAATATCTGGAGTTGTTGTCGTAGATGAAATAGAACTTCATTTACATTCTATATTACAAAGGGAAGTGCTTCCAAAACTGATTGCGTTGTTTCCAAAAGTTCAGTTTATTATTACGACACATTCACCACTTTTCCTGCTTGGAATGGAAGAACAATTTGGAACAGAAGGATTTGAGATATATGAGATGCCGCAAGGCTTGAAAATCAATGCTGAACGTTTTTCTGAATTTCAAAAAGCCTATACATACTTAACCAATACACAACAATACGAGCAGGCTATATATGATGCTGTAAGTAATAAACAAGATAAGATGTTAATTGTTACGGAGGGGACTACAGACTGGAAACATATGAAAGCTGCATATAATAAATTGTCACATATGCCTGAGTATGCTGAATTGTTTACAGGTTTTGAATTCGAATTTCTTGAATATGAGCCTAATAATAGTTCACAAAGCACTAAAGTAAAGCTTGAAATGGGTAATGGTCAATTAGTTTCATTATGTGAAAATATGGCGAAAATCATGCAGAAGAGGAAGATGGTATTTATTGCAGATAGAGACCATAATGATACTAATAAGAAGCTTGGTGGAAAAGATGGAAACCAATTTAAAAAATGGGGTAATAATGTATACTCTTTTATACTTCCTATTCCGGACTTTAGAACTGCAACACCGGGAATTTGCATAGAACATTTATATTCTGATGAAGTGATTAAGACAGAAATAGAAACACAGAATCCGAATGTAAAACGAAGACTGTATATGGGTAATGAGTTTGATAGACGTGGATATGCACCATCTTTAGGTGTTATATGTGAAAAAAAGGCTGTTTGTGGACCAGAAAAAATAAATATCATTGAAGGTTCTACAGGCGAGAGGGTAACCTTGTTAGATGATGAAAATATTAATATGGCTTTATCGAAAATGACATTCGCTAACTTGATGTTAGAAGGAAAAACTCCTTTTGATGAAGTAGACTTTAAGCCATTTGTTCCAATTTTTGATATATTGAAGAAAATATATTTAGATAGTGACATTTGAACATCCTTAGTAGTAACTTCATCCCGTTTTACTACCAATTTTACTACTAACAGGTAGTAATAACTTGCCTAATTCTGCTCTGATTTGCCACAATCTGTAATTTCAGAGCATATCACAATACCCCCGGAAACCCTTGCAAATGTGGGTTGTCATAAGGATTGTTGAAGAAACATTGAAAAATAAAGGCTTATAGACAGTCACAGGCGGGGCTTGTAGTAAAATTAATATGGAATTGTAGATAGGCACATCTGATAGCGAAAACAGGTGTGCTTTTCTATTGTTGTATAACAGCATAAAAAATATTTTAACTTTTCTATCATGTACTTATCAGAATAGGATTTACCTTCATAAAGAATGAGATAATATGTATTCTTGATCAAATCAAAAGGAAATGACCTGATTGTATAATCGTGATATAATCAAATAAGTAAAAATTAGAAAGAAATTTAGAGAAGTTTTTTGAAATAGTGATGTTATAACACATTAACAGTATTTAAGGGAGGAAGCGTGAATAATGAAAGTGAACATATTTTATTCGTGGCAATCAGATTTACCTAATTCTAAAAATAGAAATTTAATAGAATCGTGTTTAAGAAAAGCGATAAGATTATTAAAAGATGAAATTAAAGAAGTATCAGAATTTTCTATCGAAAGTGATAGCCGAAATGATATTGGGACACCTGATTTGACAGAAAGTATATTTAGCAAGATAGAAAAATGTGATATTTTAATTGCGGATATTAGTATAATAAATGTACAAAGCAATTATAGACGTACACCAAATCCCAATGTACTTCTTGAGGTAGGATATGCATCAAAAGCTATTAGTTGGTCTAATATATTATGTTTATTTAATAGCGAATTTGGAGATATAGAGCTTCTTCCATTTGATATACGTACAAGAAAACCTATTGTTTATAATACTCAAGATGGAACTTCCGAATCAAAAATAGTATTAACTAAGGTTTTAAAAGCCCAAATTAAAGAAATTATATTTAATCGAGTTATCGATAAAAAGGAGTATCTTTCAACAAAACGTAATGTAGATTTAGCAGTACAAAATATTTTGATTGATATTTGTGAATTTATATTTGATAGAAATTCAGTTGATAAATATAATTATGATAAGCTATTACATATGTCAATAGAATCTTTGAGGAAAGCTTTATTACATAAACAATTTTTAGGATTTTTTTTGTATAGGAATATTGAAACTAATATAGACGAATTTATTAATTTTTTTAATGATGGCTTAGAAACATTTTTCTTAAAAGAAAAAGAAAAAAGAATCCTTGCAAAATTAGTGTTTGCCTTAAGGGAATATAAAGATATGATTTATTCTGAAAAAGTGCTAAAGTTTGTACATTCCAATACAAAATACATCCCTCAATCTGCACATGTAATAAATTCCCAAAACCCAGAAAATTCATATTTGCTTTTAGAGCCTATAGAAAATAATAAAGCTGTTGTAATTGCTGGAGGTCTATTTGGTAATGTCTCACAAAAAATAATGACAAACACATATGAGATTATAGATGAAGCGGTTCCAATTTTTGCGTGCCACATAAACAATATTATTGAATTAGTTAATGATTGGATATCAGAAACAGGAAAATATTTTATAATTAATCCTAAATTGCTTGAATTTCACTCTTAACTTAAATATAGATAAAATTTCTTTATAAAATAATTGTTTATATAACTGAAAGGCAGAACAGGCAGACACCGTACGAAGTGTAAGGTGGCTGTCTGTCCTAGCCTTGCAGGAGTGGCGTTAGCCACGACTGCCTTGCCCCCGGTATCTAACAGGGGGGCACAAATACAACTGGAAATTGTAATTAAAATTCTTAAAACACTGATTTCACAAGGCTTTGAATCACTTTAAAACAGATGTGATAATTTTGCAAAATGTCACATACCTGTAGTTTTATTTGACACATCAAATTGATTGTGATAAAATTTCTTTGTTTTCAAGCAAAGGAGACTGATTATGAATAATTACTATATAACGAATCAACCTAAAAAGAAACTTATCTCTGTACAATTAAATCCGATGAAACATTGTACAGAGTATAGCATATAACGAAATGCGTAAGATTTCATCGGAAATGTGGCAATGAACCAATGTGCCTTTATCGGGAAATGGTTTTATTGTCTCTTTTCCGTATGTCATAAAACGTAAGGGATTAAGGCTATAGGCAATGTTTTGTCTATAGTCTTTTGTTATATATTCATAGTTTTAACAGGAGACTATTGCACTTTGTGTATTTTGTCTCCTGTTTTTTTGTGCTCAAAAACAGAGAAAGGAACATGAAATATGAGTTTATTAGAAATTACAAATTTATCACATTCGTTTAGTGAAAACGTCTTATACAAAAATGCAGATTTTTCATTAAACAAAGGGGAACATGTTGGAATCGTTGGACAAAATGGAACAGGAAAAAGTACGTTGATTAAACTTTGTACGGGTCAGTTACTTCCCGATGACGGGCGTGTTACATGGCAATCTAAAACAAGTATCGGTTATTTAGACCAATACGCTGAGATTGACTTGAAACTTGATATGAAAAGTTTTTTGAAAACTGCATTTTCACATCTTTATGACTTGGAAGAAAAAATGAATGATTTGTATGAGAATACACAGGATGGTGATTTTCAAAACCTAAATACTGCGGCAAGGTATCAAGAAGAGTTGGAACGACAGGACTTTTATCTGATTGATACAAAGGTTGAACAGGTTGCAACAGGCTTGGGGTTGTTGACAATCGGTTTAGACAGACCCATTGCACAAATGAGCGGCGGTCAAAGAGCAAAGGTGATCTTGGCAAAACTTTTGCTTGAAAAACCAGACGTACTGCTTCTTGATGAGCCAACGAATTTTTTGGATAAAGAACATGTTGATTGGCTGTCAGAATATCTCTGCGGTTTAAATAATGCTTTTATGGTTGTTTCGCATGATTATGCTTTTTTAGAAAAAATATCAAATCGAATCTGTGATATAGACAATCATAAAATCACAAAATATTATGGCACCTATTCGGAGTTTTTAAAAAAGAAAACTGCCTTGCGTGAAGATTATATACGTCAATATTCCGCACAGCAAAAGGAAATCAAGAAAACCGAGGAATTTATCCGTAAAAATATAGCGGGAAGAAAATCAAAAATGGCAAGGGGAAGACAAAAGCAACTGGATAGAATGGATAAAATGGAAGCCATTGACCAAAAAGAGATTATACCATTTTTTCATTTTCGTGAAATGCCTTTGACAAATACAGAACATTTAAACGTCAAGCATTTATCGGTTGGCTATCACTACCCTGTTTTATCTGATATTAATTTTACAGTAAATGGCGGACAAAAAGTTGTGATAACAGGCTTTAATGGCATTGGAAAATCAACTTTATTGAAAACATTAGTCGGACAATTAAGTGCTTTAAATGGTTCGTTTTCTTTTTCAGAGCAAGTGAAACTGCGATATTTTGAACAGGATTTACATTGGGAGAATGAGGAAAAAACGCCAATACAGATAGTGTCTGATTGTTACCCGTCACTTACGATAAAAGAAGTGAGAAAAAATCTAGCCTGTTGTGGAATCATGGGCGAACACGCAATGCAGGCTATAGGCACGTTAAGCGGTGGAGAACAAGCAAAAGTAAAGATATGCCTGTTAATTCTTACTCCTTGTAATTTTATCATCATGGACGAGCCGACAAATCATTTAGATATTCAAGCAAAGCAATCTTTAAAAATTGCATTAAAAGAATTTAAAGGCACAGTGCTGCTTGTTTCCCATGAACCTGATTTTTATAAAGAATGGGTTCAAAAAATAATTAACATTGAAAATATCATTAAAAAGAGATAACTTGCTGATAATTTTTCTGCCAGAATCTTTTTTTCAAAAATGAAATTGAAAGATGCTGTGTGGCGGTAATAAAAACAACCGTCATTCACAGTTTCTTATTTGTGTGTCATAATTTACGAAAACGATGGTTGAGAGACTATCGTTTTTTACGGTATTTCATAGGAGCGTTAAGGCGGTTATAGGAGAACACGCCTTATGACAAATCTATGTGAAAACCTTAATTTAAAAAATCCGTTACTGTTAAAAAAATTTATTTTAATACAATAATTCCCTACGTTTGTAAATGTGGTTTTTCACATTATACAATAGGAGCAATCAAAGAAGTGCAAGAATCATATACCGTTGTTCTTGTGCTTTTTTGCTGTCTGAAAATATTTACAAATATATTTTCAGACAGGGTAACAAATCTCATCTCTGTGGTGAGTGTCAGAGCGAAAAGAGGTAAGAATCTCTACGCTTTTACATTGCACAGGAAGGAGGTGAGATTATGAAACCTTCTTCATTTGAAAGTGCCATAGGGCTACAGTTTGACTGCCTTATCCGCAAAGTCATAGACAGAACAGTAAAGAATTATTACAGGGAACTTGGAAGACGTGCAAAACATGAAATCCCGTTCTGTGACGTAACAGAAACGGATCTGAACCATGCAAGTGTCATAGATGAATATTCTGTTGAATATACAGCATTTCTTGTCTATGGTATGGAAATCCATGTCTATGATGAACGTCTGTGCAAAGCGATTCGGAAATTAAAAGACAGGCAGAGAAACATTATTTTGATGTTCTATTTCCTTGATATGTCAGATACGGAAATCGGAGAAATCATTGGGATTTCAAGATGTTCCGTTTACCGGGGAAGAATGAAAGCACTGGATATTATCAGAGAAAACTATACGGAGGAATAAGACAGATGAAACAGGTAAAAAGATGCCCGAGATTTACGACTATCCGCATGGCTTCCGATGGCGATAACGAAGCCATAGAAAAGATTTTGGAACATTATAACGCATACATATCAAAGGCTTGCTTACGTCCGTTCTACGATGAATATGGTGGCGTGCAGATTGTCGTTGACAGGGAATTAAAAGGCAGAATCCAAATTGCTATTACAAAAGCCATTTTAAAATTTGAAATGGAAATCAGATAAGATTCTCTAAAATGCAACAAATCTCCTGTCTGTGGGTAGTTACTGTGGGAGAAAAGAAAAAATTCTTAAAAATGCAACAAATCCGCCTTGAGTGGCGAGTGTTGGTAAAGGAAAGAATTATTTTTCCATGCTCTTTGAAAACTTCATAAAGCAGTCAGATACTTTTGACAGACAGCGAGCCTGTGGACTGACACGCCATGACCTTGCTCTGCAAGACAGCGATACCCTGTCAGTGTCCATAAGGGGAAATACGTCGATTTTCTCTGCCATGACCTGTCCTGTCAGATAATGATACTCCCGCACAGCCACAGTCCGAGCGTTAGAAGCGTCGCAGGCAATGGGTGCGGCTGCATGAGAACCATGCAGAGGTGAAATTCCTGTGGGTGAAGACAACACCGTCTGACTGCTTCGGAATCTAACAAGGAAAGGGGGAATCGAATGACAGAAACCGCAGAAGAACCAGTGGTACGTGAATACCGTATCGGCAATACAATTTACCGTGTAAAGGCAAAATCAAACGGTCAGACGCAGGAAGAACCAAAAGACACGATAAAGCGTCTGATTCAGCGAAACAAGAGACGTAACAGGCAGATTTAAGACGGATTTATAAAAAAGGCAGACAAAAGACAGTGGTTGTGTTATCTTATATCTATACAAGCATTGCCTGTGTGACTGTCGGAACAGGAGGAAATATGCTGAAGAACATACAGTCAGTTACCACAGGAAATACTTTTACCACTTCCCCGACAAAGGGAACAAATACAGGAATCACAGCACTTTACTGTCGTTTGTCACAAGATGATGGGAATGTTGGAGATTCGGACAGTATCGTCAATCAGAAAAAGATACTTGCGGAATATGCGGAGAGAAACGGTTACACGCCTTACCAGTTCTATATTGATGATGGATTTAGCGGTACGAATTTTGAACGTCCACAGTTCAAACAGATGATTGAGGACGCACAGAAAGGCACTGTGAAACGTATTATCTGTAAAGACCTGTCAAGATTCGGGCGTGACTACATCAAAGTGGGATTGTATACGGAATTTATCTTCCCCGATAAAGACATTCACTTTATCGCTGTGAATGATGATGTAGACAGCAACGTACAGAAAGACAATGACCTTGCACCGTTCAAAAATTTGTTTAACGAGTGGTACGCAAGAGATACCAGCAAGAAGATTAAAGCAGTGAAGAAAGCGAAAGGGTTAGCAGGGGAACATATGAGTTGCGTTGCTCCTTATGGCTACCGCAAGAATCCCGATAATCCCAAAGAATGGCTGATTGATGAAGAATCCGCAGAGATTGTCCGAGAAATTTTCCGCTTGTGTGTGGACGGGTACGGACCGAGAAGAATCGCAAACATTCTGACAGAGCGAAAGATACTGATACCGAGTGCCTACGCATTAGAAAAGGGTTATGCTGTTCGTAACAATATCCCAAAGAATCCCTGTCAATGGTCGAGTACCGTTGTGGTGGACATACTGGAACGCATGGACTATCTGGGGCATACGGTGAATTTTAAAACACACCGCAAGTCCTACAAACAGAAAAAGAAGATTGAGAATGATAAGTCAGAATGGAAAATCTTTGAGAATACCCATGAGCCGATTATCGACCAGTCTACTTTTGACATTGTGCAGAAGATTCGTGCGAACCGCAAACGTCCTACCAAAATGGGAGAAATGCCGATGTTTTCGGGAATCCTCTACTGTGCGGACTGTGGAAAGAAACTGTCGTTTCACAGGCGGGTGAACGAGCCTGACATCAAACATAATTTTGTGTGCAGTAATTACCGTTCGGATACTAACAAATGCTCCATGCACTATATCCGCAACGTGGTTGTGGAACAACTGGTGCTGGAGAATCTGCGAGAGGTTGTGTCCTACGTTAAAACATATGAAGATGAATTTGTGCAGATGGTGATGGACGCTGACATGAAGCAAAAAAGCAAGGAACTGGCAAAGAAAAAACGTGTGCTGTCCGATAAGGAGAAACGCTACACACAGTTAGACAGTCTGTTCCAACGTATCTACGAGGACAATGTAAGCGGTAAACTTTCTGATGAACGATTTGCGAAACTGTCACAGGGATATGAAGCAGAGCAAAAAGAGTTGCAGTCAGAAATTGAAACACTCCGCATGGAACTGTCACAGGAAGAACAACAGAATGTCAATGTAAAGTCGTTCTTATCTACTGTCAAGAAGTATACGGAGATACCGGAACTGACACCGGAGATTGTGCATGAGTTCATAGACTGCATTATCGTCCATGAAGCAGATAAAAGCAGTGGTAAAAGAATACAGGAAATCGAGATTATCTATAACCATATCGGAGTATTTGACCGTTCAAAGGTCAATGTATATATGGGAAAAGCGGTATAACACCGAAATGCTATACTGCCATCCTAAATCTAAAAAGTATCCTTATGAAATCCCTACAAAAACAGGCATTTCGGGGCAAAACAAGGAGAAACAAAACTATGATAAAAATACTATTTATTTGCCACGGCAGTCCAGTTTTATGATAATGCATACCTTCGCAGACTGGGGCAATACAGGGCAGAGTATGGCGGAAAGCCTTGGAATTACTACGGTTTCGACTACTAAGGCACATGGCTGGAAGTGGGATAAAGGCAAAGGTTTAGGGGAAAATTTTTAGTAGTAATTGACTACTTAGAGGTAGAATATGAAGGATTAAAAGCCACAATCGCTGGTAGGAGTCTACCGAGATTGTGGCTTATTTATTTTCATAACAGTGTGCAGAAATGTATTGTAAATGTTGCACACGAATGATAAAATTTATTATTAGGAGGGTGTGTCAATGAATAAGACAATTTCAATGAGTATTCGCGTAAGCGAAGATGAATTAAATAAATTAAAACAAGCAGCGAGATTGGAGGCATATGCTTCATATAGTGAGTTTATAAGGAGAACTGCTTTGATTGAAGCAGAAAAGGTAATTAAAGAAAAAAACATACTTGAAGAAAAGGAGAAATAATTATATGGAAATAAAGGATATACTTAAGCCAGATGAGTATGAGATTTTGAATCAAGTGAATCAAACAGATAGGGATTGGTTAAATGACAGAATACAAATTCGTAGGGATGGAAAACCAGGGGTAGAATGTGTAGTGAGAGGAACAAATAGTGAGGGCGATTATTTCAAATTAACCCCTGAAGAAATAATACGTCAATATTATGCGTATAAATTATTGTCAGAATATGGTTACAAAAAAGAACAGATTTCTTTTGAGGAGCCAGTTCTTTTTGCGGGAAGACAGACAATTAATGACAAGAGAATTGATATATGCGTTTTTGATGAAGAACGTAAAAATGTAATTATGATAATCGAGGTAAAAAGACCAGAAATAAATGATTATCAAAAGACATGGGATGGTGAATCAACAACTCCATTTCAGCAGATGCAATCATATGCAAATCAAAAACATCCAAGCAT
>OGWY01003408.1_pt1 | contig 10615 bp, 8 predicted proteins | sample 1576121 | NCBI WGS metagenome assembly OGWY01 (sample SAMEA3541543, study PRJEB24748) | human gut metagenome | biome: human gut; feature: human-associated habitat; material: faeces | place: China | collected 2012 | reverse complement strand
GCCTCCTTGAAACAAAAGAAAAGGGCTGTCTTGTGTTGTTTCCACAGATTCGGCCGGCAATACCGAACGTTGCAGATGGAGATTCATCTCGGTAGCCTCTTTCAGATGAATGGCCAACAGTCTATTTTGATTCAACAAAATGAAAAGTACAGTAGGAAAAAGTCCGATGACCAAAGTGAATAATGCAAAGGCACAAAAGACATCCCAACGTAATCCCCAACCAAAAACGAAAGTAGAATAAATCCAGTTCCCGATAGCTATAAAAAAAAGTATCTGTAACAGATTGACAATCTGTTTCCACACAGTCCATGTTTCTTCTTTATAGAACTTCGGAAACAGTTTGCCAAAGACATACATCGGAATACTCAGAGATACTGCCGTCACGCCCATAAAGCCCACAAGTATCCAGAACTTATGCTGCCTAATGCCGGATATCCCAAATGGCTGTAAAACCAGTAATATCAGAAATACAACCAGGGAAGAAATCAACACAACCTTCCATCTTTGATATGCAACCGGATAAAGGCTTTGCAGGTATCTTCGTATTTTTTCACCCCAATGACTTCCCATATATTGTATTTTATTCGCTTTCCCTGCAAAGTAATATAAAATATCGGACAGATACTATAAACAGGGAGATTATCTTAACTAAAAAAAGAGGCAACCCGGTAATTGGAATTGCCTCTTCTATTCTATAGTATAGTAAACCGATTTTATTTCTTAGCCACAGGAGTATATCTTGCGTTAAGTCCGTCTACGATCTCTTTAGTAATGTTCAGTGTGCTATCGGCATACAGCAGATTATCAAAGCTGGTATTGCTGATAATCAGGTTATAACCTTTTGTTTTATTATATTCTTTCAGAAAAGCGTTAATAGAGTCACGCAGAATCTGACTGTTTTTAGCATTCTCCGATGCCATCTCTGTAGCCAGTTTGTTCTGCAGAGCCTGCAAATCCTGTTCCAATTTACCTAAGCGTGCATATTCTTGCTGTGCTCTTTCCGGAGAAATAAAAGCATTACTTTCATATTTCTTCTGGAATTCCTGTTGAGATTTACGCAGTTCATTTGCTTTCTGATTCAGCACCATGCGGCTGTTCTCCTCTTTGCTGATCATGTCAGCATTCAGGTCTTTGCAGAAATTATATTGAGACAACAAAGTATCTACTTCTACATAAGCGATTTTCAAACCAGAAGTGGCATTTGCATTTCCGGAAGCGGCATCAGGGAAGAAAATATAATGGACAGGGCAAAAGAAAATCAAGAAATTATAGGAAAGGTTTATGATTATGAGTAACAATACATACAATCTGCTGACTGCTAATCTGGAGCTGCTGAAATTAACCCAGATGTATGGAAGCATATAAGCAGTATTTATAATACTATACCAATTATGTCCGTATGCCAGACTTACTCATGAACCTGGACATTGCACGAACTGAAGTGAACTATCGCAAAGTTATGTCAAAATATTCCAATTCGATGATTCTCATTTTAGATGAATAGAGGCTTCTTAAACCGAATGATACATAACAGAAAGATATCTTTAACTACTTCATCGGAGACACAAGAAATCATCAACCATCTTCTGTTCTTAGTATGTATTCGAAGAATGATACGATCAGCTTGGAGTAGAAGCAAGTCCTCTGGCTAATGCAATCATTGACCGAATTGCACACGATAGATATCAGATCAATATCACAAGTATTGATGCTGAGCACAACAAGTCCATGCGTGAGGTGTATGGCTTAGATAAATCCATATGACATCTTATATCAGCTTGTATTTAAGGAAATAAGGCATAAAAACAAATAAGGCAGTGATTTATATGTTAAGCATAAAAAAAAGCTCTATATGAGCAAAATAAAGACAAGAAATACAAAATTAAATAATATTTTTAATTTATACTAAAAGAAAGAAAAGAATAAGAAAAAGGGGAAATATTGTATTTTTTTTAGAACAATCTTAAAAAAGAGTAAAAAAAAAGGAATCAATAATATCTAAAGACCTCCTTTCTATACAAAAACAATATTTGAATGCTTTTTGAATGCCGAATTGAATGCTTTAGGTTCAGGGAGGCTTGAAACCCCCTGAAAATAAGGCATTTGAGAATGCGGATGGCGGGACTTGAACCCGCACGATGTTGCCACCGGCAGATTTTGAGTCTGCTGCGTCTGCCATTCCGCCACATCCGCAAGACTTTAACAGTCTAACATATTGTTGCAGCAAAAGCAAGTATTTTTTTATAATTCTCTGTATAATTCTTCATACTTACGTGCCGAATTATTCCATGAAAAATCCGCCTTCATTCCACGGTCGACAATCTTATTCCATTCACGTTTATGATTATAATATACACTCTTGGCATAATTAATAATGCCAAGCATCTCATGTGCATTATAATTAGCAAATGAAAATCCTGTTCCTGTACTCTCATATTCATTATATGGCTCAACTGTATCTTTAAGACCGCCTGTTTCTCTTACAATAGGAACAGTTCCATAACGAAGGCTCATAAGCTGGCTGAGTCCGCAAGGCTCAAAAAGTGATGGCATAAGAAAAGCATCGCAGGCAGCATATACTTTGTGAGACATATCTTCTGAATAATATATATTAGCAGAAACTCTGTCATTATATTTCCATTCATAATGTCTGAACATATTTTCATATTTTTCATCACCTGTGCCAAGTACAACAAGCTGTACATCCTCCGCACAAATCTGATCCATGACATATGCCACAAGGTCAAATCCTTTCTGGTCTGTAAGTCTTGATACAATACCAATCATGAATTTACCTTTATCCTCTGTAAGTCCAAGTTCTTTCTGAAGTGCAACCTTGTTCTTCCATTTCTCCTTACGGAATGTAACCTGATTATAATTAGCCACAAGACTCTTATCTGTCTCAGGATTGTATACATCATAATCGATACCATTTACAATACCCGAAAGGCAATTAGCACGTGCATTCATAAGTCCATCAAGATGCTCTCCATAAAAAGGAGTCTTTATCTCTTCCGCATATGTGGCACTTACAGTTGTAACTCTGTCAGCATATACAATTCCGCCCTTTAAATAATTGGCATCATTATACGCTTCAAGCTTATCAGGTGTAAAATAACTATCCGGAAGTCCTGTAATATCTTTAACTTTTTTAATGTCCCATATTCCCTGAAACTTAAGATTATGTATTGTTATAATTGACTTAATTCCCTGATAAAATTCCCCCTGTGAAAATCTTTCTTTGAGGTATACAGGAATAAGTCCTGTCTGCCAGTCATGGCAATGAATAATATCCGGCTTAAATCCGAGAACCGGAATAGCTGAAAGAGCTGCTTTACTGAAAAATGCAAACTTTTCTATATCTTCATGAATCCAGCTGTATGGTTTAGGTCCTGAAAAATAGAACTCATTGTCAATAAAATAAAATGTAATTCCATTATATTGAAGTTCAAACACGCCAACATACTGCGAACGCCATGCCAGATCAATATAAAAATGTGTCTTATAAACCATATCTTTGCGGTATTCCCATGGTATACATGTATACTTTGGAATCATGACACGAACATCGAATTCATCCTTGTTAAAATACTTTGGAAGTGAACCAACAACATCTGCAAGTCCGCCTGTCTTTATAAATGGCACTGCCTCAGATGCAATAAACAAAACATTTTTCATTACGCCCTCCTTCTGCATGAAAACATGCAATTACCAATAACGTCTTACGTCAGTAATACTCATAATATTAACAGATGCAACTTTTACAACTTCACCCGGATAAGGAGCATGAATAATCTGTCCACCACCAATATATAATGCAACATGTCCTGGATAACATATAATATCACCCGGCTGTGCACTTGCAAGTGGAACTGATTCACCACCATATGCCTGTGCAGATGATGATCTTGACAAAGATACACCATACTGTCTGTAAAGATATGACGTAAATCCTGAACAGTCAAAACCTGAAGGACTTGAACCGCCTGACACATATGGAACTCCAAGAAGTGAATATGCAAGCGAAACAACATTAGATGCAAGTGCTGAATCATTATTAGCAGTTGTTGGTGCTGTTACATTTGAACTTGCCGTTGTAGCAGCCTGTGCAGCCTTCGCAGCAACTGCCGCAGCTGCTCTTTGCTGTGCATCTTTAAGTTTTGATGACAAATCTGCATCTTTTGAATTCAAATCATCAAGAGTTGTATACAAAAGAGCCTGCTTTGATGTAAGTTCTGATGCCATATTTTCAAGTGACTTTTTATCATTCTCAAGACTTACCATAAGATTCGAAATACTCTTTGCAGTATTAGACATCTCATCAAGCTTGCCTCTATCATAATCATATACCTGCTGTACATATTCAGCCTTATTAAGCACTTCGCTCATGTTCTTTGACGAAAGAAATACTTCTGAAAGACTTGTTGACTGGTCTTCATACATGTATTTGATTCTCAATTTCATATCATCCTGCTGTGAGTTAAACTTCTGCTGTGCAGATGCAAGATCTTTGTTAGCCTGCTCTATCTCATCATTCTTCTGAGCCATTGATAATTCAAGCTCGTCCATCTGAGTGAGAAGAAATGCGAGTTCATCCTCTACATTCTGCTTTTCCTGTGCAAGACTGTTCTGCTGGTTCTTAATATCAGTAACTTCATCCGCAAGAACTGTCATTCCCATGATTGATGTAATTAAAACTGTCGCTGTAAGCGATCTTATTATTCTTTTACGCATTAACACAAACCTCTATAACTTATAATAATATTTTTTATCCATATAAGATTATTATAATATATTTGTGCTTTATACGCAACATTTTTATGTCGAATATGATACCCACGTACTATTTAATGTTATACTCAAGCCTGATTTTATCTGCAATAAGAGCAATAAATTCCGAATTTGTAGGCTTGCCTTTTCTATTGCTTATTGTATATCCGAACAAATCATTAAGTGTTTCTGTATTTCCCCTGTTCCATGCCACCTCTATTGCATGACGGATTGCTCTTTCAACACGGCTCGATGTTGTCTGATACATCTTTGCTATAGTCGGATATAATATTTTTGTGATACTGTTAATTACATCACGGTCTTTTACCGAAAGCATTATTGAATCACGAAGATACTGATACCCTTTTATATGTGCAGGAATCCCTATATCATGAATCATGCCTGTTATATCAGCTTCAAGATTTCTTTCATTAACAGCCATATTATCAGCCGTACATATATTTTTGTCTGTCGCAGCCGAATTTTTCTTTTTCACTTCATTTTTTACATATCTTATTTTGCTTAAAAGTGCATCATTGCTGAATGGTTTCATAAAGTAATATACCGCTCCCATATTGAAAGCATCTTCCGTAACACTTTCTTTTCCAACTGCACTTATTATGATAAATGCCGGTTCTTTCTTTATCTCTTTATCCTGCTGGACTTTCTGCATAACAGCAAGCCCATCTCCGTTAGGCATAATAATATCAAGCAGAACAACATCAGGCTCTTTGCTCTTTATAATATCATATGTGTCTTTACCGTTAGTTGCAGTACCAACAAGGTTCATGTCGCTCTCCCCATTAATAACCTGACCTAATGCACGCAGCATATTTTCATTATCATCTGCAATTGCTATTTTTAAACATCCCATTTTTCTGCCCTCCGCTCAAAAAATTTTATATCGAATTTTATTATATTTTCTGACGGAAAAATAATCAATATATATTTATCGCACCATTCGACATGATTCGACATAATCATGCCGTCTAATCAGTCCGGAAGCATATTCTCAATAAATATACCATATCCGCATGATGGGTCATCAATAAAAACATGCGTCACAGCACCAACTATCTTATCATCCTGAATTATAGGACATCCACTCATTCCCTGAACAACGCCATTAGTTTTGTCTATGAGTTCATCTGATACAACTTTTAAAGTAATATTCTTATCCGAACTATATGACAAGCCGGTTATTTTTATCTCATAATCTTTAAAACCACCATCCGCATACATCCTGATATATGCTTTTCCTTTATGGACTTCCTGACTAAAACCGACTTTCACGGGAGTTATTCCATACTCATTTACCATATCCTTAGTCATACTCCCAAACACTCCGCACACAGAATTCTTTTCAATATTGCCAATCCTGTTAACCCCTTTATAATCAATTGTTCCGATAAATTCTCCCGGCGTTCCTTTTTGTCCTTTTACAATTGAAACTATTCTGGTATTATACAGGCTTCCCGAATTAATGCTTAATGTCTGTTGCGACTGATTGGCACTGATTCCATGTCCAAGTGCCGCAAAATTATTATCAGAATCAATATAAGTAAGCGTACCTATCCCCTGTGCGTCATCCTTAACCCATATTCCGACCTTATAATCCCCCTCATCAGTACGTACCGGTGTCACAGATGTATCAAAAATACCACTGTCTCTTTTGACTGTAAGTACAACGGGCTCCTCCTTTTTAGTCTGGATATATTTATTAAGCTCATATTTATAATTAATATAACTTCCATCAACTGCTGTTATATAATCTCCCGCCTGAACTGCCTCCATACCCGGACAGACCATATTACCTGTGCTGTCTTTGAACTCACCTGTTCCTGCAACATAGATTCCCTCTGTTTTCAGGTATAGCCCAACCTGAAATCCACCCGGATACAGATACTTTTCATCTACTACACATACATTGACAGACGGAAGAGGTATAATGCCGAATAATTTAAGTGCAAGCTCATAATCGCCTGTTGTGTCAGCCTTTACAGTAAACGGCTTTGACAGATCTGCACTCGTATCCACCCCCGCATCTGCAGTTGCAACAACAGGAACATTCAAATCAATTGTTGTATCCTGATTGCATACAACATATATCTGCTGCGGTATATCACTGCACACATTGTAAACATATATACATCCGCCTGCAAATATTGCAATACCGGCTATTATTCCTGCAAGCACAGACAGAATTGTTTTTGCATGTATTTTCTTTTTTAAACTGCACATACCTTTCATAAAATTCCTCCTGTACAAACCTGTACAAAACACTTATAATACAGGAATTCTCCTGCACAAAATGTCCTTCGCACTTTAAACAAATTAGGATTTATAAAAATAGTATCTGCATTTCAATTAATAATAAATCAGGTTATTACTGTCAAATAAGCAGCATAATCCTGCCATAAATGTCTATTTTTTCAAAAATGCCTTTGCCATATTTTTCATTTCGGCCGCATTATTTCTTACAGCATCCGTTATTGCACTTCCACCAAGCAGCCTCGCAAGTTCATCAATGCTATTCTCATCTGAAAGCTGGCGTATATCTGTTGTTGTAACATCACCGGATGCCGTCTTTTCTATAACAAAATGCGTATCAGCCATAGATGCAATCTGAGGAAGATGTGTTATGCATATTATCTGGTGTCCACAAGACAGCTGTTTTAACTTTTCACCAACAAGCTGGGCTGTACGTCCGCTTATTCCAGCATCTATCTCATCAAATATAAGCGTCTGCGTATCATCTTTTCCTGCCATAACAGTCTTTATCGCAAGCATTATTCTTGACAGTTCACCGCCCGAAGCAACTTTTGAAAGCGGTTTTAATGGCTCACCGACATTTGTTGATATCATAAACTTAACAGAGTCGCCTCCATTAGAAGTAAAATGACCTGTCTGTTCAAATTCAGCATTAAATTCATGATTAAGAAAATTAAGTTCAGATAACCCTTCACTTACTTTTTTGCAAAAGCCAGATGCTGCTTTCTTTCTTGCAGCTGTAAGTTCATCCGCAAGCTTTTGTAACTCTTCTTCCTTTTCATGAACAGTCTCTTTCAGCTGGGCAAGTGATGCATCATAATGATACAGTGCATCAAGTTTCTCCTGCCTTTTATCGGCATATTCAAGAATATCATCTATAGTCCTTCCATACTTGAGCTTAAAAGAATTAATCATATCAAGTCTTTCTTCAACTTCTTTATATTCTTCCTCATCATAAGAAGAATCATTAACATAATCAGAAATCTGTCTGCATACATCCGAAATCATATCTTCAGCACAAGAACACGAATCCGCAACTGATTTAAGTGACTCATCAAATGATGATGCCTCAATAACCGATTTGACAGCTATCCCCATCATATCCATGACATTATCAGAACCTTCTGACAGAAGCTGCACTGCTGTTGATAAATCAGATATAATTCTTTGTGAATTAGACATCTTTCTGAATCTGCTTTCAAGTTCTTCATCCTCTCCACGTTTCAGGTCTGCTGACGCAATCTCATGCAGTTCAAATTCAATAAATGAAATCTCACGCTGTCTGCTTTCCTCATCTGTATCCATCTGCTCAAGCTGTGATAAAGCTTCCCTGTACTGTTTATATACTACATCATATCTTTTCCTGACATCTGAAACTGTGCTGCCGCCATACAAATCAATCATATCAAGATGGCTGCTTTCTTTTAACAGAAGCTGACTGTCATGCTGACCATGAATATCTATAAGAAGTGATGCTATACTTTTTACCTGTGATACGGTACAGATCATTCCATTAACTTTAATCTGCGAGCGTCCGGGCATAATCTTTCTTGATATAATAACATCCCCATCCTGTGCATCTTCAATATCCATATCTTTAAGTGCAGCTATTTTTTTCTTATCATCAATATGAAAAGCAAGTTCCGTAAGGGCATACTCTGCCCCCTTTCTTATAATGTCAGCTGTAACTTTGCCGCCAAGTGCAATATTAACAGAGCCAAGTATAATAGACTTGCCCGCACCTGTCTCACCTGTCATTATATTAAGTCCGTCAAAAAAATTAATATCTGCCTCTTCAATAAGTGCCAGATTCTTTACATGTAGATTAGTCAGCATATAATCACTCCCGTTCTTTAAAACATCTGTTCGATATATCCATTATATACTTTAATCATTATTAATTCAATATATTTTTTAATTTTTCCATAAGTTTTTTTGTATCCTCAACAGAACGTACAGCACACATTATCGTATCATCGCCTGCAATTGTGCCAACAATCTCCTGATAATCAATCGCATCAAGTGCCGCACACACAGCCATCGCCATCCCCGGAACTGTCTTTATGACAAGAATATTCTGTGCCATATCCATATCAGAAAAACCGTCACGAAGGACACGTATATACTTATCATTCATATTATTATTGTCATTTTTAAACACAACATACTTTTTGTGTCCGTTCACAACCATTTTTGTGAGATTAAGCATTTTTATATCTCTTGAAACTGTTGCCTGCGTTACATTAAAGCCTGCATCAATAAGGGCTGCCGCAAGTTCTTCCTGTGTCTCTATGTCATTTTTATTTATAATTTCAAGAATTTTTCTATGTCTTTCAGATTTCACAATACCCTCCTTTTGCGGCTCACATAAGTTTTTCGCGAATACGCTGCAAAAAACTGTCTTTATTCGTTTTTATAAATGAAGAAACTTTATCTGATTTTGTTATCACAATTTTATCATCTGTAATAACATTATAAAACTTTTCACCATCATATGTTGCTATTCTTTCTTCAAGCACCCGCTTGTTATCACTCATAACTATTGTAATAGTATCTTTTGCACCAAATACAATACTTCTTTTATTAAGCGTATGAGGACATATAGGTGTCAGCATCATAAGTTCCGCATTCGGCTGTATAATTGGTCCACCGGCTGAAAGGCTGTACGCTGTCGAGCCTGTAGCTGTCGAAACAATCACACCATCAGCAGAATATGAACTTAAATACTGGTCATTAACATAAATATCAAAATCTATAACACGAAGATTTCCGCATCTGTTGATAACAATATCATTAAGTGCTGTATTTTCATATATCTGCTGCCCTTTACGGAAAATCCTGCCATTAAGCATCATTCGTCTGTCTATCTCATAATTTCCGGCAAGTATGTCATCAATTGCACTGCCAAATGATGTCATATCGGCATCTGTAAGGAAACCCAGCGTTCCGATATTTACGCCAAAAAGAGGTATATTAAGCTCATTTAAATCTCTCGCTGCCTGAAGAAGCGTCCCGTCGCCTCCAAGAACAATGGCGCATTCTGTATCTTCAGGTACAATTGATTTGTCAGTATAATTATAATCATCTGACTGCTGGATTTTGTCAGAACTGTAATATTCACATTCTCCCCCTGCATTTATAATATAATCACAGATTTTTTTTGCACAAACCTGTTCAGGGTCCTTGTTTTTGTTTGAAATAACATAGAATTTTCTCATGGTAGTTGCCAACTCCTGTTTATTTGTCAAGTGCAGCATGTGCCTCTTCTACAACTGCGGATGCATCAACAGGAACTTCTTCATATGTTCCCTCTGCATGATTTTGAAGATGTAAAAGATATTCAATATTTCCCTCCGGTCCTTTTACCGGTGAAAATGTAAGATTTTTAATTTCAAATCCAATTGAAACAGCAAAATCAATAACCATATTTATAACCTCAAGATGTACAGCCGGGTCACGGACAACGCCATGTTTGCCCACTTTTTCCCTGCCGGCTTCAAATTGTGGTTTTATAAGACATACAATCTGTCCGTCTTTGGCAAGAAGTGCCTTTACGGGACCAAGAACCTTTGTA
>OGWY01003406.1_pt1 | contig 10618 bp, 14 predicted proteins | sample 1576121 | NCBI WGS metagenome assembly OGWY01 (sample SAMEA3541543, study PRJEB24748) | human gut metagenome | biome: human gut; feature: human-associated habitat; material: faeces | place: China | collected 2012 | reverse complement strand
TGTTGCTCATTGGCTTGAAAAAAAACTATATTTGACAGATTCCAGTTTGCATGGATAAAGGAGCGACCAAAAATCGCTCCTTTTCTACATCTCCACCGCATTCCTCGTCTGCCTGTAAATCTCCAGCCGTGACAGTGATTTCGGACTATTATTGGTTTGATTCACTGTGCGGCTGTTGTCATTATTGTAGTAATTGTTGACAACAGAACTTTCAGAACTGCCGTTCATAATCGCACCTGTCATTCCGTCAAGATTGTAGTTGAGATCAGAATTGAGCGTTACTCTCATTGTATCTGCAACACCTGAAACTGCCTTTGCTACAACCTTTTTGCTTTTGTTGATACCATCCGCCAAACCATTCATGAAGTCAGGCATCCAGCTTTCAAAGTCTGTCAGCGGACCTACATCAGGAACGGAAAAGTGCAGGTAACTGCGAATTGTATCAGCGATATTTGATACGCTGTCAGCAAGACTGCCAATCATACTTCGCAAGCCGTCAATAATGTTGGAAACAATATCCCGTCCCCAGTTCCACGCATCCGATGCAAGCCCTTTGACATAGTTCACCGCATTGTCAAATCCGCCCTTAATCGTGGTGTAAATGCCGCTGATGACACTTGCAACAGAAGATTTCACGTTATTCCAGATGCTTGTCACGGTCGAATGAATCGTATTCATCACCGATGAAATGGTAGAAGAAATGCTGTTCCAAACAGAAGATATCGTATTTCGGATAGCCTTTACCACACTGGAAACCGCACTGCTGATTGCATTCCATACACTTGAAATGACAGAACTTATTGTGTTCATCACGCTTGAAATGAAACCTGAAATTGCGTTCCAGACCAATGTAATGATGTTTGAAATAGTGCTTAATGTTGTTGAAATTGCTGTATAAATAGCATTCCATATGGTTTGTATCTTTTCCGAAATCTAATCCATCACATTGCTGATAATGATATGAATTGCCTGAAAAATGGTTTCAAACAGATATTTAAATGCCTCTAAAAGAGGCGAAATAAAGCTGTAAATCGCATTCCAGATACTTGAAATTGTATCATAAATAGCGGTGCAGACAGTTGAAATAACCGTCCATATTGCATTGAAAATGTTGGCAAAAAAGTCGTGAATACTGGTCAGGATTCCTGCGAAGAAGTCATATACAGAAGTGAAAATTGTGACCTCTGTTGTATAGATCGCAGCCGCTATCGTCGTAAAGAACGCTGATATTGCATTCCAGATATTTGTGAAAAAATCAGCAACAGCCTGAAAAGCGGAACAAATGCTGTCCCAGATTCCAACGAAGAAGTCTTTTATACTCGTCCAGACTTCATTCCAAGAAGTACCGAACCACCCGAGAAATACATCAGCGATATTTTTCAGCATATCAAGTACCGTGGAAAGAGTATTTACTATGAAATCCCACAATCCCACAAATATTTCTTTAATTCCCGTCCAGCACTGCTCCCAATTGCCTGAAAACAGACCAATGAAAAAGTCAAGTATACCAAGAATAACATCTGTAACTGCTTTAAATATGTCAGCAATAATCTGAAATGCACCCTCAAATACAGGGGCAAGCACACTGCATAATCCATTCCACATTGTTTTCAGCATTTCGCCGAAATTCTGAAAATCAAATCCGAGTGCATTAATTCGGTCAACAATGCCTGATGTAAGCTGTTCAAAAGTCGATTTTATCTGTTCCCAGATGGAAAGAATGCTGTTTTTGAAGTTCTCATTGGTGTTCCACAAATGCACAAAGGCAGCGACCAGCGTTACAATAATCGCAACGACAGCCACCACAGGAGCAGAAATACCGCCGATAGCAGCACCAAGCGTTGAAAATGCAGTCTTAGCACCTGCAATCATTGTTGGGACTTTGCTGAGAGCTTGTGTTCATAGGCGTTTTAAGAGTGTAGCAGCATGAGAAATCATAATCATTGTTTCAGCAGAGCAACAAGAAGTTTCATAATCCTTTGACAATCTGCGTGAACCATTCAGCCATGCAAAAGTACGTTCAACAACCCAACGTTTTGGTAAAACCTGAAATCCTTTCTGTTCTTTTATTTGCATAGAAATATCAATTCTGATGTTGTGAAATTCATCAAAAGTATTCCGGAATGTTCCTCTATAACCGCCATCTGCACATCCCGCCTGAATGGTCGGATACCGATAAAGTGCTTTTTCAAACGTGTATACGCCGCCCTTTGTATCGTGAATATTTGCCGCATGAACGTGAATACACAGGAGATTTCCCATCGTATCTGTTACAATGTGCCGTTTTCTTCCCTTCGTTTTTTCCCCCGTCATATCCATGATTTTCTCCATAACACGTTGTTTTTACGCTCTGTGAATCGATCAGTGCGTAACTTGGTTCTTCATTCCTTCCTGCTTGTTTTCGTGTTATTTTGACAAGATGCTTCATCATTTTGTCCCATACGCCGTTCTCTCTTGCTCGGCGATAAAAACTCCATACCGTATCATGTGGCGGATAGTCATGTGGTAACATTCTCCACTGGCAGCCTGTCTTTACGATATACAACACTGCTTCTACTAATGATCGTTTATGATATTTGCTTTTATTTCCGGATGGAAAGTATTCTTTGATTGCTTCCCATTGCTCGTCTGTTAGAGCTTGCGTTCATAGGCGTTTTAAGAGTGTAGCAGCATGAGAAATCATAATCATTGTTTCAGCAGAGCAACAAGAAGTTTCATAATCCTTTGACAATCTGCGTGAACCATTCAGCCATGCAAAAGTACGTTCAACAACCCAACGTTTTGGTAAAACCTGAAATCCTTTCTGTTCTTTTATTTGCATAGAAATATCAATTCTGATGTTGTGAAATTCATCAAAAGTATTCCGGAATGTTCCTCTATAACTGCCTTTTATTTCCAGATGGAAAGAATTCTTTGATTGCTTCCCATTGCTCGTCTGTCAAATCACTTTCGTAATTTGTTGCTTGATACTCTTTTTTCATATCTCCTATTATACCACTTTTTTGCTATGAACACAAGCTCTTAAACCCTGTAACGTTTGAAACTACAAGCATAATGAATGATTCCTACCTTAATTCAGACATTGTTTGTGACGGACTTGAAAGATTGCGAAAGCGATACCCTGATCAATATCTTTACATAATTCTTGACAATGCTGCTTATCAGCATTGCCGAAAAGTTAGGGACAAAGCAGAAAAATTAAATATCAATTTAGTTTTCTTGCCACCTTATTCACCAAACTTGAATTTGATTGAAAGACTTTGGAAATTTCTCAGAAAGGAATTACTTGCAAATAATTTTTTCAAATCTTTTAAAACATTTTACTCCGAAATAGAGTCTTTCATTTGCTTTCTTCACTCTTAACTCCTAAGTTTGAACTTTTTGATTCTTCTACTTTTAATGATTGTTAGATTAGCGAGGAGTATAAATATCTCTGCGGAATTTCAGACGATACAAACGTGGCACAGCAGCACTTGCCTTAAAAGGCACTTCAATCCCGTCAATTGTAATGTTTTTTTGAATAGCCATAGCAATACCTCCTTATGATGACTTCGCAGAAGACTTAACTGTCGTATCAGGGTTGTACGGCATCTTGAACCAGTTGTTGTAAACCGCTTCTGTGGTGCTTTCCGTTGTCTTGGACTTTACAAGACCTGTCGGCAAAGGAGTAGCTTTCAGCGACAGCTTTTCGGTCTTGACTTCTGTGCTTTCTTCGGTGGTTGCAGATTCTGTCGCAGGACGTGATGCACTGCAACAATACATCACATGACGGATATGATGCTTGTCACCCAGAAATTCAAACATCAATGCAAACTGTGCAAGTTCCGTGTCATTCTTTTCCACCAGAACACCATTGTTATCAAGGATTTCTCCTAAGATTTCCGTTGCAAATTCAGTTGTGATAAGGGCGATTTCAAGATCGCCTTTATATCCTGCATTGTTGTTGATGACATAATAAACGCCATTGTCCGCATAAAAATTTTCTGCCTCGCCATTTGCATCAATAGAGAGCGATACAGCACCGGAGAGATGCTTTGACGGACCATATGCAGGGACAGTCTTGTTGCCGTCTGGATCTTCACCCCATTCATTGATTTTCGCCCAATAGACGTTCTGCAAACCAAATTTAACCTTGTTCTTCTTGTTCGCCATTGGTTATACCTCCATTTCGTAAAGCACTTCATAGAGCCTTTCCGACTCTATCCATACTTCTGATTTTGTGTAATAGATTTTATGACATTTCAGAACCTGTTCAATTTGTCTTTCAAGTTCAGGATTCTTAACGTCTGTGTAAAGTTCAATATCCAGTTTCTTAAAACTGAAATACATGGAATTATCAGCTGAGAATGTATTCTCTCCGGGAGATAAAAACAACAGAAAAGGCGGTGCAGGGCTTTCGCCCTCGGCGAAATGATGATAGGCAAAAGGCAGCCCCATCTCTTCCATCATTTCTGCGATTTGTTCGTAGGTCATGATAAAGCCTCCTCGATGAGTTCTTCAAAGAGCTGTACCCCTTTTTCTTCCGCAGGAGCAATGTGCGGCTTGCCGGATACACGACCTCCGCCACGCTTGGCATGGCCTTTTTCCAATAAATGTGCCAGTTGATAACGATTCTTACTGTGGACAGTCATTTCAAGAGAATGGCTGTTTTCCTTTGTCTTTTTGGCAGTCCAGCTTTTTGAATACGCACCCGTTCGCTTTGGAGCGTTTGCAGATATTTCATCTTTTACAGACTTTGCAGTTTTTCTGACTGCCTTTTTCATTGACGTATCTGCAAGGTCAGCATAATCTGTCAGGCCCTTCATAATTTCATCAGCCATTGCATCAACTGTAGTCATCGGAAGCACCTGCCTTTCTTATCTCACCCTCGATTTTCATGTAGTTGTTGTGGTCGTATAAAGGAGTAATTCCGGTGACATTGTAGACGCTGTTTCTGAAAAGAATACGGAAATTGGTGCTGTTGATGTTCAGCGAGGCAGGACTTTGACGAACCAGAAATTCAAGCTTTTGTATCTCTTTGGTAACTCCTGCATCAGTGGTTTCACTTGCTGTTTTTACAGCAATCTTTGTCCATAGGGAGAATGTTTCTTCCCACTTGGTGATGTGATTTCCAATCTCATCAATAACAGTCCTGTGTTCCAGAATGGTGATTCGCTGGTTCAGAGTTCCAATTTCCATCAAATCACATCCTCTCTCTGTGCAAATAAAATCGACCTGAGATTCAACGTTAGCTTTTGATAATCGGGATTACTTCGACTTTCATAAAGATACCCAAGTGCGAAAAGCATCGCAGTCCGCACGGTATCTTCATTTTCAGCAAGTGCGGATTCGTCCATTCTGCCAACGTCCATTACCAGATTTTTTGCTGTAGAAAGCAGATTCTGAATCAGACTATCATCCTCCTCATAATCCACTCGCAGATAATTTTTCGCCTCTTTCAGCGTAATCATAGCATCACGCTTTCTTGATGGTAAGTGTCTTGATTGCTTCCGGAAGAATCAACTTGCCGTCCAGTCTCTGACTTGCAAGGAAACCAACTTGACCTGTCATAGCAAAGAGTTCATTCAGTCTCTTGAAAGAGCGTCCCTGTCTGTCGGCTACCCAATAATAACTAAAGTCGCCGAATGCCATGCACTTGTTGCCTGCCTTGATTTCCGGCACATAGCTGGATGTCTTGTAAGGACGATTGAGAATGGTATCCGGAACACCAGCCTGCACAGACGGACTCCAGATGTAATTGCCTGTGTTGTCCTTCAACTTGCGAAGTGCCTTAACCGTAGAATCATTGAGCACCCACACCGCCTTTTTGCGGTACGGGCTTCTCAGAGAATAGAAGAGTTCCATCACATCATCAAATGTAATGCTTGCACCTGTGGTGGAAGTGCCGTCTTCCGCACCGCCTGTAGCATTAAAAATGCCGGTCGGTTTGCCCTTGCCATCACCAACGAAGAAAGCCTCTTCTTCCTTCGCACCGATTCTTCTTGCAAACTCCTTTGCAATGTATGACGGCAAATCAAATACAGAATCGTTAAGGAGTTCTTCGGAGATCTTGATCGCTGTTCCAAGCTTATATGCGGAAAGCGATGCCTGTCCGAACGTATCATCAGAAAGAGAATACTGCTGTTCTTCGTCCATCCAGACAGCCTCGCCCTTGGAAGTCACAATCGGAATCTTGCGGTCGCCGTTGGAAGTTTTGATAACCGTTGCCATCTGGCGGAAAATGCTCTCTTCCTCCAATGCTTCCACCAGTTTTCGTTCGTGAGGTAGCAGTGTGCCGCCTTATCATCTTTCGATGACAGGTTTGCACAAAGCCCCTCCCAAACCGTGCTTACACCTCTCGATGTACACGGCTTTCCATTCATTATTGACATGTCATTTATTTTGTTCCCTGTGAATCTTTTTGAAGCATTTCGGGCAAACAATCAACGTTTTACGTCTCATGTGAAGCATTTTCTTGCCCCATTCCGTAGTGCTTTTCAGATTCTTCATTTTACCTGCATGATAAATACAGCAGGAATCACTATTATCACCACACAGCTCACATACCCCTGCGCTTAACCGCACATATTGTGACAGCTTTTTCGGGTCAAAGGATTTGTATTGCCATGGGTCTTTATCGGACATCAACTTACCGGCTTTGCAGTCAGCTAACGAGACAAGCTTTGCATATTTGATACCGCCTTTAACTTCATGGGGAATAGCCCATTTGCCATCATGACGATATTTTTGGATGATTTTTCTCGTTGTGCTGTTGCTTTTGCTTGCAAGCGTCTTTAGACAGCTATATTCCATAAGATAACGGAAATAATTCAGCTTATCATAATTCGCTGCTAAGCAGTAATAATTGCAAATGCCACGGATTTGTGCATTATACCTGTTCACAATATCCACTTCCGAAAGATGTCTTAATCTTGGAACGCAAACCGCCCAGATTTCTCCGTTTGGTTTTTGTTCTATGATGTCGTTTTTGAACAGGAACTGCATGATCTTATCTTCGAGAGGTACAGTTAATTCTACAGAGTTATTCAGCGTTCTTTGTTTAACACCGTTTGCCTTTTTCTTTATCTTCTGGCTTCGGCGTACCGCAACGTCATAACCAAGGAAACGTACTCGTTCAGCACTGTGTGTGATCTTTGTTTTCTCAGCACTCAACTCTAAATGGTACTGCGTTGATAGAAATTCTCTCAGAATCTCTTTAATTTCTTCACAGTCTTCTCTGCTTCCGCTGATTCCAATTAGAAAATCATCAGCATATCGGCAGTATACAAGCTTTTTATCGTCGGACATTCTTGCGGGCGTTTTCAATTTTTGATTGCACACCGCTTTATATTCCTTGATTGCAAGCTCACGTTCCTCACCTTTTACCCTGTCAATCTTCTTTTGAAGTGTCTGCCTTCTTTTCGCTAAATGAAGATATTCCGGTGTCTGGTGTCGTGTAGACTGCTTATCGAACTTTTCCTTGAGTTTCATGACTTTCCGGTCAAGCTCATGCAGGTATATATTTGCCAGAATAGGGGAAATGATTCCGCCCTGTGGTGTACCGGAGATTGTGGTATGATATTGAAAATCTTCCACATAACCTGCTTTCAGGAAAGCTCTGATAATATTGATAAATCTGCTGTCCTTGATTTTGACTTCTAACGTTTTAATAAGCACTGCGTGGTCTATATTGTCAAAGCAACCCTTGATGTCGCCTTCTATGAACCATTTTACAGAACGAAAATTTGTCTTTATCTGGTCGAGAGCTGTATGACAACTTCTCTCCGGTCTGAAACCATGTGACTGGTCATAAAATAACGGTTCATAGATTGCTTCCAGAAACATTCTAACCGCCTCTTGCAGAAGTTTATCTCGAAATGACGGAATACCCAGTGGGCGCATTTTTCCGTTCTGTTTCTTGATATATTCTCTGCGCACAGGCTTCGGTTTGTACTTTCCTGACCTCAATTCTTCAATCAGTTCATGCACATATTCAGCACTAAAACCGTCAGCAGTGTCGTTGTCACTTCCGGGAGTCATTGCTCCACTGTTTGCATATAATTTCTGGTAAGCTGCAAAATAAATGTCCTCTCTCAGAAGGTAGCGAAAGAGTCTTGTAAAGACTCCGTCGTGATGTTCCGAGGAACTTTTATTGACACGCTCCAAAATCTCCGATGTTGGATTCATGAGGATTCTCCTCCCTTTCATCTTCTTACTTTGGAATTAACAAACTGCTTCCCTTCGCCATGTAGTGGGCGTTATCCACCTCGGACTACTACGGAAGCTCCGTTGCCATATGGAATATTCAGTCTCGAATAGACATAGCCTTTCGGCATTTCCACTTAGGCAATCCCTGTTTAACGATGCTTATAGGCAAGTGATAACTGTCGGATATCATTTCGGTTTATCTCACGTGTTCTCACGCTTGCTTCATGACCTATAGCAGACACCATAACGAATTCAATATTATGGTGGGGTCATGAGAGTGGTTTCAGGATAATTTCCACACCCTCCCACGAAAAAGGAGCTAACCTTTGCTTTGGCAATCCAGCCTTATCCTTATGTTATCTTGTCATTGCAGGTACTACTCGCCTCATATCCTTTTGACGTTTCCTGCGTTTCTGCCGTGCTGTGTTCCCGTGTCCAGTTTCCTGTCATCGGTTAGGCAGATTGACAACCGCTCTGCTGTGCGGTGTAGAGCCTAATCTACTGTAAACATCGCCTTTTACAGGCGCACAAACTCATCTGGAACAAGATAGCCGCCCTCTGCATCTGTACCAATGTGCAAATCATCATGGACATCGATCCAATTGCGATTTCTGACGCTGTTCCAGAATGCTTTTTTGTAAGTATCGCTTGCTGTACCTGTCTTTTCAGTTACATTCGGAGTTGCGGGTTTTCCGAGAACAGGAGTGGAAGTTGCCTTGTTCATTTCAGCTTCAATTTCAGCCTGTCGTTCCAGACGCTGAATTTCTTTTCCAAGGTCGACAATAGTCTGTTCCATCGCATCGTAGGTCTTGGAATCTTCCTCACTGAGAACGCCGTTTGCATTTCTCTTGCTGTCAAGGAAGTCACGTGCTGTATCCCAAGCCTTCTTTCTCTTTTCTCTGAGTTCTTTAATCGTCATAATCAATTCCTCCAATCAATATTTCAAAAGTGCCAGTCTTTTTTCAAGCTGGTCAATCGGTGTGCCTGTAACGGATTCTGCCGATGCAGATACCTTTGATAAGAATGCAGATAGATTCCTTGACTTTGAATAGGTCATTGCGGTAAGTGTATCTTCTTTTTCTTCTTCATCCGGTTCTTCCTCTTTAGGAACAACAGGCATTTTCTTTTCGGCAAACAGAATCCCGTCCACAAAACCCATCTCATGAGCCTTTTTCGCATTGAGCCATGTTTCATCGGACATCAGCTTTGCAATCTTATTTCGACTGAGGTGAGATTTGGTTTCGTAGGCGTTGATAATGCTCTCTTTGACTTCATCGAGCAAGATGATAGCCTTTTCCATATCTGCCTTGTTTCCCATAGCACAAGTGCTAGGGTCGTGGATCATCATTAGGGCAGTTGGTGCAATCAAAGTTTCATCACCTGCCATTGCCACAACCGATGCGGCAGAGGCAGCAATGCCGTCAATTTTCACGGTAACCTTGCCTTTGTGATTTTTCAGCATAGAATAAATCTGACTGGCAGCGAATACATCACCGCCCGGCGAGTTCAGCCAGACTGTCAGATTTCCGCTGACTTTTGCGAGTTCATCACGAAACAAAGCAGGTGTCACTTCATCGCCCCACCAAGTATCTTCAGAGATAGGGCCATTAAACAAAAGCTCTGTTTCCGATGTATCTTCGTTTTGGATAAAGTTCCAGAATTTCTTCATTTGGTTTTCTCCTCCTTTTCTGAATTTTGATTTGCAAACGCTCCTGCATCTGCGAGTTTGGTAAAGCTGCCATTTACGAGGTACAGGTTACCTCCATCTTCATCAGGAATCAAATTCATATCTTCCTTTTCACGGATGTCATTCGCCGACATCCAGCCGTTTTGTCTTGCAGTAGCATAGCCCTGCATACGGGAAGCATAATCGCCACGCAGAAGTCCGTCTACATTGAATTTCACGAAATACTGTCCTTTTTCAGAATCAGAAAGAAGTGCTTTCTGCAATGACTGCTCCCATCGGACAATCCAAGGATCGAGGCTATATTTGACGAAATCAAGGGATAAATGCTCTACGTTACTGAATGTTGCATGGTCAAGGTCGCCGATCATATGGAGTGGCACTCTGTACATTCTTGCAATCTCTTCAATCTGAAACTTTCGAGTTTCCAGAAACTGTGCTTCATTATTGGGAATTGCAATGGGTGTAAATTTCATGCCCTCTTCGAGGACTGCGACCTTGTGAGCGTTTCTTCCGCCATAGGCTCTTTGCCAGGCATCACGCACACGTTCCGGATTTTTGATTACTCCGGGGTGTTCTAACACGCCACTTGGTGAAGCACCGTTTCCAAAAAACGATGCTCCATATTCTTCACAGGCAATAGAAATGCCGATTGCATTTTTGGCAAGTGCAATCGGCGAATATCCAACCAGGTAGAGTAGGGAAAAGTCGCCTTGCAATATTTCTATTGTAGGTTTACTTATCCCT
>OGWY01003401.1_pt1 | contig 10624 bp, 7 predicted proteins | sample 1576121 | NCBI WGS metagenome assembly OGWY01 (sample SAMEA3541543, study PRJEB24748) | human gut metagenome | biome: human gut; feature: human-associated habitat; material: faeces | place: China | collected 2012 | reverse complement strand
GGCGGGAAGTCTCCCGCCGCACGACCGCAACCTTTGAAATGCAAACAGGAGGTCTGCTCTATGAAGACCAAAAGGATGATCTCGCTGCTGCTCGCCGTCCTTCTGACGCTGAGCGTGGCCGTTACCCCGGCGTTTGCAGCGTCGGCGGGGGATCTGCTGCCCGCCGCAGAAAGTGCAGATGTCGAGGAAAGCAATGATGTCGTCTCCATCCGCCTGACCACTTCGGGTGAGTTGGTTTATGGTTCGCCGTTCACCCTCAGCGTCGTGACCAAACCCGCCGACACCCAGTATATCGGCGTGGTCATCGGCACCAAGGGCGAGGCAAAGGGCTATGTGACGCTGGTCCTCTCGGACAAGATCCGCACCCTGCTCAAGATGATCCCGCTGCCGCGCAAGATGTCCGCTACGCCGGATCAGCAGGAAGAGTTCAACCTCTACGCCTACATCAAGCAGCTCATTGACGGCAACGACGTGAGTGTACTGCTGCGGGTGGCCGACGAGGTCGTTTCGGTGATGGATGTGCTGCAATTCTATATGCCCACCATCAAGGACGTTTCCACTGGCCTGAAGCTGGCGCTGGCACTCATCCGAAAATTCCTGCCGGATGGCGCCTTCAGCCGCATCTACGTGGATGAACAGCCGACCGAGTCCGGCAACTATGTGGCCGGTGCAGTGGCGCTGGAATCCGGCGACGTGAACACCGCCGGTGTGGCCATGTTCCGCATCAAGCCGAAGACGGAAGGCGTCCGCACCTACTGGACGCAGGAAGTGCCCGACACGATGACCGTGGAGGAAGCACAGAACTACGACCTGAGCGCTGTGCTGGAAGTGGACGGCCAGCCCGTTCCGGAGGGCAAGACAGCTACATCAGACCAGGCACAGGAGGTATGTAAGGCTATCCGTGACTGTGTCCGTGAGATGTACGATGATGTCACAGCGGAGGCTGTCCGTATCCAGTACGGCGGCTCAGTAAATGCAGGAAATGCAGCAGAATTATTTGCTAAGCCTGACATTGACGGCGGTCTTGTCGGCGGTGCAAGCTTGAAGGCAGATTTTGGTAAGATTGTTAATTACAAATAAAGAGGGTTTCGGCTGACATATACAGTATGCTTCAAGAGCATTTACTATAATTTTTTGGAGAAATATTTATATGTTCCGGATAAAAAGAACCAGATTTGTGAGATAAACATTTCTGGTTCTTTTTATTTTAATTAAAATTCAATGAATATTAAGAATGTAATAATGCTTTGTTTTATAGTATAATAATTTTGATGTTAAGGTCAAAGTTTGAAAGAAAAACTTTCAAACTACTTATTGGTGGCATACTGCAAGCTATGCTTGCAGTATGCAGGGGTATAAATTATGATAATTTAATGTACGAGTGTATAACGTATTATATTTATAGCTCATGTTTTGACCCCGGCATCATAAGTTTTAAATTATATATTTGTGGTGAAGCTGCAGATGATGGTTGAATTGGGGGAATTATTGCAATGAATATTATACTATGTGATGATGAAAGAAATTTTGCCGAAGCTCTTCGGGAAGAAATAAAGAACTTTTTTGACAATAAATCCATGCAGGTTAATATTACATGGTATGGTAGTGGGGAGGAGCTTTTAAAAGCTTTTGAAGGAGAGAAATCGGATGTAGACCTCCTGTTTATGGATATTGACCTTGGTGCGTACGATGGGGTATCGATAGTAAGGGGATTTCGGGAACAAGGCAAGAGCTTTCCGGTTATTTTTTTGTCGGCTATGGAGGACAGAGTGTTAGATGGCTTTGAAGTAAAAGCTTTTTATTTTCTTTATAAAAAAGATTACAAAAACAGGCTGCATGAGATTCTGGAAAAATATCTCAATGAATATGTATATGCAGGACGCATAATGGTCAAGGATAAGGATACAGTGAATGTAATCTATATGAATAAAATATATTGGGTGGAGTCCGAAGATAGGGAAACTGTTTTACATACGGAAACGGGGGAAATGCACGCAGCAGAACCAATGCATAGCTTTGCGAAAAAGCTTGATAAAGAGATATTTGCAGAGGTGTATCACTGCATTTATGTCAATGTGGATTATGTGTGCAGAGTAGATGCCGACAGCCTGTTGCTGGACAATGGAGTGGTTATACCGGTGAGCAGAAGAAAACGAAAGGAAGTTATGACTGCGGTAATGAAGAGGCTGGTGACAAGATGAGAAACAGGAAAGCTTTTTTTGCGGTTCAGGGAAGTATAATTTTGGGATTCATAATACTTAATGTGCTTATTTTTTATATGGTTAACTGTAACGGAGAGTATCTGCAGAGCCGTGATGTGTGGGGGAATACACAGACTATTTTGAAGTCTGATTTGAAAAGCCGCCAGAAGCTGATTAACGAATTTTCACAAAATACAGCAACGGCGGTTGAAAATATTGATGGGATACTGGCTCAGATTGAAAAGAATGAACAACTGGAAAAAGAAAAGGCAAGAAAAAACAGATACAAAAAAGAAAACGATAAGGAAATTAAAACAACTATTACAATAGGTATTACTGAAAAGAAGGAAAATTACCTTGTGGTCAGGAATATATTTTCAGAGGCTGAAGTTTATGGTGCTGATATACAGAATATAGGAGATAAGGCAGAAAAAATGTCCGAGACGGCTCTGTACAGTTCGGGATGGTATCGGAATAATATCGTCAAAAGTGAGAGGGATTATTATGGGCTTAACTATGTGAATATCACCCCTATGCAGGACGAGGCGTGGAATGCATTGATTGATTTCAGGGTTACTGATTTGTTGGCATGCGGAATGGCTGTGGTAGTAGCAGTTATATTGTTTTTCTTATTACAGAATCAGGCAGAGGGGATGATTTTTACAACCGGGGATGTTGTTGCAAAAGGTAGTGCTATTTTACTTGCCGGATTTGTGGGATTATATGGAAGCAATCTTATGCTGAAAGACTTTTATCTGGAACAGAACGTGTTCAATGTGAGTATCCAATCATTACAGTCCTTCAGAGATTGTCATTATATACTTACAGTCGGCGGATTCTTTATAATATGGTTATTGATAAAGCTATCGGCATGTCTGCTCGTCTTTATGACTATATTATGCGTTGCGTCACATAGCGGAAAAAAGAGAATATTTATCGGAATGGCAGTTCTTGCTGTTGTAGTTACTGAGTATATATTTGCCGGATATGTCGGAGAGAAGCCTTTATTTGTATTTTTAAGGGAAATCAATCTGTTCTCAGCATTTACGCCGGAACGTTTTTTTAACAGATATCTAAATTTGAATATTGCGGGAAATGCATACTCAAGGCTGACTTTTTTCATGGTGTTGTGGAGTTTCGTGTTTGTAACTGTTCTGTTAGTATGTGTCCGAAGGATAAAAATGTATCAGAAGCTGGTTATGGCTGATGTGCAGAAAAATTATGATGAGGAAATCAATCGTCAGTATTTAGAGACCAGAAGACTATGGCATGATTTCCAGAACCATCTGCTGGCAATACAGGCGATGACAGAGAATGGTGACAGGGAGGGGGCGGACCGTTATATAAAGGATTTGAGCGAAAGCATAAGCACCGATAAGCTTGCAGCTAAGACAGGATATAATCCGGTCGACCTTCTGTTGTATAAGAAACAGGTACAGGCGGCAGAACAGGAGGCGAAGATTAAACTTGTAATACAATGCGAATTGTGCGGGATGAATTTCACAGGATATGATTTGTGCAGTGTGATAGGAAATCTGCTTGATAATGCGTTAGAAGCGGTTAAAGCCGTTTCGAGTGAGGAACGAATAATAGAATTGGACCTTAAAAGACAGCAGGGAATGCTTTTTATATCCTGTAAAAATCCATACAAGGGTGAGATAAAAACCGAGAATGGAAGGTTGATTACTTCTAAGAATGATAAGAAAAATCACGGAATTGGTATTTCATCTATAGAACAGGTATGTCAAAAATATCAGGGAACTATGGAAATACAGACAGATAATGAGGTGTTTCGTGTGTTGGTATTACTGGTGGAAGATAAGAATTGCCGGTTGGGTAAAATTGAATAAAACATAATGAAGATTAAAGCTCTGAAGTTTTGTCACGAAAATTATTTCTGAAATAAATTTATATAAAAAAATATTTTCTGCAACAAAACTTAATTTTCTCCGAGTAGATAGGTGAAGGACACATTGGTTGATTGTGATTCGCAGTCAACTGCAGAGGTCTTTGAGGGAGGTGAACGGATGGAGGATAATAACATTGTTGAATTATTTTGGAGCAGGAGCGAGAGTGCAATCGCTGAAACTGAACTGAAATATGGGAAGTATCTGCATAGCATTTCGTACCGGATTCTTACAGATACGGAGGATGCAAGGGAGTGTGTCAATGATACCTACAATGATGCATGGCAGTCGATGCCGCCTCATCGCCCTCTGGTTCTTTCCACCTTTTTAGGGAAGATTACACGACGCATATCTATCGACAGATGGAGAATGAGAAATGCCCAAAAGCGTGGCGGGGGCGAGGTAGTTCTTGTTCTTGATGAACTGGAGGACTGCGTTTCGGGTTCTGACAGCGTAGAAGGTGAAATGGAGCGCAGGGAGCTGGCTGAGCTGCTAAATTCATTTTTAGGGACTTTGGCAGACACAGAGCGCAGGGTATTTCTTTGCAGGTATTGGTATATGGATTCGATTCAGACTATTGCGAAGCAGTCTGGCTTTTCACAGAGTAAGGTCACATCTATGCTGCATAGGACGAGAGGAAAACTGAGGACTATGCTTGAAAAGGAGGGCTATTGATGAAATCCAACGATTTACTTGACGCTATCGGTGAAGTGTCTGATGAGTATGTTGCAGACGCGGAAAATGTAAAGAAAAGGAGAATGCCGCGGTGGGCAAGATGGTCCTGCACGGCAGCAGCGTGCCTTGCCGCTGTGGCAGGGATTGGAGGTGTGCTGTTAATAAGAGGCGGCATGGACGGTGGCTCTGCCGGAGGCTCGGGTCATGCGGGCGGCAGCAGCTTCATGCACTATGCAGGTCCGGTATTTCCGATGACCTTGCTTGAGAGTAATCCGGAGATTTCTGCTGAGCGCGATATCACGCTGGATTTTGCACCATGGGTTCCGGTATGGGTTTCCAATGAGGAGGAAGCAGCTTCGTACCCATTGGAGAGCGACAGGCAGGAGATTCTGGATAACTATAACGAATGGTATCCGGAAGGCGGATATTATCGGTCCTCAGGCAATATTATAGTGAAGGATTCTTATATTCTGGAAAACACAAGTGCACAGAATCAGACAGTTCATGTGCTCTACCCATTTGTTTCCAGCCTGAAGGATCTGGATAATAATATTCCGTCGTTGACCATGAACGGAGAGGCACTTGGGACAACGCTTCATGCGGGCAGCTATGCAGGAGACTTTGAGGGCGCATGGGGCGGCAGCTCAAAGGAGTTAGAAGAAGGGAGCGTGAATCTGTCATATATTGAGAACTGGGAAGGCTACAGAAGCCTTCTTTCGGATGGAACTTATATGGACAGGGCATTGGGAGACTTTGTAAATCTCAGCGATATTCCTGTGACGGTTTATGAGTTTAGCGATGCATGGGGGACACCGGAGAATGATAAAGCGGGGGTTACAAATCCTACTATCCGCGTTATGTTTGACCTTGACTATGAAAAGACTCAGGTATTGTCCTATGGTTTTAACGGAAGCCTGTGGGATGGGGAGAATGGTATTATGGGGAAGCAATTTTCCATACGCCGACAGGGAGAATCAGACTATGGAAGTCCTTATTATATCATTGTTGTCGGAGAGGATATACAGAATGTCGAATATAAAGGATATGTAACCGGCGGCTGGAATACGGAGAAAACAATCGATGCCGGCATGACGATATCAAGAAGGGAGTCGAATCTGGAGGAGGCACTGAGAGTGGTTGCGGAGTCCGGATACAGGACTGCTTTTGAGATGGGATACTTCGAGAGCGATTACGATTATGGATTCGAGTTGTATTTTGGCTTGTTAAAAGAGCATTTGATGGCATACAGTTCACTCTCCGGGAACGGAGTGCAGCGCTATGAGGATGGTGCGATTGAAAATATGGATGTGATTGGTGTGTCGCGCGTGTTCTGGCTGGAGGCGGAGGTCACAATTCCTGCCGGCAGCTATGCCACGGTTGAAGCAGTGTCCAAGAAAGAACCGAGCTATGATTTCTATTGCTCAAATTCGGCGAACAGGAAGATTAGCGGATATGATATGGTGACAAGGCTTGGAAGCAATCTGATATTTACGGAGCAGACAGCGAGCTTAGAGGACAGAGGGCGGATTGAGATTGTACGGCAGAATTTCGGGTTCGATATTGAAAACGGAGTTAATGAAGTGGAGCTTGACATGGAAGAGCCGCATTATTATCTGGAAGTAAGGGCAATTGACACTGAATAAAGCTTAGTCTGGCAGCTATTTGTATGGAATATTTCAGACTGGTAAAAAAAATTGATGAATAACCACTTGTGCAGGTATAATGACCACTTCTGCGCAGGTGGTTGTTTTTATTTCAGGGTAATATATAATGAGCTTAAGGTCGACTTAAGAGTATCAGTACACATCAGAAAATTAAAGAAATGGAGAGGGTTTATGGGAGGTATAAAAAAACTTGGAATTATAACTGTAATGGTGTTGCTTTTATGCAGTGGATGTGGCAAAAAAGCATTGCCTGTTGAGGATTATGTGAGCAGCAATCCTGCAAAGGTAATTTATAATGCAGTAATGAAGACGGACACAGGGTATTATTACGGCAGCAGCGAAAAGAAAATGTCAATACATTATTATGACGTGGGAAGCGGCCAGAATATTTTTCTGTGCAGCAAGCCGGAGTGTCGTCATAATGGCGATGCATTTTGCACTGCAACCAGTGATAAATACTTTGTTGACACAATGTGTATGTATGGTGGAGAGCTGTATTTGAATGTAGTGGAAGAAACGGACACAGAATATCAGTACAAGCTTCTCAAGGTAGCTGCGGACGGAACGAAGCTGACAGAGCTTGTGACATATATGACTGTAAATAATACATCCGTTGTCCCGGTTACAGGGAGCAGGCTGGTAATACACAGGGGATATGCAGTTATGTCTTATATAATATGTAATAAAGACAACATGGATATTGGGGAAAGAGGCCTTATTTTATATAATATGGCAGATGGAAAAATCACCTATATTAATAAAAGTGAGTTTTCGGACTATTCATTTACTCGTTATAATGTGGACGCGCATGACGACTACATATATTATAATTTTTCAGAGGGACATAAAAACAGATTACACAGATTTTCATTGAAGGATAAGTCTGATGAAACCTTGGAATTTTTAATAAACTATAATAGAACATATGCGATATGGGATGACGATACGATATATTATTTACGCAAAGGAAATTCTCTTAATAAATACAAGATTTCTACCAAAGAAAATACGGAATATAAAAACTTTTTCAGAAAAAAATTTTCTTATATGTCCGAAAGCTGGGGGGAATGTGAGGCTGATGAGAGTTTTGAGCCTGATAGTTTAGTTACGGATGGAAAATATTTGTATGTAACTGATGGGGCATATTTTAACACCTATACCTGTGAAATAGATTCCATTATGGCAGATGATACAGAGCAACAGATGTTAGAGCGGAATAAGTCCAGAGTTTTTGTATATGATAAGGATTTGCAGCAGGTGTCAGTGGTGGTTATTGAAACAGATAAGTATTTAGGCTACAAAGATTATTTTTCGCTCGCTATTTTAGATGGAATGGTTTATCTACAGACTCCAAAGAAACTGTTTGCATGTACGGTTGAGGAGTTTGTAGAAGGGGGAACACCACCGTTTAAAGAAATTTACAATAATGAGGTGGACATACCAAGTCTGAAAGATTCCGTACAATAAAATGTCTGTATTGTGAATTGCAAAGGAGGTAAGACTGATGGATAGTAATTTTTCTACATTGGAAATCGTGGAACTTACAAAGCAGTACGGCACATTTACGGCGCTGGACCATCTTACTGTGAGATTTGACAAAGGAGTGTATGGTCTTTTAGGACCTAACGGGGCGGGTAAATCCACATTTTTAAATCTTGTGACCGATAACCTGCAAAGAACCGGTGGAAGCATTCTATATAATGGAAATGATATTTCTAAGCTTGGAGCAGCATACAGAAGAAAAATCGGTTACACTCCGCAGGTAAGGGGAATGTATGAGGACTTTACAGCGCGGGATTTTCTACATTATATAGGGGCGCTTAAGGGCATGAAGGGCCTGGAATGCAGGAAACAGACGGAACAGTTTTTGGAAATAGTGAATCTTTCAAAGGACGCACATCACCGGATTAGTTCTTTTTCTGGCGGAATGAAGCAGCGTACTTTGATTGCGGCTGCTATGCTTGATGAGCCGGAGATTCTTTTCCTTGATGAACCGACAGTTGGATTAGACCCGGAGGAGCGTTTCAGGCTGCGGAATTATATCGCGTCTCTTGGAAAGGAACGCACAGTCATTCTTGCCACGCATATAGTTGGAGATATAGAGAGCATTGCCGGAAAGGTGCTTTTGTTAATGAATGGAAGGCTGTGCAGGTTTGACAGTCCTGCTGTGCTTATAAAGGAGCTTGAGGCTGAAGCTGCCGGGGGAGGAGAAACAGAGCTGCTTGTACGTGAAGCCTGTGGAAAAACATCCGGACTTGGTCTTGAGGATGTATACCTTTACTATGCTTTAAAACAGAGACAGAAAAATAAATAGGGGGTGTATTCTGTGCATGAGCTTTTACGCGTTGTTTTAAATAGAAGAACATTGCTCTTGTTCTTTTTGGCACTTTTCTTAAATATCACCTTCTGTATATATCAATGTAATGACAGTAAGGATATAACACTGATGGGTGGGGATTTGCGGCAGTATATTGACAGCTACCCCGGATACCTTGAACAGACACAGCAGAATGTCACATTGCTTCAAGGCTTGTCGCTTTATGGAAAGGTAGATAGTTTCGCATTAAGAAATATACAAAAGACCTCCAAGGATTATGGAAAACTGACGGACATTCAGATTGCCGAGGGTGAAAATCGTGGCATCACAATATATTCAAGATTTAAACTTACGCATTTTTTGATGCTTGGATTTGCAATCTATCTTGTGATTCAATTTACCCATGAGCAGAAAAAAGGACTTGATCTTCTTGTAAGAACCACCGCTTACGGAAGAAATGTGCTTTTGCTTAACAGAATTGCAATATTATGTATATGCATGCTTGCGGAGGCTTTTGTGCTGTATGGAAGCAATATGGCTGTGGTTTCGGTTATTTATCCCGGAGCAGAGTTAAACAGGTCAATACAGTCTGTTCCTGATTTTATGAAATGTATGTACGAAATAAACATAGGGCAGTTTTTGGTAGGAGATATTTTATTTAAGGCTTTGGCGGCTGCGCTTGCAGGAATGTTATTTCTGGCATTGTCCGTATTGCTTCCTTTAACTGCGGCAATGGCTTTATTTATTGTGATTATGGCATCAGAGTACATATTATATCTTACAATTATTCCTACATCCGCTTTTTCATGGCTTAAATATCTGAATATATGTGCGGTTTTGTTTGGAAGAGAGGGCTTTATAAATTACCTTAATCTAAATTTTTTTGGATATCCGGTGGAGCTTAACCTCATGCAGCTTGGAATGTGCATGGTATTTATGATTTTTCTTGCAACGGGGAGTCTGTTCGTCTGTCGCAGGACAAGGAAAAGCACCAAGGGCAGGTTACTTATGTGGATTGACAGACTTTTCGCCTGGTCCAGCAGACACAGAACCTGTCCACCCGGCGTTGTATGGGAGCTGCGAAAGATACTGTTCTATCAGAAGGGACTGATAATTCTTGTTCTGGCAGGTTATCTTGCATATTCATCCGCCATGGAATATCGTTATGCCGACCTTAGAAATCCTTATGAGATGATGTGGTATGAGCAGTTTTCCGGTCCGTTGGATGATGAAAAAATGCAGGATATGTACAAGGAGCAGTCAAAGCTGGAGCGCCGCATGGCATGGCTTACAAAGGAATGTGACAGACTTTCCGATTCAATTGTCCAATATTTTGATGACCCACAGCAGATGCAGATAATTTCCGTTTATCTTTCAAATTATAAATCCGAAATGGATGAACTTGAGAAAAAGCTTGCGGGAATCAGCAAAGTGATTTCACAGGCTGAGAGTGAAATGGAATATATGAAAAGGACCGGAAAACAGCTATGGCTGCTTGAGCCATATACATATTATCTGCTGCTTAAGAATGACTACAGAACATACCAGAGAAACAGGATGTACATTCTTATTGCTGTTATTACTGCATTTTCAGGATGTATGGCTTACGAGAATAAATCACATATGGAGCCGACACTTCACACGCTGTATAAGGGGAGAAATACTGTTGTGAACAAGCTTATAATAGTTGTGCTGTTTTCGGCGCTTACTGCATTGGGGATACATATGATACAGTTTATCCAGATAGGAAAGGCATTTCCCTATCATGCTATGAATTATCCCGTGCAGAGCATAGAGTTTTTGAGCCTTTACAAAGATACCCTTTGAGCCAATCTTATCGAGTGCCTTTTTCTGCTCTAA
>OGWY01003376.1_pt1 | contig 10691 bp, 15 predicted proteins | sample 1576121 | NCBI WGS metagenome assembly OGWY01 (sample SAMEA3541543, study PRJEB24748) | human gut metagenome | biome: human gut; feature: human-associated habitat; material: faeces | place: China | collected 2012 | reverse complement strand
CTCATACTTTAGTACAATACCGTTTGGCTATGCAAATTTTGCCCCACTTATTACATAATAACTTTTTAAAAAGTGAAAGTTATAAGTAATTTGTTAAAAGAAGAAGATACTTTTTATTATCTTCTTACCTATTTATTTTTAATATTTATTAGATGGATTATAATTATCCCCACCTAAAATAGTTTCTTTATTTATACTAGTTTCAGTATCAAACCCATTTAATTCCTGTTGATTATTATAGTAATCCGTTACTAAATTACCACCTATTCTGTTAATTGAATAATCTAAGAAATAATTATCAGGATTCTTTTCATCAATTACTAAATCAATCATACCATCTTCGTCACCTTTTTTTCTATCATATCTAGGATCCCCATATAAGATAATGGTAGTTCCAGATGATAAAGTATAATTAACAACTGGCCTTAAAATAGGAACATTATTGACTGATATCTTTGTTTCTTCTAAGTGATAAGGTAGATTTTTTACAAGTTTTCCCGTTTGATTTAACTTTTTAATTTTTTTTACTCTTTTATAGATTCTATAAAAATTAATAACAGAAACAAAAATAAAAATAATTGGTATTATTAAAAATATTATATCCCATTTATTTCCTTTTTTTGAGTAATTACTCATACAGTTACTAGGATTAGCTTTTTCATAATAGACAGTATCATTTTTGGTACTAGGACTTATACTAGATGAAGTAGTAGAAGAACACCTGTATTCTTGATTATCTACTACATAATAATAAATTGGTGAATACATTGTGGTTCCTTCATCATTGATATAAGAGTTTATTTCTACTCTAGTTGAAGTAGTAGAAGAATCAAGACTAGCTTCTTTTTGATGAGTAGCATAAGTTAGATTAACAAAAAAAGCAAGAAAGATAAAACCAACAGTAAAAAAAACAACATAGATATTTTTTCCTTTTTTTACATTCTTAGTACTAATATCATACATATTTATACTCCCATAACCATAGTTTCTGGTAAAGTAGAACCGCCATCAATAATAATTCCTTGTCCCGTAATATAAGAAGATTCATTACTTGCTAAAAAGGCAGCTAATTCTCCTAATTCTTCAATTGTTCCAAGTCTTTTCATAGGAATACCAAGTGCAATTTTGTCTACAACTTCTTGCGGATTTGTAGGATTAGTTTCCCTGCTCATGCCTTCTACCATTGGTGTCATAATATAACCTGGCATAATAGCATTTACTCTAATATTATTAGAAACAAGTTCCATAGCAAGAGATTTTGTAAAACCTAATAGTGCTGCTTTCGTAGTAGCATAAGCAACTTCTCCACTATCAGCTACCACTGGTCCTGTAACACTGGATAAATTTATAATACTAGATTCTTGATTTTTCTTCATATATGGGATAGCTGCTTTAGTTACATTCCATGTTCCTTTTATATTAATATCAAAATGAAAATCTCTTAATTCTGAAGACATATTTTCAAACGTATCTAATCTACATACTCCAGCATTATTTACTAATATATCAATATGTCCATATTTTTGAAAAATAGCTTCCATACAAGCAGTTATCATCTTACTATCTCTAATATCTACTTGGTAACCAGAAATAACAGAAGTTGGAAATTCTGTTCTTAACTCTTTCAATGTTTTTTTAATTTCTTCTTGATAGTCAAAAATTATTACTGATGCACCATATTTTAAAAACACTTTAGCAATTCCTTTACCATTACCCATAGCACCACCAGTAACAATAGCTATTTTATTTTCTAATTTCTTCATATTCACACCCTCTATTCTATAAAGATTATACCATATTTTGAGATTAATATTTTTATTTATTTGGTTTTCTTTTTTTTATTTTTATCATAATAAAACTAATACCCAAATAGATATTAGTTCTTCTGTTATTATTTCTTTTTAGAATATACATTTACTTTACAGTTATCAATTCTAGAAGGGAAACTTCTATCTAGTGTAAAGCCAGCATTTATGGCACATTTAATACTTCCTTTATTAATTTCTTTAATGTATAGTTCAATATTTTTAATAGGCATATTACTACGGAAAAGATATTCTGAAGTTTCTTCTAAAATCTTAGTACCATAATGCATTTCTCTGTAATCAGGATGAACTCCATAATGTAAATTTAAAATACCATTCGTATCTAAAAAAGCACAACGAATAAAACCAACTAGCTTTATATCACTAGCTACGATATAAGCTGGACCTACTAATAATTTTTCTGTATCTATAGAATCTTCTAACCATTCGTCCATATTATTAGATACAAAATGTCTTACTAGTGGATCTTCACTAATTTTTTTTATAAAACGTAGTTTTCTTTTATCAGTTTCGCAGTAATTAGTAATTACTAAATTTTTCATTCTTATTTTCATAATCTTTTTCCTTTAGATAATCTATAAATATAATAATATTCTTCATCATTCATACCAACACATTGATAGTTAGCTTTTTTAGCACAACCTATACTAGCTTCATTATCTTTACGAATATGTAAATCTATATGATTAATATCATCAAAAGTAAATAAATAGTTACCACATTCTTCAAGAATTTGTTCTCCATAACCTTTTCTATTATTATCATGATATCCCATGTAGCCTAACCTACGATATTCAGGGTGAACAGCATATCTTAATTCAACAATTCCCTCTTCTTCTGAAATTTTCTGGGTATAGATATAACCTACTAATTTATCTTTATCTTGAATGATATATGAATGTTCTAACTGTATATCATCATTTTCTTCACGATCACATAAATCTCTTCCTATAGTAGTAGATACAAACTCATAAATTTTCTCATCTTTTATTAAATCAAATCTAAAGTTTTTATGCTTCATATTTTCACTACAAAAACTTGTAATCATTAAGTTTCCTATTGAAACTTGCATATTATCACCTTTCAAGCTTAGCATATTATATCATACTTTTACATTTAATACAATTCTTTTCTAACTCCGATACAAAAATAGATTTATTCTTACAGGGAGTTAATAAATACACATAATTTTTAGTTCTAGTAAGAGCAACATAAAATAATCTTCTTTCTTCACTAAAGGGATACTTTTCAAACTTTTTAGAAACCAGTCTTAAAATTTCATCATCTTTTATTTGATTAGGAAATCCTAAAAACTTGTTTTCAAGATTTATAATAATAACATTTTCTTCTTCTAATCCTTTTGATTTATGAATAGTCATATAATATAAAAATATATTAGGATTCTTTTTATAAATTATCTGATTAGATTCTGTAACCTTAAAATTTTTATTCAAAATTTGGTTAATATCTTTATTATTTCTTCCTAATATTAAAATAGGTTTTTTAGTTTCATTATAAATTTTTTCTATCAATAATGAAAATGTCTTACAAATATCTGTATAATAAATAATTTGAATAGGATTTATTAAATGTTTAGAAGATTTTAAATTTTTAGAAATCTGTTTTTTATTTTTCATAACAAAGTTTCCAGCAATTTTAATTAATTCTTGACTATTTCTATAAGTGTTTTCAATTTTTTTAATGGAGGCGTCTGGAAAATACTTTTTAAAATCTAAAAACAAAGATAAGTCACACCCAGTAAAACGATAAATAGATTGAAAGTCATCACCTACTACCATAAATTTAGCCTTTGTTTTAAGCAGTATTTCTTTAATTAATAAAAATCTAACATAAGAGGTATCTTGATATTCATCTATGATTACATATTTATATTTTTTCTGAATACCATTTTCATGAACATGATTCGTTGCATAAAAAATCATATCATCAAAATCAATCTCATTATTTGTTTCTAAATAATTTTGGTATTCTAAATAAAAATTAAGAGCTAATATCAAGAAAAGCTTTTCTTTATGGTATTTTTTATAGGAAATAGTTCGTTTAATTCTTTTTAGAAAAATGGGAAAACTTTCTAACTGATAGTGATTACATTTTAATAAATGAAGAAATGTTGATAATAATCTTTCTAATAATTCTATTTGTTGATAGTGATACTTATAAAAAAGTTGATAGGTATTTTTTAAATCTTTTTTCGCGTTTTTATGAAAGTATTTTAAGACGGTAGTTAAATAATTAGGATAATCTAAAATCGTAATTGCAAAAAATTCATGAATGATATGTTCTAAAGTATTACTATCTGCTATTTGATAGGAATCATTTCCTTCTTTTAAAATTTCTAATGCTAGTTTATGAAAAGTATAAATAGGCATTTGATAAGAAAACTCTTTTTCTATTTTTTCTTTTAAACTATTGGCACTTGCTCTTGTAAAAGAAATACATAGAATTTCATCTGGACTTACTTTTTTCTTTTCTACCAAATAATAAATTTTTCCTAATATGGTTAAAGTTTTACCACTTCCTGCTCCTGCTACTACTAATAAATGATTACTATCATCTAATACGATATCCTGTTGTTGCTTATCTAATGTATAACTACTTATTTTTTCATTCATTCCTATCACCAGTTTCAATTATAAAAAACTGAATCAAAAAAAGCAAAGACCCATTTTTTAATTTTTTCTTGCTTTTAAAGGGCAATTTTTAAAATTCATCTAGCTAATTTTAAAATTTTCTTGATGATACTGACTCATTTATATAATTTTCAGTAATTTCTGATATTTTTAAATATTCAATTTTAATATTAGAATTCAAAACTTGATTTTGATAATTTTTTAAGTACCTAGTTATTCTTTCATAACTACTACTAGGAATTATAATTAATAATGTTGCTTTGCAAGTTTTATTCATAGATTTTTCGTAAACTACTTTTAACTTTTTTAAACGATCTATTATATATTTATATTTATGTAAATCAGGTTTCTCTCTATAATATTTAATTTCATAAATTAAATCATTTTTATTTTTTTTCGATAATGCTACTATATCAAAAATAGAATTATCAATTCTTACATTCTGTTCTACAATGTAATCTTTAGATAATTGATTAGATAAATATTCAAAGCAAAAACCCTCAACCATGATAGTATCTTGTATCCTATTATAAATCTGTTTTTTATATTTCGTATTTATTTCTTCCTCAGATTCTATTTTTTGAAGCACTTCATTTGCAGTTAATTTTTCTAATTGTGTACGTTCCACTTTTGCTTTGATAGTAGTTTGTTCATCTATTTCTTTCTGTAAATTCTTCCATTTAATAATGCCATAGATTAATAAAAATATTCCAAGTATTGTAGTAAAAATAAAAATGTAAGGAGCAAGTGTTAAAAATAAATTTAGTATATTTTCCTTCTTTTCTATAATTCCAAGTGATTTTTGAGATAATTCAGTATATTTATTAACCGTTAACAAATTTTCATTACTATAATTAAGTAAATAATATACTCCAATGAATGGTGTTATAATCAATACTAATCCTAATGATACCAAAAACTTATAAAAACTATCATACTGTAACTTTTCCATATTTTACTCCTTTACCACTAATAAACATTTTATGAATATATCATAGTATGAAAAAAAGACTATCAAAAGTCCTTTGTTTATAATATAAGGTAACAAAAATGCAATTTTGCACTCAAGATTTAATCTATACTGTCAATAGAAATTTCTTTTAACTTTTCAAATATAGATATAGGAATATTACCAGAATAACTCTCTAGTGATATTCTATACTCATTAACTTCATATATATTACCAACCACATCTTCGAATATATCAAATTTAAAATCTAATAAATTTTACTATCGTTTATTTATTCTGTAGTATTTGTTTATATTTTTCTAATCATAATTTTTTGCAGTCATTCAACTATATAAAATAAAAAAATTATTACGAAAACAAAAATGACTACTATGTTTTTTTATTCGTTTTCTATTTTTTAATGTAGTATATAGTTCAACAAATGAAGTTTCTTGCAAAATGTTGTATTATTTATACTTTTTCTTTACTATTTTCTTTAATTTTTTAATTTAAAATCTATTCTCTTACATCAATAATAATCTATCTTCTAATATTCTATCTCTTGATTATTCCACCATAACATTTAAGTTCATAAACTTTTTCTTTGCCCTTGTGTATTGTTTCAACACCTTCAAAGCAATCTAAATTACCATTTGTAGAAAACTTATATTCATATTCTCCATTTTTAAATTTTCTTGGACCTCTAACAGGAATTACATCGTTATCTTCACCTACCATCATTAAAGCAGGTCTTAATGCTTTATCCATTGCTTCTTCACTTAAGGATTCATTCAATGTAATACCATAATAATTCATTCCCCAAATAGGAGTTTCCTCATTAAAATATACAACTTCTTCACCCATAAATTTAGTTCCACCAAAATAAGTATCATGATATATCATTCTTTCATTTTGATAATGGTAATCATGTGAACCCTTTCTTGAAGAATTTACTTTCTCTACATTTTCATTTGCATAAGTTTGCTTTTTAGCTTCTATTAAGAAATCATATAATTCTTTATTCATATTAATTTTCCTTTCTTATTATACTTTCTTCTTTAAAAATCATATTTAAGATAATTTATCATATTTTTAACATTAATTGTAACGATATTAGAGTTTTTTTCAAATTTATTACCTTTTTCATGCTAATTATTAAATAAATTCATTTTTTCTAAACATTATCTTTAATATTTTGATTAAAGTAATCTAATTTTACTATTAATAATATTAATTTTCATGAATTCTGTCATAACATCAATTATAAACAAAAAGTTCACATTACCAAGTATTATGAACTTTTATTTATTAACACACAAAGGTGTGCGTAAATTTCAATATGGGGCGGAATATGGGGATCGAACCCATGCATACCGGAGCCACAATCCGGCGTGTTAACCACTTCACCAATACCGCCATACATAATTGTATTTCTTATAAATAAAAAATACATTCTTATTTTACCAATAAAAATGTATTTTGACAAGTAATTTTTTTATTTTATTACATAAGGGTCAGTTTCTGTACCAGTACCACTTACATATAATGCATCTTTTGCTAAGTAAATAACAGGTCTAATATAGCCATTTGAATTAGCTCTCATAGAATCGATTACCCCTTCACTATCAATTCTATATACTTTATAAGAATTAGCTCTATCAGCTGTTAAAGACCACCAATTATAATCAAAATGATTTAAATAATTATAATTAGTACAGCTTTCTGTAAGAGCAGAGTTACAATTTGTATCAATACTAGCATTAATATAATCACATAATGGAAGTAAACCAATATATTGTTTTTCTAATAAAGATGATTTTTCAATAGAACCATCATTATACATATCAGATTCACTTCTTTTACCAATATATAAATTATGAATAGCTAATAAATTTCTAGTATTTTTATTAAAAATCGTATCATTTTTGTAAATGGCTGTTAGATTATCATAAATTCTACTTACTGAATAATCATTTATGCCATCTGTTCTATTTCTTTCAGTATTGAAACGATCATCCCAAACTACTCTATTACCTTTTTCATTATAAATTAATACTAATTGATCATTTTCAATTTTTACAATACGCCACATTTTACCAGAAAACTTAACAAAATTGTTAGGATTTTCACCACGATATACTAACTCTCCATTTAAATCGTATAAACCTTCTCCACTATATACTTTAGTTTCTTTTTCTTTAATATAAGAAGTAATTAACTTAGTGGAATAATTTGTACCACAATCTAATAATGGAGTATATCTATATTCACCACCAGCATAACTTACTACTACTTTGGCAGAGCAAGTAACTCCTTTCATTTTTTTTGTTAAATCGTTCATATTTTTTAAATAACCAGCTGCTGTTAAGGAAGCATCTGTTGTTGATACTTCTTCTTGTTCGTTTTTAGGAAGAAGTGACTGATTATCACTATAATATTTTTGAGCTGCTTTTAGTACCTTATTTTCAATATCTTTATAACTAGTTTTACCAAATATAGCATTATAAATTAATAAAATAATTGTGATCAAAACAAGTAATCCAAGTATCCCACCTGTTATCATTAATAATTTCTTTTTTCCCATGTTTTTCATAATACTCTCCTCTTTTGATACCACAATTATAGCAAATTTTTCTCTTTAGTACAATATATTTCAAATTTGATTCCAAGAACAAAAGAAGTAAATACTATTTACTTCTACTATTTTGCCTGTGGTAAATTTTCTTTATAATAATCATATAACTCTTTAAAGCGTGCAAAGTGTACTATTTCACGTTGTCTTAACCATAATAATGGCCCTATAATATCGGCATCATCTGTTAAATCTATCAAACTTTCATATACAGCACGAGCTTTTTCTTCTGCAGCCATATCTTCACTTAAATCGGCAAGTGCATCTCCAGTTGTTGCAAAATAAGTTACTGTAAATGGTACACCACTTGCATCTACTGGATAAACAGCATTTTTATGTTCTGCATAGTGACTAGCTAATCCAGCTTCTTTCATTTCCTCAGGCGTTGCACCTTTCATTAACTGATATAACATTGCACAAATAATTTCGATATGCGCTAATTCTTCAGTGCCTACATGATAGTCCTAGGAGGATTATCTAATGAAATGTATATACTTAAAACAAAAATTTAATCACAAATTTGAATGTAAAAGGAGTAAAAAAGAAATATGTTTAAAGGATTGTAGCAATTGTCCTTATAAAGAGTATAAGATGCAACAATACACTTTAGATAAAAATAAGACGCAAAAAAGCAGAAAAATAAGTTTTAAACAAAAAAGTAGTAAACTAGCCAAATTGGAAAGAAATAGATTCAGTTTATTTACTGATAATATGAACAAATGCTATTTTTGTCCAAATAAAAAGGACCATATACATGATATATTTTGTGGCCGTAACAGGCAGAATTCTATGAAATATGGCCTATGCTTACCTATTTGTGAATCATGCCACAGTAAGTATCAAAATAATTTCTTATTTAATAAAGAATGGCACAAAAAAGGACAAGCTATGTTTAATAAAGCTTATCCTGATCTAAATTTTGAAAATATTTTTAAAAAGAATTATTTATAAATTTCATGAGGGAATCATATAATAATTAAACATATTCTTTTATTAAGTTACGATCATGTATTTGAAATCTTATTAATTCATCTATAATAATAAAATAATCTTCCTGTATCTTTTCTAATGTAATACTAGAGCATTTAATTTCAAATTTTTTAATAAATCTATTTATTTCTTTTTTATTTAATTTTTTTAACAATCTATTATCCCCTTTCTTGTCCATATATAATAATACAAGATACTACAAAAAGCGAGATAATTCGTTCGACAAATTTCGACATTAGGCATAATTTCATATACAATTAATATCTTAATTACAAATCTTACTTTTGTTCTTTTCCATTAACAATAAGTTTTTTTGATTTCATTTCCTTAACTCTTTGTTCTCTGGCTTTGTTAAGTATGTTTTCTATATCAAGATTTTTAGGATTTTGTGGGTCTTCCTTACTAAAATTATCAGGTCTTAACAATTTTAATTTTTCCTCTTTTTTATTCATCTTCATCACCCTTTCTTATAGTTCTTTCTAAATTATAAGCATGCTTTAAAAATTGAATATATGGATAAATATAATTATCAGCAAACACACTAATTTGTTCCTCTTTATTACCAAATGCATTTTTTTCCATTGAATCAATTTGTAATAAAAAGGCTACATCATCCGTTTTTATTTTTTTCGGTCCAACCTATGTACTGATATATATCACTCTTTTTCTTCTTGTTTTTCCAATAAAAATTTTTGTCAATTTCATCTTTTGTTTCAAAAAATATATATGTATCAACATTATCCTTTAGAATTTTTAAATAATAATAATCATTATTTTTTGTATATTCGACATTCATAAGTTTACTTTGACAACTTGTTCTTTTCTTACTTTTTCTACTAATCATCATACATTTTCTGCCATTACCATTATTGTAAAATTGCTGAATAACAGAAATTCTTACTTCACAGCCAGTGATTTCCTTTAAAACTTTATACATAGAAGCGGATACTAAATCAGAAGCATGTATAAAAATACCTTTTCCTAAGTCTTTATTGTTAACAATATAATCATCTAACGATGTAGTTAAAGCAACTATTTCATCAAGAACTAAGGCTGATTTTTTTTGAACTTGATATTTATATTTTTTATAATTATCAACAATATAAAAACAAAATTCTATAATTACTATTACTGTTAAAATGATCATAAACAAATTCCAATTATTTTGTTCATAATAAAAAGCAAGTGGAACTGTTAAAACAATATTTATAATAGTATGAACCCACCCTGCAGACAATTTATACAAAAGTTTCAAAATTATTATAAATAAACTATCTTTATCTTTATTTCTATTCAACCAATTAAAAAGTTTATCAAACATAACTTTCACTCCCACTAAATTATAACAAATTTTTTATTATTTTTAAATACTATTAAAAAAAAGAGCCTACCATTTTCCTGCATTAGGAAACTGATAGACTCTTTAATTATTCTTCAAATCCATATTCTTTTAATTTAGCTAATGTAATAGGTCCAATATTACCATCTGCTAGTAAACCGGTTCTTTTTTGAAACTCTGTAATGCTTGCTTTGATATACTTACCGTAGTAACTACCTAATGCTTTTTTAGAAGTATAAGCTGGGAATATTTTTCTCATGAATGAAGCTATTTTACTAACATTATTTCCACTATCTCCTAAGGT
>OGWY01003371.1_pt1 | contig 10702 bp, 9 predicted proteins | sample 1576121 | NCBI WGS metagenome assembly OGWY01 (sample SAMEA3541543, study PRJEB24748) | human gut metagenome | biome: human gut; feature: human-associated habitat; material: faeces | place: China | collected 2012 | reverse complement strand
CAATGCAGTCATAAGCATGTGCTTTTACAATCCGATAAATCTGAAAAGTGCAGGATCGGCTGCTTCTGGCTGGACGGGCTGGATTCGATCAGCGGAATGCGGCGTTCCTGCACGTCGCGCACTTTCACGGTTGCCAGCTTCCGGGAGTCGGGCGACCAGATGATCGACCAACCGTCATAACGCAGGTTCGCCGTGCCATCCATCGTCAAGGCAATCTCTTCCTTCGGTTTATCTTTCTCCTTCTCATCCCGGACGGGCGAGAGATAGAGATTATTATCTTTCACATACGCTTCCCACTTCTTATCGGGCGATACAACAGGAACCGGAGCCTCTTCGCGACGACGCCAGCGATCCGGCCTCTTCTCTTCCTCTTTCAGCAGGGATTCGGCCAGTTTCTTTTGCTTTTTGGAGAAGAATGCCGCCAATCCTTTCTTATCCGCAGCACGCTGTTTCTTTCCACTCTCCGCATTGACGAGATAGTAGAAATCTCCTTCCTTCTCATGATTCTTATACCAGAAATAGTGTGAACTGTCTATCCATTCGGGATGGATAGCAGGAGAATAAACCCGGTCGGAGCATTTCAGGATCGTGTCGGCACGCTCGTAATCGGCACGCGTCACCTGCGAGGCGGCACTTTCCGCACCGAATGCCATAGTTAGCAGACACAAAAGAGAACATAAAAACATTGGTTTCATAATAATCTATGATTTAATTTTTAATTTTCAATTTTCAATTTCCCAACCACCAGTCGATCATCTTCCTCGCCAAGCTCAGCTTGTGCGGTATTTCCGGCAGGTTGTCCTTCGAGAAGAACGAGCCGGAACTCAGCTCTTCGTCCTGCAATTTGATCTCCCCGCTGACATAATCGGCTATAAAACCGATCATCAGGTTGCTCGGATACGGCCACGGCTGGTTGCCAAAATAAGTGATATTCCTGATCGTCAATCCTGTTTCCTCCCACACTTCACGTTCCACGCATTGTTCCAACGTCTCCCCCGTTTCCAGGAAGCCGGCCACAAGCCCATGAAACGTTCCCCGGAAGTTACGCGCATGCACCAACAGGATTTCCTCACCTTTCCGGATCAAGACCAGTACGGCAGGCGATACCGACGGGAACATCTCATTGCCGCAATGAGGGCATTTCTTCATGATCGGCCCTTTCAGTTCCGTCGGCGTCCCGCAGACAGGACAAAACCGGCTGTGTTGATCCCAATAGACAATCTCATACGCTTTCCCCGCCTGATCATAGGAGTAACGGTCGATATGATCATAGGAAGCGCGGAGTCCCATAGGCATGAAAACATCCGTCTCTTCCAGGGGCGCATCGGTAAAAGCCGCCATCGCCATTGTCCCGTCCTGCATCTCGACCGGAAGCGAGCGGGCAACCGTCACAGGCGCTTCGTCCGTACAAGGGATTACATAGCCTTCAGCTTTCTTTTGCAGTAGAAGTTGGTCATTGTAGAAAACGTACCAATACAAAGACGCGTTATTTGTCTTTTCCATATATCTGATTCTTTAGAACACCACAAACATACGGAAAAAATGGAATTATCCTCGCACTTGCAATATATATAGTGACGCATAAAACATGAAGAGGTATGGTTATAATAACCAATTTAAGAACTTATACTATATGAATTAAGAAGAAGTACCGTATTATTTAGCTCTTTTCCTTCTACTTATAAGTTGTCCGCTTGGCGGCGAACGATCGTTCTCTTGATGGCGGACGATCGTTCTCTTGCAAGCGGACAACCGTTCGCCGCCAAGCGAACGATTTATGGGTTAAGACAAGCGTGCTAATATATACAGAAGAACGGGGTAAAAGATACAGATGCTTATGATAAACCGTGCGCATCCGAACTCCTTTTGTGCGTATATGCACGATCATCAAACCCGGCACAACAGATAACATCTTATCTACAAGTTTTTTACGATTATGGCACGACTTTTGTCACATTTCTCGTAAACAAATCAGTTAAAGACCATGATTAAAACAGTTGCATTAGAAAAGATCTTCCGCACGGAAGAGGTAGAGACGTTGGCTCTTAATAAAGTAAGCATAGAGGTGAAGGAAGGGGAATTCGTAGCCATTATGGGCCCTTCCGGTTGTGGAAAATCAACGTTGTTGAATATCTTAGGATTGCTCGACAACCCGACCAGCGGAGAATATTACCTGAACGGGATCGAAGTATCCCGATATACGGAAGCCCAGCGGACGAAACTGCGCAAAGGGATTATCGGGTTCGTCTTCCAAAGTTTCAATCTGATCGACGAGTTGAATGTATACGAGAATATAGAACTTCCTTTGCTCTACATGGGTGTATCGGCTGCCGAGCGAAAGAAAAAGGTACAGGAAGCAATGGAACGGATGGCGATCGTGCACCGCGAAAAGCATTTCCCGCAGCAGTTGTCCGGCGGCCAGCAACAGCGTGTCGCCATTGCCCGCGCCGTAGTGGCCAACCCGAAGCTGATCCTCGCCGACGAACCGACCGGTAACCTGGACAGTAAAAACGGACAGGAAGTGATGAACCTGCTCAGCGAACTGAACAAGGAAGGGACGACGATCGTCATGGTGACGCACAGCCAGCACGATGCCGGGTTTGCCTCCCGCACCATCAACCTGTTCGACGGACAGGTGGTAACGGAGACGTTGATCTAAGTCTTAAATGTTATAAAAGGGAAAGAATGGGCCGTAACGTATCAAGATATGTTACGGCTTACGAAATTATCGTACCCCGCATGATTCCAAATCAAATAAACTTGTATATTGCCGGCACTAATCATAAATCGAATTGCTTATGAAGACACTTGCATGGTTGTTTGGAATCTTTGTCTGCGCTTCTTCCGCTTACGGGCAAAAGACCGTTACGATCGAAGGAGACATACGGAATATGCCGGATACCGTCAGATTTTTTTGCGCGGAGATGAAAGGAAACGGGATGGATGTACGACCGGAAGATCAGGAAAAAATGGTGAACGGTAAATTCAAATTCACCAGGGAAGCCGACAGGACGACCAAGATGTACATATCCCTCAACAACACCGGCTACACCGTATGGGTGAAGCCCGGAGCGAACATCAAAATCACCGGAGAAGCCCCTTATGTGCAGAACTGGCTGGCGGAAAGCGACATTCCAATCCCCGAACAAGTCGAACTGAACCGCTTCCGGAAGGCTACACGGGAGGAAAACATACGCATCCACGACTTAACGGCAGAGTGTATGAAACTGCTCCCCAAGATCAGAGCGAAAGATTCGGTCGCCAAACAGGAATTTGCTTCGATCAGGCAGACGGTGAACAGCATACATGACGAGATTATCCTGCAAAAAGAGTTGCTGCTCATGCTGGACTATCCGATTACCGATGCCGGTCTGGAAGAACTGAGAGACGCTGCCAAGAGTTGCCAAGCGGGAAAGTTGAAGGATAAAGCGTTAGTCGTATCTGTCTACAGCAAGCTGACGGACGAACAAAGACAATCCCGGTTGGGGGAAGAGATAACTTCCTTGTTGTCTATCTCCTCGACAGTTCAGGAAGGAGACAAGATCGCGGATGTCGAACTGAAAGACATCAAAGGGAACATCCACCATCTTTCCGACTATAAAGGGAAATACATCATCCTTGATTTCTGGAGCCGATACTGTGGCCCTTGCCTCGATGCGTTTCCTTTACTAAAGGAAATTGCGGAAAAATATAAAGAGAAAATTGTCGTTATCAGCCTGTCTGTAGATCCAGAAGCGGTTTGGAAAGAGACAGAAGTCAAAGAATCGGCAGACAACTGGCTGCAACTGTCCGACGGACTGGGCATGAGTGGCATAGCGGCTCATTACGGGGTACATGCGCTTCCTTCGTTTATCTATATTTCACCGGAAAGCACCGTCCTGAAAGCCGGACAAGGGTATAAATTCTTGTCGGAAGATATCCGTACATTTATAAAAGACAAATAACCTAATTCAAATGAATATGAAACACGGACTTTACTTATTTATCCCGGAGTTGATAAGCAACGATCCGTAGCTGCTGTATGACGGCTCTTTCACTTATCTGATCTCCTACCTGAAATATACGAACTTTACCGGAGAAGACAGGCCCGCATACGGGATGTGAAAGACGGAACCGTATTCTTCCTGAAACAATTCAGCACGCAGCGGATTATAAATCAAAGATCCAACTGGTTAATGAGCATGGCAGGAAATACGACTTAAAAAACTCTATTTACCAAAGACCATATATAATTGTAAGTTTTCAGCACATAGACATTAACGCACAGTATGAATAAAAAGCCGGAAACAATATACACCATTTGCAAATACAGATGGTCGGCAATAATTGGGTCCAACCCCAAAAGCCGCTTTATACCGCCTAACAGAATGATGGTAAAGGGATGGACCAAATATATTTCATATCCTTCATTAGAATATATATCAATATAACGACGAACCATTGCAGATCTGTCATATAAGCAAACTAATCCCTTTTTCATATAAATTCCACCTATTCCTAAAACAGCCATTCCGTATGAGGCAAACAATAAGTTTGGCGGAAATTTATTAGCTTGCAGATCAAAAGGGACTCTTTCAACTCCGAAAGCATAAATCAAATATCCTACGGCAGCTATTACACAAACAACAATTTGCCAGCCTAACTTCTTCTTATAATACAATCCCCATATCGTAAAAAACAGATAGACTATTACAGTTTGAAGCAACTCTGGATAATAAGCTTTGAACAATAGCAACAATACCAAAACGACACTGAAAAGGATAAAAGGTATATTACACCGGCGAATCATCCGGCATAAAAAGGGAAGACAAAGAGATATGATCAAGTAAGGCGGAATAAACCAAATATGATCAAATAATCGATATTCTACCGTAGGGGTAAAGAACACATAAGATATAAAGTCATTCAACGGTATTATCTCTCCCGACTTCCAATAATGATACACAACAGCCGGAAAACAAACCAATGCATACTTCCAGTAAGGGATCGCGACTCTTTTTATCCGGCCCTTCAAATAAGTCCGAAACGGTTTTTCCAATGACAGGGAAAATGAGGCTCCTACTATATAAAACACGGTTGCCATTGCAAAGAATATCCCGGTAATCCAGCTTCCTTCAAATATGCCGACCTTGACACCTTCCCACCATATCAAATGACAAAAACAGGTGATATAGATCATTATAGCCCCTCTGTATATATCCAGATTCCGATCTCTCATGTTCTATTTGTTTCCTATAAGCATTGAAGGTTACAAAGATACTTTTTCCTTTTAATAAAAAAGAGTAATATTGCATACTAAAACAAATCAATCAAATTAATGAGCAATTCCATACATTTAATTAGTCTCTTATTATTGGCTTCCGGCCTATCCATACAAGCCCAGGAAAAGAGAGCCATGACATTCGATGAGATGGTCGGATGGGAACGCATATCCGAACAACGTATTTCCGATAACGGGAAATGGGTATTCTGCAAGATGGAACCCTGGCGGGGAGATGCGACCATCCTGCTATATAATGATAAAGGAGAAGAGAAAGGTTCTTTTAAACCTGCTGCAAAAGCACAATTCAGTTCCTCCTCCGAATATCTCTTGGTGACAAAAACGCCTCCCCTAAAAGAAGTGGAGGCTGAGAAGCTAAAGAAAACAGACAAGGATAAAATGCCGATGAACAGCCTCATCATTTCCCGCCTGTCCGGAGGGATGGAAACAATCGATTCGCTCAAATCTTATAAACTATCGGAAACAGCCGACTGGCTGGCTTACCAACGCGGAAGCAAAAAAGACTCCATGCTTTATATCCGGTCGCTCGACGGAATGCAACAAGACTCGTTCCCGGCAGTCAGCGATTTCGGATTTGCCCAAAAAGGGAATGTGTTATACGTCGTATCCGACTCTGTCCTCTATACCTACATTCCTCAGAAAGGAAATAACCGGATCTCCGATAAAAAAGGGGTATTCAAGAAGATTGCATTCAACGAAAACGGTAGCAAGCTCGCTTACCTGTTTTGTCCCCATAAAGATTCGGCCGCAACCCGGAGCAGCCTGTATCTGGCAGAAAATAATACCCCCGGCAAACTGATTGCAGAACGAGGGGATAAAGCATTCCCCGCTTCATGGATTATCAGTGAAAATGCGCCCTTATATTTTTCCGAAAACGCAAGCCGTCTTTTCTTCGGAACTGCTCCGGAGCCCAAACAGAAAGACACGACCCTTTTGGCTGAGAATCGCCCGGATGTACAGGTATGGAGCTGGGATGAAAAGGTACAATACACGCAACAGTCCTTTAACAAAGCGACCGATTTGAAACGATCTTATACAGCCATCTACAACCTCGGTTCCGGACGCCTTCTCCAATTGGCAACAGAAGAACTTCCGACTCTGCAAACAGCCGATGAGGGGAATGCCATATGGGCGCTTCTCTCCACCACAAGACCTTACGGCACACAAAGCATGTGGACCGCACGCCAGTTTCATGATATCTACATAATCAACCTGGAAACCGGGGAACGCCGGCAGATCAAGGAGAAAAGCCCTTCCTACATGCGTTTCTCCCCAAAAGGAAAATACACATACTGGTATCAGGATCAAGATAGTTCCTGGTATACTCGTTCGACGGCCGACGGCAAAGAATACCGCCTGACAACTCCGCAGACATTTGCCGCCTGGGACGAAGATAACGATGTCCCCGACTATCCTTCACCCTACGGAATAGCAGGTTGGACGGATGACGATCAATCTATCCTGATCAAGGACCGTTACGATATCTGGAAGTTTGATCCGATTGCTGCTTCTTCTCCGGTCAACCTGACCGTCAACGGGCGAAAAGAACAAATCACTTACTCGCTGATCCAACTGGATCGGGAGAAAAGAGCCTACAATACAAGCGAAGCACAATATCTCACCGGATTTAACGAAAGAACCAAAGGTTCCGGATATTATACTACCCGCCTCAACAAGCCGGTTGCCCCGAAAGCATTGCTTGCCGGTAATTTCAAACTGGCGGCCCTGGCCAAAGCAAAGGATGCCAATGCCGTAATCTACACGCAGGAAACATACGAGCAATATCCGGATATCCAATTATCCAATCTCAGTTTCAAAAAATCCATCCGTTTGACAGACGGCATCCGCCAGCAGGATTCCATCATTTGGGGGACAGCCGAACTGACTTCCTGGATCTCCCTGGATGGCCGGCCTCTGGAAGGTGTCATCTACAAACCGGCCGATTTCGACCCGAACAAGAAATATCCGGTAATCGTAAATTTCTACGAACGTAATGCCAATACATTATACAACTACCATATGCCCAGTCCCGGACGTTCAACGATCGACTATCCGTTCTACCTCAGCCACGGCTTTATCATTTTCAATCCTGATGTCCGCTTCACAGACGGCTATCCGGGTGAAAGTTGTTACAATTGCGTGATGCCGGGTATCACCTCACTGATCGCCAAAGGCTATGTAAATGAAAAGGCGATCGGTGCACAAGGGCATAGCTGGGGAGGCTATCAGGTTGCCTACTTAGCTACCCGCACCCGGCTCTTTGCCGCAATCGAATCGGGTGCTCCGGTTGTTAATATGCTGAGTGCGTATGGCGGAATCCGTTGGGGCTCCGGCTTAAACCGTTCCATGCAATATGAACACGGGCAGAGTCGCATAGGGGGCAATATCTGGGAAATGCCGTTGCAATACATTGAAAACTCTCCCTTGTTCAATATGGATAAGGTGACCACTCCGATCCTGATCATGCACAACGATGCAGACGGGCATGTGCCCTGGTATCAGGGAATCGAATACTTCATTGCCCTTAAACGCTTGCAAAAACCGGCGTGGTTGCTCAACTATACCGGCGAACCGCACTGGCCGATGCGCCTGGCAAACCGGATCGATTTCCAGAAACGCATGTTCCAGTTCTTCCACCACTACCTGCAAAATGCCCCCATGCCCAAATGGATGAATGAAGGTGTTCCGGCGGTAGATCAGGATTTCGAATTGGGATATTAAAACTCCATCCGAAACTCTGTCCGGACATTCGGTATGGATGAGACGGAAAGTTGGCCGCCATGCAATTGCATGATACGTTGGGAAATCGGCAGGCCGATACCGCTTCCGCCGGATTTGGTGGAAAAGAAAGGAGTAAAGATTGCAGACAACCGTTCGGGAGGAATCCCCGGACCGTTGTCTGTTATTGTTATAAGGAGATGCCCGGTTGCCCCAGCACATGTATCGACCCTGACAATTCCATCCTCTTGTCCTTCTACTGCCTGCAATGCGTTCCGGATCAGATTAATCAATGCAAGAGTAAGCAGATTGGCATCGCCATATACTTGAAGTTCCTTGCCTGTCGACCTATCAGCTTTACCGTCGCAGTAAACGACCCGTTCACTTCTCGGTTCGGCTTGTAGCAACCGTTCCAGCTTAGTAAATAACGCCGGTACGGAAACTGTTTTATATTCCGGTTCCGGCAAATGTGTCAAACGATGGTACGAATCGAGAAAAGCAGTCAGATTCTTCACCTGGCTGTTGATAACTTCAAGTCCTTCGCGTTGCCGGGATATGGAAGTACGGTCCAGATGTTTTAACAGGTCTGCCGAAAGAGAAGCGATCGGAGTGACAGAGTTACGAATTTCATGTGTCATCACTCGGAGAATACTCTCATAATAAAGGCTTTTCTCTTCAATCTCAATATGTTTATCACCCAACTGCCGGAGGATATGATTCATATCGGCATATAAAGCATTCGTAAAGGGATCATCCGGATTAGCAGGGAAATGTTGCGTCGTATCCTCGTTTCGCATCGCCTCGAAGAAGACGGACAATTTATAGTTCAAGCGGGTTGCCAACCGGATTATAAACAGAGTTATCAACAGGATAAACAGCAGACACACAAATGATAAGAAAAATGACAACCGTGTTATTAACAACCAGGAGCCAATCAGGGATAAAAGCACGATCAATACTGCACCCCCTACAATCTTAGCATACAACCTACGACTGTACATAAAACAAAGGTACATCAATTACAGTAAACCAGCAAAAAGGCAGAAAGGATACGAATTGCACGTTATTTTACGAATAAACAGTAATATGTTTGTTTTTAACAAATTAAATCGATTTATTTGTATCCGACTATCTAATGCAAACAAAATACAAACAATTAATCCGGAGATTATGAACAAGACAACGAGACTTTTAGGAAGTTTGCTTATTATCACAATAGCAACATCCTGCGGAACGGGAGACAAAAATCAATCCGCACAAACAGACGATCCTTTGGCCAACAGCCCGATAGTCGGTCAATATGTACAGGCAGGAACAGACAATGTAATGTCGTGCGACCAGAAACTACTGGCCGATACTGTACGCATACCTCTCAGTTTCTTCACAGAAAAATTGGAAATAGTAAAACTGGATAGTCGGGACGAGGCATTGGTCGGACAAACCGGAGTGACAATTTCAGATAATTACATCTTGGTACATGGCCGCCAGCCAAACCCATTCAAACTATTCGACCGCAAGGGGAATTTCCTGACCAACATCGGTGCGATCGGACAAGGCCCCGGCGAATACCAAATGGTGTATGATGCCAAATTGGACGAGGCAAACAACCGCATCTATATCCTGCCTTGGAATGCATCGCAACTTTTAGTGTACGACTTGCAAGGAAACGTCTTAGACCCGATTCCTCTTTGCTTGCGTTGTCCGAAAGCAAAATTCAATGTCGATCTTACCGGAGGCAAGGTTTCGATAGTTCTGTTGCCTTTCAAAGGCTCTGCGGCCGTTGCCTGGACACAGGATTTGAAAGGAAACAGGCTCGGCTACATGGAACCGGGACATTTGGAAGCACCGCAGGACTTCAGTAATGAAGTAATATCAGGATTCAATATCCCCGGCACGTTCGATGTCAATATTTTATGTATAATGCCGACCCGCGTCGATTCGCTCTACCGATATGACGGAGACAACAGTCGTTTGATCCCGACATTCACACTCAACTTTGCCAATACAGATAAAATTCCCTGGCACGGATACGGAGAATGGCCACACCATTTCATTGGAGATTTCTCAGAACCGCCGGTTGAAGTCGCTCCCGGATCATGGACCAACGGAAAGACTTTTCATTACATCGTGGACAAAAAAACAGGAAAAGGTTCTTTCTTTAAACTCTATAACGACTATTTCGGCAATTTGGAAATCGACTATCCCAGTTATGCATTCTCAAATGGCTATTATATCCGGAATATCGAACCCGGTAACCTCATGACCGACATCGAGAACGCGTTGAAAAACCAGGATATCACCTCCGAAATGCGTAAAAAGCTGACCGATCTTCAAAACACGATCGACGATAACGACAATAATTATGTCATGATCGCCAAGCTCAAAAAATAGCCTCCCACGAACAAACAACTACTCCTCATCCTGTTGCCGGCACTCCTGCTGACAACAGGATGTAAACAACAACAGGCATCCGGAACGGAAGGCACGATCATCAAGGTCGAAGCTCATCAACCGCTTCCGCCGAAAAACACGAAAGCCCTCTTTATCCGGACCTATAAAGAAGGCTATTACCTTTTCCCAATATACCGGCCGTCGCCTGGACACACAAGACTTCAATGGAGTGAGGATGTTTTTCTGTAGGAGATACAGTCTTTTTTGTTGAAACACGTGACTTATTTTGCTTCAAACAGGCAGAAAAAGTGC
>OGWY01003351.1_pt1 | contig 10739 bp, 7 predicted proteins | sample 1576121 | NCBI WGS metagenome assembly OGWY01 (sample SAMEA3541543, study PRJEB24748) | human gut metagenome | biome: human gut; feature: human-associated habitat; material: faeces | place: China | collected 2012 | reverse complement strand
GCCGGGGCAGCGGTGCTGCTGGGCCGGGGACAGACCGCCTCGGCGTCGTCGGTGCCGCCGACGGATGAAGCAGAGCCCAACGCCGCCCTGCCCACGGGTGAATGGCGGGCCGTCTGGGTGAGCTATCTGGAATGGGCCGGGATGGACTTTTCCTCCGAAGAAGCCTTCCGTGCCGGTGCGGCGGAGCTGATGGACAACTGTCTGTCCATCGGGCTGAACACCGTCATCGCGCAGGTGCGGCCTTTCGGGGACGCGCTTTACAGGAGCACCCTGTTCCCGTGGAGCCATCTCTGCACCGGCGAGCAGGGGCAGGACCCCGGCTTCGACCCGCTGGACGTTCTCATCACCGAAGCACACAGCCGGGGCCTTTCGCTGGAAGCGTGGGTGAACCCCTACCGCCTCCGCTCCTCGGCGAAGATGCCGCCCGCACTGGCGGAAAATAACCTTGCCAATGTACATCCCGAGTGGGTCTGCGCCGTGGACGAGGGGCTGTACCTGAACCCGGCTATCCCGGAAGCCGCAGACTATGTGGTGCAGGGCGTGGCAGAGCTGGTGCAGAACTACGCTGTGGACGGCATCCACTTCGACGACTATTTTTACCCCACGACAGATGCTGCGCTGGACGCGGCCCAGTTCGCCGCCAGCGGCGCGGGAGATCTGGCCGCATGGCGGCGGCAGAACGTCACCGCGCTGGTGAAAGCGGCCCACGACGCCGTCAAAGCTGCCGACGCTACCCTCCGTTTCGGCGTCAGCCCGCAGGGCAACCCCGACAACGACCTTGGACAGCAGTACAGCGACGTGAAAGCATGGCTGGCCGCCGAGGGCGAAAACGCTGTGGTGGACTATCTCTGCCCGCAGATATACTGGGGCTGCGGCTATACCCTCCGGTCGGGCAGCACCCGCTTCGCCTTCGAGAACATCGTGCCGGAGTGGCTGGCCATGCCCAGGGCGGCATCCACGGCCCTCTACTTCGGGCTGGGGGCCTATCGCGTCGGCGAGGGCGACGGCGGTGCCAACGAGGACAGCCAGAGCCAGTGGTGTACGGGCAACGCTCTTGCCCGACAGGTGGAAAGTCTGCACAGCCTCGGCGCGGGCGGCTGGGCGCTCTACCGGTACGATTCGCTGTTCCGGTCGGCTCAGCCGGAGCTTGCCGACGCCGAACGTGCGGCGCTGGCCGCTCTGACTACAGCCTGAACTCTTGTATGGAAAAGCAAAATGCGGTATACTATATAAATCGTGTAAAACCTCGTGTTAAAACAAAATTTGAGGATAAAAGATCATGAAAAAGACAAAGCGAATCGTCCTGCTCGTCGTGGCGGTGCTGGTACTGCTTGTGGCTGCGTCCGGCGTCAAGACTGTGCTGGACATGAAGAACAGCGCGGACAATGAGGTGCAGGAAGAGGACAGCACCCGCTGGGCCGAACTGACCAGCGACCCGCTGAACCTCGAGGGCATTGCTGACGCCTCGGCCAAGTATGCCTCGGCGGCGGTGAACGGGAGCCTGAACCTCGTGTTCAATGGCATCTGGAGCCGCCAGACCGATTACTTCACCGTCCCGGGCGGCAGTCTGACCATCACCGGCTACGGCACCGCCGAGGGTACCCAGCGGTACAAGGTGTCCGTCTGGCAGAAGGTGGCCGGCGGCGCACAGTACGTCAACGGAAGCACCTATTATATCAAGACCGATGGTCAGAACTACCGCTGCGTCATCTCCGGGCTGGACCCGGCGGCCAGCTACCGCCTGACCATCTCCTACGATTCCAGCCGCTACTACCTCTATGGCGGACTCAAAGTGGAGGGCATTGCAGGATGAAGACACAGACCAAACATTCGCTCATGCTGATGCTCTGCGCCTTTATCTGGGGTACGGCTTTCGTAGCCCAGAGCGCAGGCTCCGGCATGGGGGCCTATTCCTTCCTCGCAGGGCGCAGCTGGCTGGCCGTCCTCGTGCTGATCCCCACCGTGTTCGCCTTCGACGCCGTGCGCAAAAAACAGGGCCAGCCCTACGGCTGGCCGAAAGAGAAGTCGGAGCGAAAGACCCTGCTGGCGGCGGGCCTCGTCTGCGGCACCTTCCTGTTCGCGGCCTCTGCGGCTCAGCAGATCGGCATCACCATCAACCCGTCCACGGCCAAGGCCGCGTTCCTGACGGCCATGTACGTTGTGATGGTGCCGGTGTTCGGCCTCTTTCTGGGCCGGAAGGGCAGCGCTCAGCTCTGGGTCAGCATGGTCATCGCTGTGGCGGGCCTGTATATGCTCTGCATGAAGAACGGCTTCGGCGGCATTGAGACCAGCGACTGGATACTTCTCAGCTGCGCCGTGCTGTTCAGCTTCCAGATCATGTCCATCGACCACTTTTCGCCGCTTGTGGACGGTGTGCGGCTGAGCCTCATCCAGTTCATCGTGGTGGCTGTGGAGAGCTCTGCGGCGGCGCTGATCTTCGAGACGCCCACGCTGGCGGAGTACGGCGCAAACTTTCTGCCTGTGGTCTACTGCGGCGTCATGTCCAGCGGCGCGGGCTATACGCTTCAAATCCTGGGCCAGAAAGATTTGAACCCCGCCATCGCCAGCCTTATCATGTGTTTGGAAAGCGTATTCAGCGCGCTGGGCGGCTGGCTGCTGCTGGGCCAGAACCTTTCGATGCGGGAGAGCGCAGGCTGCACCCTTATCTTCGCCGCCGTTGTGCTGTCTCAGCTGCCCTTTGCGGAGCTGCGCAGATGCAAAAAGGGCGCGTGATGCTGCGGGCGGCCGGGGGCATCCCCTATGAGCTGACGCGGGGGCGGGTCAAGCGGCTCAACCTCCACGTCCGGCGGGACGGCACCGTGGCCCTCAGCATCCCCCTGCGCACGACGCTGGAAGCCGCCGACGCCTACGTCATCGCCGAGGCGGAGTGGATACGGGCCGCGCAGGCCCGGCAGGCTGCCCGCGAAAAGCGGCAGGAGGAGCTGCCCGACAAGGCGGCCGCCCTGGCCCACTTCACGGCCATGAGCGACAAGGTCTACCCGGCCTTTGCCGGGGTGCTGGGCGGGCAAAAGCCCATCCTGAAGGTGCGGAGCATGACGAGCCGCTGGGGCGTCTGCACACCGGGCAAGCGGCAGATCACGCTGGCATTGGAGCTTTACAACATGCCCGAAGCGGCACAGATCTATGTGGTAGTACATGAGTACTGCCACTTTCTTGTGCTGGACCACAGCCCGAAGTTCTGGGCGGAAGTGGAAAAGATCCTCCCGGACTGGAAGGCCCGGCGGGAGCTGCTGAAATAGCCCGCTCCGTTTCGTATGAGTGGATGGGGAACGTATCAGAGAATCGCCCTGCGGGCTCCAGAACAAGCGGGCCCTGCGCACAGGGGCGGATAGTACAGGAGTTGAAAAACGTGGCAAACGAAAAAAGCTCCGGCGGCGACAAGTATTCCAAGCTGGCCGGAAATACCATCATTTTTGCGATCTCAAGTTTTTCGTCGAAGCTGCTGACCCTGCTGGTCCAGCCGTTTCTGACCTATGCCATGGCGGAGATCTCCGACCTTGGCCTTTCGAAGATCCTGAGCCAGTACGCCAACCTGCTCATCCCGTTCGTGTCGATGGGCATGTCCAACGCCATCATCCGGTTCGGCCTGGACAAGGGCAACAGTGAAAAGCAGGTGTTCACCAACGGCCTGCTGACCATTCTGGGCGGTTTCGGCATCCTGGTGCTCTGCTGGCCCATCGCGCAGTTTTTGCCCGATATGGCACAGTACGGCCTGCTCATCTACATCTATGTCCTCATGAGCTGCCTGCGCACCCTGTGCACCCAGTTCGTGCGCAGCCGCCAGTGGAACAAGCTGGTGGCCGTGGACGGTGTGCTCTGTACGGTGGCGACCATGGCGTTCTACGCGCTGTATCTGGTGGGGTTCCGCTGGGGTGCCAACGGCTACCTGCTGGCCATCATCAGCGGCGACCTGGTCAGTGTGCTCTTCCTCTGCCTGACCGGAAAGCTCTGGAACTTTGTGGAGCTGAAGGGCCTGAACAAAGACCTGTGGAAGCAGATGCTCCGCTTCTCGCTGCCCATGATCCCGGCCCAGATCAGCTTCTGGGTCATCAATGCGTCGGACCTGTTCTTCGTGCGTGAGATGTGCAACGGGCTGGACGGCCACAGCGGCGACGCCTGGAGCGGCCTGCTCTCCACCGGCTACTTCCTGCCCACCATCCTCACCACGCTGGGCCTCATCTTCTACGACGCCTGGCAGCTCTCCGCCGTGACGGAAGAGGAGGGGCGCGCCCGGTTCTTCACCAAGATCTTCCGCACCTATTCCAGTGTGCTGTTCTGCTGCGCGGCGGGCATCATCTGGCTCTGCCGCCCGGTCATGCACATCATGAAGGCGAACTATTATTACGCCTGGCACTTCGTGCCTTTCCTGACGCTGGCATCCACGTGCAGCTGCTACAACCAGTTTTTGAACAGCGTCTATGTCGTCAACAAGAAATCCAGCCACAGCCTGTGGACCATGCTCTCCGGTGCAGTGAGCAACTGCATCATGAACTACTTCTTCATCAAGTGGTGGGGCCCCATCGGCGCGACGTATGCGTCCTTCCTGGGGCTGGGCCTGGTGTTCACCCTCCGCGCGCTGGATGCCCATCACATGATCGGGATGTCCATCCATCCGGTGCGGGTGGCGGTCAACTTCGGCGCGTTGGCGGCGGAAGCCTTCGTTCTGCTGGCGGATGTCCCGCTCTACGGCCTGTGGACCGGACTCATCACTGCAGCGGTCATCCTGTACAACTTTGCAGGGGTCTGGGCTATGGCCCGCATGCTGCTGCCCAAGCTCTTCGGCCGCCGCGGCCGGGCGTTCGTGAACGCCGTGGACGGCTGGGTCGGTCATCGCAAGTGACCGCCGATAAAAAAGCATAAAACAAAGGCGTCTGCATCGACCGGGTGCAGACGCCTTTGTTCGTTTCAGGGGATGGTCAGTTCGAGCTTGCGGCCGCGATCTTCCGGGCCGGGAGCTTCCCCATGGCGGAGCTGTTCAGGCTGTGCTCCATGGAGGCACCATAGGCAGCCAGCGCATCCTGCAGCTCGTCGCTCTTCATGTCGGCCAGGACCTGTGCGCGGACATCGTCCAGCGCTGCCCCGTCCAGCGGGTCGAGACGGACGGCCAGCATCATGGAGAGGGAGGAATACTGCACGGCGGCGGCCTGACCGAAGGACAGGCTGCGGATGGTGTCGGCAGAGCCTTCGGTGGAGAACGCCGAGTCGAGGGTGCTGCTGCTCAGCAGCTCGGTCTGCAGGGAAGCGGTGTCGTCGGTGGGAACGGTGGAGTCCAGCACGGCGTAGATGCCGCTCAGAGCCGCAGAGGACACCTCATGGAAGGCGGTGAACTGGCTGACCGCATCTGCCGGAGCGGAGGCGTTGTAGCTGTCCACAGCAGCCTGTGCCAGGCGGAGCATCGTGTCCTTCTGGTCGTCATCGGCGAAGGCGTAGGTGCTGGAGTTGTAGAGCGGGATGCTGTAATAGGCCAGCTTGTACATCTGGTTCTCCAGATGGCTGGTCAGGTCGGCGTCGGAAACCGGGGTCTCGCCGTTGGTGCCGTACACGAGGTCGAGCAGGTCGGTGCTCTTGAGCAGGATGCGCTCGAAGCGCTGCAGCGTCTCCAGACCGATGCCGTTGGCCTTGTAGGTGTCGCCATACTGGTCCATCAGCTGGGAAGCGTAGCTGTCGGCCTGGGCCTCCTCGGCTTCGGTCAGCTGACCGCCCAGCTCGTCGAAGCGGGTCTCGACGGCGGCGTACAGCTCCAGATTCTCCTGGGTCTTCTGGGCGACATAGTCGCTGACGGCTGCGGTCTCGCCGGAGTCCGCGTCGGTGGTGATGGTCTCATTCAGAAAGCTCTTGACGTTGGTGGAATCCTGGTCAGAGGAAGCGAGCTTTGCGGCGGACTGGTAGGCGTTGTACTGCGCCAGCAGATAGAGGCCGGAGGAGATCTCCACATTGCCGATGGAACCGACCGTGTCCGGCGTGGAAAGGACGCAGCCGGCCAGACCAAAGGCCAGTGCCGCCGCGCAGAGAAGGGCAAGAAGTTTGTGTTTCATAAAAGTGTACTCCTGATGTTTTGTGTTACGACCTCTCCGGCATCGCGGAGGGGGTTATTTTGTTCCTAAAATCTCGGCCATCGCCTTGAGGATGCTTTGCAGCAGGTCCAGCGGCTTTTCGTCGGGCTGCAGGGTGACGGAAAGATAGGGTTTGCTGCCGGCACCGGCGGTAACGCGGCCATTGAAGGCCACGAGCAGGCCGCGGATCATCGGGACATCCAGCGTCTCGACCTGCAGGACGAGGGTGTCCTTTTTCTGGGTGACCTCGTATACGCCCACGGCGGTGGCCTGCACCCGGACCAGCGAGACGTTGACCAGGTCGCTGACCGAGGGCGGCGGGTCGCCGTAGCGGTCGATGAGTTCATCCAGCACGTCGGCGGCGTCTTCGGGGGTCTGGATGGCCGCGATGCGCTTGTAGGCTTCGATGCGGCCGGGGCCGTCGGCGATGTAGGATTCGGGGATGTAGGCATCCACCCGCAGGTCCACAAGGCACTCGCTCTTGTCGCGCTGGATGGGCTCGCCCTTGGCCTGTGCGATGGCCTGCCCCAGCATCTTCACGTACAGGTCGTAGCCGACGGCCTCCATGTGGCCGTGCTGGCTGTGGCCCAGCAGACTGCCCGCGCCGCGGATCTGCAGATCGCGCATGGCGATGCGGAAGCCGGAGCCGAAGGCCGTGAACTCCCGGATGGCGGAAAGCCGCTTCTGGGCGATGTCGGTGAGGGTCTTGTCCCGCCGGAAGGTGAAGTAGGCGTAGGCTTTCCGGCCCGAGCGGCCTACGCGGCCCCGGATCTGGTACAGCTGGGCCAGACCCATCCGGTCGGCGTCCTCGATGATGAGGGTGTTGCAGTTGCGCACGTCGATGCCGGTCTCGATGAGGGTGGTGCAGACGAGGATGTCGATCTCGCCGTTCAGCAGATGCTGCCAGACGGGGTTCAGCTCTTCCTCGGTCATCTTGCCGTGGGCGATGCCCACCCGCGCTCCCGGCACCATCTGGCTGACATGGGCGGCACAGGACTCGATGTTGTCCACCCGGTTGTGCAGGTAGTAGACCTGACCGCCCCGGGCCAGCTCCTTCTTCATGGCTTCGGCGAGGATGACGTCATTGTATTCCAACACGAATGTCTCCACCGGCTGGCGCTCGATGGGCGGCTGCTCGATGGTGGAGAGGTCGCGGATGCCGCTCATGGCCATGTTCAGGGTGCGGGGGATGGGGGTGGCCGAGAGGGTCAGCATGTCCACGCCGATGAAGTTCTCTTTCAGCTTCTCCTTGTGCTTGACGCCGAAACGCTGCTCCTCATCGATGATGACAAGGCCCAGGTCGTGGAACCGGACGTCCTTGGAGAGCAGGCGGTGGGTGCCGATGACGATGTCCACGCTGCCGGCCTGCAGGCCCCGCAGGGTCTCTTTCTGCTGTTTGGCGGTGCGGAAGCGGGAGAGCAGCCCGACTTTCACCGGGAACGCCTCCATGCGGGAGATGATGCTGTTGTAGTGCTGCCACGCCAGCAGGGTGGTGGGGGCCAGAATGGCACACTGCTTGCCGCCCATGACGCACTTGAAAGCCGCGCGGAAGGCGACCTCTGTTTTGCCGACGCCCACGTCGCCGCAGAGCAGGCGGTCCATAGGCCAGCCCTTCTCCATGTCCTTCTTGATCTCGGCGGTGGCGGTGAGCTGGTCGTCCGTCTCGTCGTACTCGAAGCGGGACTCGAAATCGCTCTGCCAATCACCGTCGGCGGGGAAGGCGTAGCCCGTGGCCTGACGGCGGCGGGCGTAGAGCTCGATAAGCTCCTGTGCCATCTCTTCGGTGGCCTTTTTGACCTTGGCGCGGGTGCGCTGCCACTCGGTGCCGCCCAGCTTTGCAAGCTTCACCTTTTCCTCGTCGCCGGGGGCGGTGTAGCGGCTCAGCAAATCGAGCTGAGTGACCGGCACATACAGCACGTCGGAGCCGGAGTACTGAATCTTCAGGTAATCTTTTATCGCGCCCTGCACCTCGAGACGCTGGATGCCCGCATACATACCGATGCCGTGGCTCTGGTGAACCACATAGTCGCCGGGCTTGATGTCCGAGAGGCTGGACAGGGCGTTTTTGTTCTTCTTGCGCTTTTTGTTTTCGGCGGCCTCGTCGTCCAGACCGTGACGCCGGGACGAGACGACCGCCACGCGGGCGAACGGGAAGGTGCAGCCCGCCGTGAGGTGGCCGGGCAGTACCTGAACCAGACCTTTCGCGGGCCGGACGTCCCGGCTCATGCTGACGGCATAGCCCTTGTCAGCCAAATCGCGGGTGAGGGCCGCTGCACCCTTGGGCGTACCGGCGAAAAGGGCCACGGCGTACCCCTGCTGGATCAGCGGGTCGATGTCTTCCCGCAGGGAAGCGAGGCCGCCGCCCCAGTTGGGGGCCGCGAACGCCTCGGCGTTGATGAGGTCTTTCAGTTTGAACTCGTTCATGCCCCGCAGGAAGTTCTCGCAGAGCAGGGTGCTCTGGTCCTGCGCCGCAATGGCGAGGTCGTCCATCGTCTGGTAGAGCACATCGAGGCCGGGACAGATGACGCCCTCCTCGAGCAGGCCGGTCAGCTCTTCGCTGCGGCGGAACTCGGTGGCCTTCTGGGCGTCCCGGATGCCGCCCACCTCGTCGAGGATGAAGATGGGGCTGCTCAGGTGGTCGAGCAGGGTGGCGGGCGTCTTGTACCGCAGACCGTAGTATTTGTCCATAGCCTCGGGCATGACGCCGCTGTCCAGCTGGGCGAGGTCGGACTCCATGGCCTTTTCGAGGGCGGTGCGGCGCTTGCCCCGGGCTTTCTTCTGGGCAGCGCGGAGGGCCTCCGCCGTGTCGGCGGTGCTGCCGAACAGCACCTCACGGGCGGGGGAAAGATAGATCTTTTCCAGCGCACCGTCCCGCCGCTGGGTGAGCAGGTCGAAGGAGGCGAGGGAGTCTATCTCGTCGTCCCAGTACTCCACACGGGCGGGCTGGCGCATATCGGGGGCGTAGATGTCCACGATGTCGCCCCGGACGCTGAACTGTCCCGGGCCGTCCACCTGACTTCGCCGCACGTATCCGGCGGCGAAGAGCCGCTCCACCAGCGCTTCGCGGTTGTAGACCATGCCGGGCTTGAGGGTGAGGGTGTTCTTCTGGAACTCCGCGCGGGGGACGGTGTATTGCAGCAGGGCCTCTGCCGGGACGCAGACGGCGTTCAGCCGCCCGCCGGCCAGTGCACCCAGCACCGACAGCCGCCGGTACTCGTACTCACGGCCGGCACCCTCCACCGGGCGAAGCATAAAGTCGCGGGGCGGGAAGACCACCGCCGTCAGGCCCAGCGCCTTGAGGTCATCGGCGAAGTGGGTGGCCTCGGCCTCGCCGGGCGTCACGATGCAGAGCACCCGGCCCAGGTCTTTTTGCAGGGCTGCGTACAGCAGGGCGCGGCCCGCCGGGGGCAGGCCGAACAGCGCCGCCGGGCCGGGCGTGGCAAGGCTCGCAGAAATCTTCTGGTACTCTGCCGTATGCTTCAGCAGGGATTCGTACATCGTGGACCTCCTCTCGTTTACAGCATCCGATTACCCGTTGTAGCGGCTCTGTGCCAGCCCAAGCTTGCCGTCCATGATGAGCCTGGCGGCCGCTTCCAGATCGGGGTAGCGGTCGGTCATGGCCTTGACGTCGTCGGGCGGGAACTTGCCCAGCACCCAGTCGGCCAAATCGTAGTCCGGGCGGGGCTTTGCGCCCACGCCGATGCGGATGCGGGGAAAGTTCTCGCCGCCGAGGCGGGCGATGATGCTCTTGAGGCCGTTGTGGCCGCCCGCAGAGCCGGAGGGCCGGATGCGCAGTTTGCCGGGGTTCTGGGTGATGTCGTCGCACAGGACGATGACGTGGTCGGCAGGGATCTTGAAGAAGCCCGCCAGAGGGCCGATGGAGTCGCCCGAGAGGTTCATATAAGTCAGGGGCTTCAGGAGCACGACCTTGTGGCCGTCCACCTCGCCCTGCCCCCACAGACCCTGAAACTTGGTCTTGGAGACGGAGATACCCCACTTGCCGGCCAGATAGTCCAGCGCGGCAAAGCCTGCGTTGTGACGGGTGCCGTCGTATTTCGGCTCCGGATTGCCGAGGCCGGCAATGAGCCAGATGTCATTGGTATTCATACTGTATTCTGCCTTTTTGTGTCTGAGCTGTTTTTCGAACAGTATATTATTATAACATACGCGCGCGCAAAAAGATACACAAAAAGAGCAAAAAAAACAATATACGGAGATCAATGTTCCCAAAGGGCAACGAGTGAACATGACCCTTCCGGATGGTACTTCCGTATGGTTAAGCCCACAGAGCAAAATCAAAATCCCCAATGAATTCAACCGGAAAAACCGTATGGTGGAATTGAACGGTGAAGGATATTTCGAAGTTACCAAGAATGCCAAGAAACCTTTTATCGTGAAGACACAGTTGTTCAATATACAGGTATTAGGTACCCGGTTCAACGTATTCGCCTATGCAGGAAAAGAGAGTAAGTTTGAAACCTGCCTCGTAGAAGGGCGCGTATTGGTTTATAACAAAAATAATAAAAACGAGAAAGTCTATCTGAACCCACACGAAAAAGTATCGTTAGTAAACAACCGCATGGTAGTGTCTACTTCCAACTTCGACAATGTCGGAGCTTTTATTATCAAATCCTCCAATCGTTCTTCCGCACGTTTCAGTTTTTT
>OGWY01003341.1_pt1 | contig 10756 bp, 10 predicted proteins | sample 1576121 | NCBI WGS metagenome assembly OGWY01 (sample SAMEA3541543, study PRJEB24748) | human gut metagenome | biome: human gut; feature: human-associated habitat; material: faeces | place: China | collected 2012 | reverse complement strand
GCAAAACCGTCTGTGCCATTGTTCTGTACCGTCCTTTTCTTCACTCTAAATTACTTGAAATTTTCCTGCGCGTACTTCATCAGCTCCTCGCGGAAGTCGGGGTGCGCAATGGAGGCCATCGCCTCGGCGCGCTCGCGCAGCGTCTTGCCGGAAAGGCTTGCAATCCCGTACTCGGTCGCGACATACTGGATCATCGTGCGCGGCGCGGAAACGGTGCTGCCGCTCGGGATCGCCGCAACGATGTTGCTCTTGCGCTCGCCGTCCTTTGTCACACGGGAAGAGTTGATGCAGATGAAGCCCTTGCCGCCCTTGGAGCGGTACGCCCCCTCGAGGAAGTCCATCTGGCCGCCGACGCCGGAGAGCTGGCGCGTGCCGGTGCTCTCGGCATTTTCTTGCCCCATGAGGTCGAGCTGCACGCCGCCGTTGATGCTGATGACGTTGCTGAACTTTGAGATGCGCTCGACGGAGTGGATGTAATCGAGATCGCCCGGGTGGAAGAGCTGGGGTTCGGCGTCGAGCCAGTCATAGAGCTCCTGAGAGCCCATCGCGAGGTTCCACGCGGAAAGGCCGGTGTCGAGTTCCTTGTGCGCGTTCGTCAGCTTGCCCGCTTGGTAGAGCTCAAGGAACGCATCGGAAATGGTGCCGGTGTGGCAGCCGAGGTCCTTCTTGTCGGACTCGGCGAGCATCTTGGCGACTGTGTAGGGCACGCCGCCCACGCCGAGCGACAGCACCGCGCCGTCGGGGATCTCATTCACCACGATCTTGGCGATGGCGATATCGGTCTCGCTGGGCGCGCGGTAGGAGCGCACGGGCAGCGGCTCATGCTCGCCCTCGACGATGTAGTCCGCTTCGGACAGGTGCACACGGTGCGAGCCGTCCACGCCCTGGAGCTTGGGATAGTGCTCGTTGATCTCGAAGATCACGGTGCGGGCGCTCTCAAAGATCGTGCGCCAGGCATAGTTCGAAATGCCGAGGCCGCAGTAGCCGTTCTCGTCGGGCTTGGAGACGGGAACGAATGCCACATCGCAGCGGATGTGCTTGTCGCGATAGAGGTACGGCAGCGAGCGCAGCATGACGGGCATGAATTTCACAAGGCCATTCTTCTGGAGCTTGCGCTCATAATCGCCGACGTGCCAGCTGTAATAGCTGAAACTCTCCTGCTCGGGGTCTGCTTCGACAACCTCGATGCGCGGGCGGATCACAAGACCGCCGCGGACCTTGACGTCCTTCACTTCTCCCTTACGCGCAGCGAGCGCGCGGTCGAGCAGTTCGGGAAAACCCGCACCGAAGCCGTAGTCCACCCAGTCGCCGGACTGCACAGCCTTGACAGCCTGCTCCGGCGTAACAAATTTAGCCTGATAGTCGTTCATAAAAAACAGTCTCCCTTGGTTCGAATCGCTTTTAATGTAGCAGAATTTTCACCGCTTGTAAATCGTTCCGAAGCGGAAAGCGACCTCAAATCTTGCCGTTTCGCGGCGCGGCGCATTTTTCTGTTGCGCCTCCGGCGCGATTCTGCTATGCTTGGTTCAGTATAACATTCCGCGCCAAAAGGAGGCAAAAGCGCCATGGTCAAAAATTATCAGGAAATGCTTTCGAGCGAGCACAGCGGCTTTATCCGTCACAACGGCATCCGCGTCGCTTCGGTCGACGAGGAAAAAAGCGTGCTGACCGCCGACGTCACGCCGGAAAATTCCAACATCTGGGTAATTCAGAAGGGAGCTTCTGAAGGAGTGGCTGAATTGAAACAGTTGTTGGGAGTTTGAGAGGTTTTCTTTTCCCGGTTTTATTCCAGTTCGGTGGCAAAAATATGATTGTTCCGGAGTACTTCCGATATTTCGAGTGCAGAGATATCCCTGCACTCGATTCTTAATATTTTCTCCCAGTCCTCAAAGTCCACATTCCATTTGTCTATTTGGGGGAACTCTGCCAAAAGCTCTCCTATGCGCTTGATGTCACGCCTTTGGGTGATAGAAGTTCGAAAAATCAGAATCTTATTTTCTTTTTCCATATTCTTTAGGGTTTTATTTTAATGAACGGAACTCCCGGATCGTCATACTGAAATGCAACCTGAAATTGCGACTTAAAAGTGAAAGGCTGCTAAAGCCGCAAAGACGGGCGATTTCGGTGGCGGAAAGTTCCTTGTTTCGTTTTAATAATAGGGCTGCTTTTTCAATCCGGGTGCGTTTGATATAATCCGTAGGCGTTTCGCCCGTCAGGATTGTAAATACGCGATGGAAGTGGAAAGGAGAAAAGCAGGCGATACCTGCCATTTTCTGTAATGATAACGGCTGGTCTATGTGATTGTGAATATAGTCGGTCACTTTATTGATCCGTAACTGATATTCCTGTTTATTGATATCTTTCGTCTCCATGTTTTCTGCAAAGTAAAGGATTATAAATGCCGGAGAGTTGTCCTATCTTGCTAACTTCTCCGGCAGATAATCAATCTTTTTTTTGTCCTATATAGAATACGTAGCCGTAGTATTCTTTATACTTATTATATAGGCTCTCTTCATACCGTTGCCCGGTGATGAGGTCTGCGGCTGCGTCATTTCCTGCATATTCCTTCAAAAAAGCTTCCTGAACAGGGAACTGGGGAGCGTAAAAATGCTCAAGCCAGCAATTTTCCGGTAAAATGAAATGGGCTGTCGGGATATATCCTGCTTTTTCCATTTGCATTATCTTTCTTGGAATCGTATCGATTTCCGGGTAATTGGCCATCCAGAAGTCTTCTATTTCGGAGGGACGTTCCGGGGTGAACCAGGAGGCTTCCGTTACAGCGATAAATCCGTTCTTTTTCAGGAATTTGTTCCATTCGTTCATGCCGCGTTCGAATCCTATGTTATAGATAGCGCCTTCGGACCAGATCAGATCGAGTTCTTCCTCTTGAAACGGCAAAGCGTCCATAGAACCGACAATGCCTTTTACTCTGTCTTCGCAATGGGCTTCTATTGCATTTCTGTTGAATATTTCGATGAAGTCGGGGAAAAGATCGATGCCTGTAATTTGCCCTTTCGTATAGTTAGCTAATGCCATTGTCTGCCCGCCTGTGCCACAGCCAATATCGGCTATTCTGGCTTCGTCAGACAGTTCGTTGGTGAAACTTAAGGCTTTTTGTGTGACTTCAGGGCTTCCCGGACCTTGACGTTTTAGTCCTTTGAAGTAATTACATATCAGTGTAAAATCGAATTCGTGGATTGTTTTTAATTCGTTACTCATTGTTTTTTAATGTTTTAGCAGTACGGTAAATGAAAGCATGTGACGATGCTTGTGACCATTTGACCATACAAATAGTTTAAAATTTAGATATAGAAAATAACTCTGACAAGAATATGTCAGAAAACATAAGGGATAATCTGTAATGAGAGGAAGGCTTACAGATTATTTACAGAACGGAATCCTTATGGAATGAAAATGAGTTAAACATCCAATTTTTCTTTTAGTTTGTGACAAAGATAGGATTTTAGGTGTAAAACTCAATGATAACTTTGATGAAAAAATACTGTAAACCTGCATTTTAGCAAGAATCGTCAAATAGAGACCCGTTTGTCTGTCCGGTTGTATGGATGAGATTGACTGCCCAAATTGATTGAAACTACTTATTTTTGAATTACATTTGCAGGATATTAGATACAAATCTCTCATTTAATGTATAGTACCGATGAAAAGCAAATTATTACTCGCATGTACCATTCTGTTTTTCTGTTCCTCTTTTCTGTGCGGACAGAATCAAACATCTAAAGTTGCAAACTCTGCTGAAACGAATAATGGAGCTGTCCGGCATCCATGGCAAGGAAAAAGAGTGGGATATTTGGGAGACTCTATTACAGATCCCAACTGTTATGGTGACAAGATAAAGAAATACTGGGATTTTCTGCAGGAATGGCTGGGAATCACTCCTTATGTATATGGTATCAGTGGCAGGCAATGGAATGATGTGCCCCGGCAAGCCGAGCAACTGAAGAAAGAACACGGTGGAGAAGTAGATGCTATCGTGATTTTGATGGGTACGAATGATTTTAATGACGGTGTACCTATTGGAGAATGGTTTACGGAAACAGAAGAACAAGTGATGGCAGCCCGTGGGCAAACCCAAAAGCTAGAAACCCGTAAGAAACGCACTCCTATAATGGATGGAAGCACGTATAAGGGACGTATAAACATAGGAATCAATAGACTGAAACAACTCTTCCCGGACAAGCAGATTGTGTTGCTGACCCCGTTGCACCGTTCACTGGCCAATTTTGGAGAAACGAATGTGCAACCGGATGAAAACTACCAGAACAGTTGTGGCGAATATGTGGATGCCTACGTGCAGGCTGTTAAAGAAGCCGGCAATGTGTGGGGAGTTCCCGTGATTGATTTTAATGCGGTAACCGGATTGAATCCGATGGTGGAAGAACAACTGATTTATTTCTACGATGCGGGATATGACCGTTTGCATCCCAGCACGAAAGGACAGATACGCATGGCACGAACGCTGATGTATCAGTTGCTTGCGTTGCCTGCTACATTTTAAATAGGCCGGACAGAATTCTATGAAATTGTACACTATTCTATAGTACATTTTCTGCAAACCTGTAATTTTGTCTTCTATAAATAATAGAACCTATGAGACATAAACTTCTGTTTTCTTTTTTCATCTTTTTGATAGTTGCTTTACCGATTCGTAGTAAGGATTTTGTTTTGACTTCCGGTCAAACAGTTATCATCGCTTGCAGCCCTTCTGAAGAACTGGTTGTACGAACCGCATTGGAAATGCTGGGGCGTGATATTCAGACAGTATTGTCGTCGACTACCCAAGCGAATGAGAAAACAGGTGAAATTGTGATAGGAACGGTGGGGCAGAGTGAGCTTATCAGCCGGACCGGCATAGATGTTTCTGCGCTAAAAGGCAAGAAGCAGGCTTTTCTATTATCTGTTTCTCCGGAGGGTAAATTGATCGTAGTCGGCAGTGACAAACATGGTACGGCTTATGGAATACTCGAAATATCCCGTTTGTTAGGTGTCTCTCCCTGGGAATGGTGGGCGGACGTAACTCCGGAAAAGAAGAAACTTTTTAAGCTATCTTCCAAATTCCAAAGTCTTCAGGCTCCTTCGGTGGAATATCGGGGTATATTTATTAATGATGAAGACTGGGGCTTGATGCCATGGAGCAGTCGGACCTATGAACCTTCAAAAGTGAAAGGTGAGATAGGCCCGCGTACCAACGAGCGTATTTTTGAACTCTTACTTCGTCTGCGTGCCAACACCTATTGGCCTGCAATGCACGAATGTACACTTCCTTTCTTCCTGACCAAAGGCAATCGGGAAGCTGCCAAGAAATATGGAATCTTCATCGGTGCTTCCCATTGCGAACCGATGGCTTGCAGCGCTGCCGGCGAGTGGAAACGAAGAGGGGAAGGGGCTTATGATTATGTGAATAATGCTCCGGCTGTTTACAAATTCTGGGAAGACCGTGTAAAAGAGGTGGCAGATCAGGAAATACTCTATACGTTGGGTATGCGTGGTGTACACGATGGCAAGATGCAGGGAGCGAAGACGGTGGAAGAACAGAAGGCCGTAATAGATCGTGTGTTTGCAGATCAACGCGGGTTGATTGAAAAATATGTTGATAAGGATGTAACTAAAGTCCCGCAGGTTTTTATCCCTTATAAAGAGGTACTCGACATTTATCATGCCGGATTACAGGTGCCCGATGATGTAACATTGATGTGGTGTGACGATAACTATGGCTATATCCGCCATTTTCCTACGGCCGAAGAATGCGCACGTAAAGGAGGGAATGGAGTCTATTATCATGTTTCTTATTGGGGACGTCCGCATGACCATCTCTGGTTGAGTACGATGAGCCCGTATCTGATTTTTCAACAAATGAAGCTGGCTTACGATCGAGGCATACAGAAGATGTGGATACTGAACGTCGGAGATATCAAGCCTGCCGAGTATCAGATAGAGTTGTTTATGGATATGGCCTGGAATATAGAAGCTGTTGCCTCGGAAGGAGTGACCTCTCATCTGAAACACTGGCTGGAACGGGAATTGGGAGCTTCGTGCGCAAAGGCAGTATTACCTGTGATGCAGGAACACTATCGTCTGGCCCATATTCGTAAACCTGAATTTATGGGAAATACGAGGGAAGAGGAGAAAGATCCTGTTTATCGTGTTGTCAAAGATCTCCCATGGAGTGAAAAAGAAATCAACGGACGTTTGCAGGCTTATGATAAATTGTCGGAGACAGTGGAACGGGCAGCTTCGAAAATCCCATCCGGCAGACAAAGTGCCTATTTTGAATTGGTGAAATACCCGGTGCAAGCTGCTACACAGATGAACCGGAAATTGCTATATGCCCAATTAGCCCGCCACGGGAAAGCGAATTGGGAGAAAAGTGATCTTGCCTATGACAGCATTGTAGTATTGACGAAGCAGTATAACTCACTGGAAGATGGAAAGTGGAACCGCATGATGGATTTCCAACCCCGAAAACTCCCCGTATTCAATCGCGTGGAAAGAAAAACGACTACTTCTCCGATGATGAAAGAGCGTGTAGCTATCTATAAATGGAACGGATTGGATGGGAAAAATATCCCGAATGGTAAGAATACATTGAATGCACGGAAAGGAACTTCTGCTATTTGTGAGGGTCTGGGATATGAAAGCAAAGCGACAGGCATTGACAAGGGAGATGCACTGATGTTCTCTTTTGACAACAGGAAAACAGACTCGGTAGAGGTTGACATCCGCTTATTGCCTAATCATCCTGTGGGAGGAAATCAACTACGTTTCTCAATATCGTTAGACGATGCAGAGCCTGAAGTGATCTCTTATGAAACGAAAGGACGGAGTGAAGAATGGAAAGAGAACGTGCTGCGCAATCAAGCCATCCGAACGGTTCGACTTCCGGTATCCGGAAAGAAGTCCCACAAATTGGTAATCAAGGCATTGGACGAAGGAGTGATATTAGACCAGGTAATGCTTTATATGCCTTCGCCTACTGGTGAGTAACTGCACGGATCACGAACCATGCATGATGCGCCACGGTTCCAATCAGCCCGTAATGCTTTGCCATGATCCGAAATCTTTCTTTGAGGGATGCTTTCTGATTCCGGGTAGTCATTCCCTCCTCCAGATAGTCGATGATTGTCAGGTGAGTATTGTGCAAAGTACGTGCTTTCTTCATGATGCGGATGCACCAGTCGAAATCTGCAGAAAAGCGATATTGCAGATTATATGGCTCTACGAGCGTGTGGCGGGGGAAGAATGCCTGGTGGCAGACCAGCATTCCCTGTTTGAAGCTTTTCCAGGTTAATACTTCCGGGGCAGATAGACGGCGCATACGTTGGAAATGCCTCTTCTCGTCTACGATAGCCGTTTCTCCGTAAAGTACGTCGGGAAGTTCGTTACCATTGATAGTGTGCACCATTTGTTGCAGCGTGTCGTCTTCGTGAAAGCAGTCGCCTGCGTTCAGAAAGCAGAGATAGTCGCCGCTGGCGAGGGCAATTCCTTTGTTCATGGCGTCATACAGTCCCTTGTCCGGTTCGCTGACAACAGTATGTATCCGTGGGCGGTATCTGTCGATGATAGATAAAGTGCCATCTTTGGAGGCTCCGTCCACGATGATATATTCTACGTGATGATAGGTCTGCGCAATCACACTTTGAATGGTATCTTCGAGTACCTTTTCCGCATTATAGGTCACCGTGATGACCGAAAACTTGGGAGTAGGATGAACGCTATGCATATTTCCCCGTTACTTTATTGTAGAGATCCGTATATTTCTTGGCAATAATGCTTTCGGAATAGTTGCCTAATACCTTGCGGCAGGCTTGTGCGGAAAGCTCGTCATATTCCGGATCCGTCAGTATCCAGTGTATACCGTTAGCAAAGTCCTCCGAAGATTTGTATCGGGCCACATATCCGTTGTGCAGGTGGTCAATCATTTCGGGGATGCCGCCGACATTGAATCCTACGCAAGGAACGCCGCACGCCATTGCTTCCATAATCATGTTGGGAAGATTTTCTTCCAGCGAAGGAATGACAAACAAGTCTACGGCATTATATATATTGACCACTTCGTGCTCATTCTTGATGTAAGGCAACGGGTAGACATGGAAAGGAATCTGTTCCTGCAACTGTTGGGACTGGTTGCCGAATACGACGACTCCCAGCGACTCTTTCCATTCCGGATGTTTCTCAGCCAGCAGTTTGCAGGCTTCGATTAAATATTCGGCCCCTTTCCGCTTATCGGTGATCTTTACCGAGCCGAACAGAATCAGCTTCTTGTTTTGCGGCAACATACATTTGGCCCGTGCCTCTTCCTTGTTCTGTGGCTTGAACAGGTTGGTATTGATCGCGTTCGGGATGTTGATAACGCTTTTCCCTTCGAACAGCCTGCTGACCTGGGCCTGTTCCTTCAACCAACGGCTGCAAGTGACGAAATGAACGGGGGCGTTGCTATACAATTTCTGTTTCTTACGGAAAGTGCGGTAAGATAAATCTTTCTTGCTACCGCCTTTGTAGATGTACGGGCAGTTGTGGCACTCCTGTTGATAGTTCGTACATTCGCGTGCATAATGGCAGATACCGGTGCAGGGCCACATATCATGCATTGTCCAGACAACCGGTTTGCCGGAAGTAAGTATCTTCCGGATGTTTTTCAATGAAAGCATTCCCTGATTGATCCAGTGCAGGTGAATGACGTCTGCCTGCCGAAATTCCGGAAGAGAGGTAATGTCCGTTCCTGTGTTGGCAATGTCTACATCGAACAGATGATACCGTTGGAAACGGTTGGCGCTCCAGATAACGATGCGTTCCCACATGAACTTCCATACTTGCAGCCAGCTGCGCTTCAAACCCACAACGCTGATCTGGTCCGTTTGCTTGTCGCGCACCAGCATTTTGGCTTTAATACCATTATTCTTGAGTGATTCCATTAACCGGCCGGCTGCAATGGCGGCTCCTCCGATTCGTTCAGACGTATTTATAATCAGGACTCTCATGTGCATAAAAGTTTATGCAAATGTACGGTTTTTAGAGGAAAAGTTTGATATTTCCTGCAAGCTTTCTGCTATTTCACGTGAAAAGATTTCGAGATTGAAACGTTCTTCCGCCAGTTTGCGGGCGTTGTTGCCCATGCGTCGTGCCTCTTCGGGGTGGTCGGCGATGTAGCGGATAGCGTCTGTCCAACCCTGCACATCACCGTATTCTACGGTAATGCCGATTCCTTCCTTGTCGATGTCAATTTCGAAATTGGGGTTACGCGAACAAATGACGGGAATGCCGAGAGCAAATGCTTCTACGAGTGTGGTGAGCCCTACGGTATAGGGAAAATCCAGACAACAGATGACAATACAGCTTTTCCGCGCCACCAGTTTGGCAAGCTCGTAGGGGATTACTCCGTCGGTGTAATGTACATGGATAGAGTCGGGCAGGGTGAAACCGTCAATGATGTTTTTATAATTGATGTTACCGCATGAGACGGCGATATATAAGTCGAGTTTCTCTTTAGTGGCGGCAAATGCCTGGAAGAGAGTGCTTACGTCCCGGTTTTCTTTGCCGGTAGAGATAAAGCCTTCCGGTTTGCGGTCGGGCATTTCCGCCAACAGGTGGTCATAGAAAGGGAGGTCCGGTCCCCAGTGTACCAGTTTTAGTTTATGGGCAGGCACTTTCCGGGTTTTCAACGAATCCTGAATGAGCTTCCGGCTGAACAGGAACATCTTGTCTATGCCTTTATAGAAAAGGCGGGATATTTGTTCGCGTGCGAAACCGGAACTGTTGACTACTGCCGTGTGGTGCCAGATAACGATCGGCTTGCGGTATAGCCCCAGTGCACGGAGGAAAATCACCGGTTCGATACCACGGAAAGAGGTGGCGTAGAGCACCTGATATTTCTCCTTGCAGAACAGAATTTCTTTCGTTGCGTAGAGCATGAGCCTCAGGCGGCTTGAGAAGTACCGGCACTTGTGCATGACGGAACGTATCCCGTGTTTTTCCAGCAATGGAAGTCCGTACAAGATATGTCCGGGGAATTTATACTCTTTCCATTCCTCGTAACTTTCCCGCGTGAGGCGGGTATGGTAGAAATAAATTGTAAGTGGTTTTAGTGATGTTTGTTTCTCTTCAGCCATTTGTTTATTCGGTTTTTAACAGCTTTCGTAATGATAGAAAAATTACCGTATTTCAGGTTGAGGAACAGTTCCTCGAACGAGCGTCCTATCTTTATCCACGGGTGGTCCCAGCACATGATGCGGTAGACGCTTTTTTTGTACGTTACATTTTCAATGACGTAGCGGGGATGTTTCAGAGGAAACTTCGCTTCGTAACGCTTCATGGTGAAAATGCGGCGGTAACCTTTGGGCAGCGTATGGACGGAACCGGCAAAGTGGGTGGAATCCGCCGTTGCTCCCAAGTTGTTAATCATGTTGCGTGTGGGCACAATGCTCAGTCCGGAGTTGAACAGTATGGAGGCATGGAAAATGGTTTCGTAAAAAGCCTTCTGGTGTTCGCGATGACGCCGGCACATATAGATGAAGTCGCTCCGGAACTTGCGTTCTTTGATGAGTTGTTCGAGTTGCTGCATATTGAAGGAGTCGTCCAGAAAAGTATAGAACTCGTCCCATTGGTCTACGACACGTTTCCAGCTTGCCCACCCCCAGATAGAGAAGGTGGTGGCGAAGAAATAGTCGTAAGGGATGTCTTTGCTGATTTCTTCGGGGTTGAATCCGGCAATCATGCTGATGCGGGTGTCATGTTCGTA
>OGWY01003339.1_pt1 | contig 10761 bp, 10 predicted proteins | sample 1576121 | NCBI WGS metagenome assembly OGWY01 (sample SAMEA3541543, study PRJEB24748) | human gut metagenome | biome: human gut; feature: human-associated habitat; material: faeces | place: China | collected 2012 | reverse complement strand
TCCTTTGACTGCAAAAGCTTGATGTCATTGTTTGCCTGAACAACGCCCATAGGCTCAATAAACACGGTTGCACCGCTTGACGAGGTGTCGTGTACAAGACCCGGAACATTGCCTCTGCATTCACTTCTTACGGGAACAACATATCTGCCGTCACGCTGTGTGACAATAGTATCCTGAAGATACTTTATGTATGTTGAGCTGTGAATAATTTTATCGAGTACCTCACGAGCCTTTGAGGAGGCTGTGCGGATTTTTCTTCTTATATCCGACAAAACAGGGCTTGCCTTATCGGAAATTTCCTCCTCGCTTATAATAGCCGAGGTGATTTTGTCCTCAAGAAACTTGTTGGAAACAAGTCCGCTGAAATAGCCGTCAAGAGAGCTTGCTCCTCCGCCTGAGCGTGAGTGCCACTCCTTGACCGTGCGGATTGTTCTGAGCGTTGATGCAACCGACAGAAGTTCGCCTGTGGTAAGGCAACCGCCTGCCTGTGCTCTGCGTAAATGTCCCGAACAATTTACGGCACCACCGAATGACGGAGCACCGAATCTTCCGCTTAACGCAACTGCGTCATCGGTTTGCTGTAAAAGCTGTTCAACCTTTTTCAGTTCAAACACGGGTTCGAGATTCAATGCCATTTCACGGGCGTCCTCAATCGAAGTCATTCCCGCAAGTTTTTCAAGAATTTTATCAAGTTCAAGTGTTTTGTAATGTCTGTTCATAGCTGTACCAAATTTAATAGTTCACAATTTCGTGCCAAATCATACCTTTGTCAAAACAACGAATATGTTACTCTGCTTGTAGAGGCGAACCGTGTTCGCCTGCGGGCGCCCGATGAGCGCCCCTACTGACTTTTATCATTCTGTCATAAACATTTCAGGTGATTTCAACACAAAACTGCATTGTCTGATTAACTGCTTATTGTTTTGTAAAAAATAAGCGTTTTAAAGTCTTTTTCAAATCTGTATTTAAGATAACTTTCGCTCGCCGCATTCAGCACAACAAGGTCATCCTTCGGCAATGCAAACGAAAACAGCTTGTCATCATCGGCATAAACCGTGTGTCTAAGCGCCGTGAGTGTTCCCTCATTGAGAGCGATTGCAGGTTCAGACACATCCGTTCTGCAATCGGCACATTCAAGAGCGCCTATGCGTGGCAGAAAGTACATAAGCGGAGTAATGTATTCTCCGCATTCTCTGCACATTCTCAGGTCGGGCATATAGCCCGCCATGCTTGCAAGCCTCATTTCAAGACACGGCTTGATGAGGTCTGCACTGCGTTTGTTCTCTGACAAAAGGTAGAGCGAATTAAGCACAAGGCTCAGAAATGAGTCTGCCTTTTGCTCACGGGGACAAATTGTCAGAGCGAGTTCGCAAAAATACTGTGCAAGGCACATTTTTGTAACATCACTGCGGAGCTTTGAGAAAATGCGAATCGGCTGTGCCTCGCCGATTATGTAACTTTCCCGACCTTTATAAATTGTAAGTCGGGAATATGAGAGGAGAGATGCCGCCGCACATTTGCCGTTTTTGATGTTTTTTGCACCCTTTACAAATGCACGGATTACACCGTTTGACTTTGTGAGAGCAAAAACGAGCTTGTCCTGCTCACCGATATTCTGTTCCTTTATAATCAGTCCCTCTGTTCGGAATTTCATCGGTTTCCTCCCTGTTCACGGTGATTGCACCCGTGTCTTTGGCATCCTGAATACTTTTGTAGCGAATGTAATCAAGAACGCTTCCCGTGGTAAAGAATATTTGCCACGCACTCCAGTTATCCATAAAAACACCTCCGCAGTTAGTGTTTCACGGATGCCGTTTATTATATTATGAAAAATCTGACATTGTGTCAAATTGTGTACCCGAATCGCTTTTAATCGGATTATCAGTCAAAATTCTTTTCGTCATAGCCGAAATTCTGAAGAATCTGGGCACGGTTTCGCCAATCCTCTTTTACCTTTACCCATGTCTGTAGGAATACCCTGCAATCGAAAAATCTTTCGATATCCTGACGGGCAAATGTGCTGATTTTCTTGAGCATTGAGCCGTTTTTGCCGATAATAATACGCTTGTGGGTTTCTTTTTCGCAGAAAATAGTAGCGTCAATATCAAGCATACCGTTATCCCTTGTTTTCATTTTTTCGATTACAACAGCCGTGCCGTGCGGAATTTCCCTGTCGCAAAGACGGAGTATTTTTTCACGGATAATTTCGGCAACAATAACTCTTTCGGGCTGGTCTGTAAGAGTATCGTCATCAAAGAAATGACCGCCCTCGCCTGCCTGCTTTTTAAGCTCATCAAGAAGTTCGTTCATACCGTTGCCGTCCTGTGCACTCACAGGAACAACTGCGTCAAAATCGTAGAGCAGACTGTAACGGGCAATCTGTTTCATAAGTTCTTCTTTTTCTTTGAGAGTGTCAATCTTGTTGATGGCAAGGATTGCCGGCATTTCCATTGACTTGAACTTTTCAATAAGGTTAAGTTCTGTGTCACCCGGTTCTTTTCCTGCCTCAACAACGAGCATACAGCAGTCAACACCGCCCACGGATTCATTGACGGAACGCACCATATACTTGCCGAGAGAGGTTTTCGGCTTGTGCATACCCGGTGTATCAAAGAAAACAAGCTGATATTCGCCCTGAGTAAGCACACCTGTGATTCTGTTGCGGGTAGTCTGCGGTTTGCTTGAAACAATTGCAATTTTCTGTCCCATAAGTCTGTTGAGAATTGAACTTTTGCCCACATTAGGTCTGCCGACAATGGCAATAAATGCGGATTTATCTTTATTATCTGTATTTAACATATTACCTCACTATACAAAAATCGGGGGCAAGCAAAATGCCGCCCCTTTGTTAATGTTTATCTTTTCTTTTAATGCTCAAAATTGCATTCTTGATTTTTACGGGACCTGCACATACAAAGACGGCAGAAATCACCGCAGACAAAATCAGCAAAGTGAGCATAACGGGATTGTTTACAAAATACGAAAATATTTTTCCGATTACTTCAAAATCAAGAAAGAACAGCACCGCTGTAAACACAGCCGAAAATGACACGGCAAGCACGGCTGCGGCTGCAATGTCCTTGATAATCTTAACGGAAAAATCGTATCTGTCACAAAACAAATCACAAAGCTTTTCAACACAGGTGTTGACCATTTCAAGTGCAATTACAAGCGCACACAAAACGGCGAGCAACGCCCATTTTGCGGCAGAAAAATCGTAAAAGCAACCAAAAACGAAAACATAAAATGTCGCAACAAGGTGAAATCTCATATGACTTTCGCTTTTTACGGCAAAGTAAAAACCTCTGAATGCACTTTTAAAACTTTTGATTTGCTTTTTCATACCCTGTAATATAACTACTCTGTCAAGCCATATCGTCATCAACTATGTAGCTTGATGATGCAGGAAGACCGAGCTGTTCCATAACAAGCTCTTCTTTTTCTCTCATTCTTACCCTTTCAAGCTTTTCCATATGATCATAGCCGAGAAGGTGAAGAACGCTGTGAGCGGTAAGATAGCCAACCTCTCTCTGGAGGCTGTGGCCAAAGAGTTCTGCCTGATCTCTTGCCTTTTCCATAGAAATTACAACATCACCGAGAATCTGTGCGCCTGTTTCGGGATTGGTGTCATAAACACCGTTTTCGCCCATTGGGAAAGAAAGAACATCGGTTTCAATGTCCTTGTCACGATACTGCTTGTTAAGAGCCTTGATGCCCTCGTTATCCGTGAAAGTAACGCTGATTTCAGCAGAACCTTCAAATTTTTCAAGTCGCAGAACTGCGTTACAACAACGACGAACCAACATTCTGATACCTGTCGGAATCTTTACTGCTTTTTGTTTGTTTGTGATAATTACCCTGATTTTATTATGCTCTGCCATTCATGATCATCCTTTCATTATTTTTAACCCGATAGCGTGGGATATGTGAAAATTAAGTAAATTAATTTTTGGAGCCGTTATTTCGTGAATTGTTATTTCGTAAATTATTAATGTCAGTATTTTCAAATTTTGCGTAAGCCTTGATGATATCCTGAACAAGGCGATGACGGACAACATCCTTTTCGTCAAAGAAACAGGTGCCGATATCGTCAATATTCTTGAGAATTTTGATACAGTCTTTAAGACCGCTCTTTGCACCGTTCGGAAGGTCAATCTGCGTAATATCGCCCGTGATTACCATTTTTGAGTTAAATCCGAGTCGGGTAAGGAACATCTTCATCTGTTCCCTTGTCGTATTCTGAGCCTCGTCAAGAATTATAAAGCTGTCGTCAAGCGTTCTTCCTCGCATATATGCAAGCGGAGCAACCTCAATGTTACCTCTTTCAACATACTTTTGATATGTTTCCGCACCGAGCATATCAAACAATGCGTCATACAGGGGGCGAAGATACGGATCGACCTTGCTCTGCAAATCACCGGGCAGAAAACCGAGCTTTTCGCCTGCCTCAACAGCAGGTCTTGTGAGAATTATTCGGTTAATCTGCTTGCTTCTGAAAGCCGTGACCGCCATTGCAACGGCAAGGTAGGTTTTGCCCGTACCGGCAGGGCCGACGCCAATTGTGACGGTATTTTTCGCAATCTGCGAGCAGTAGCGCTTCTGACCGATGGTTTTCGGCTTAATAGGCTTTCCCTTTGAAGTAATACAGATGCAGTCGCCTGCAAGCTGTTCTATTTTGTCCTCACTGCCTTCATTGACAAGCGAAATGCAGTAGCGGATATTTTGCTCGGAAAGTGCTTCACCACGGTTGATGAACTGCAACAGGCTTTCAATAACCTTGCAGGCCTTCGATGTGTTTTCGGCATCGCCCTCAACCTTAAGCTCACTATCACGGCAGGTGACACGGACATTAAACTCCTTTTCAATCAGCTTAATATTTCCGTCAAAACTGCCAAAAAGTGCTACGGCATTTTCCATTCTGTCGATATTTATAATTTGTTCCGTAAAGCAAAACTCCCGTTTCTACAATAATTCAAAACAATTATAACACATTTTACTTGAAAATGTACATTAAAAATAGCTTTTTTTACTAAAAAAATAATTTTTGTGAATTTTGACGAAAACTAAACTTCACATAGCCACTCATTTGTAAAGGATAGAAACACTTTTTTTACTCTTTCGTAATTATACTCAAAATCGCATTACAATCGACTTATTTTAGTTATTTAATTCTTCCGAAACTACCACAATATTGCCGTTTTTGTAATATAACTGTACAAATTTGATAACTTCCCCAAAATTAAAAATTTATCAAAATTACTCTCAGCCGTAAAATCGGCTTAAAATGCTTGACAAACTGGCAATTGTATATTATAATTCACAGGTGTAAAGAAATTTTCTTTACACGCAGACCAGAATCACGGGAGCTGTCAGGTATGGAAAAAAATATTGAAGTATCTCTCTTGTTTGATTTTTACGGTGAGCTTTTAAAGCCCTCGGGCAAAAAGGCGATTGACCTTTATTATAATGAAGATTTGTCGCTTGCAGAGGTTGCCGATGAAATGGGAATAACAAGGCAGGGTGTGCGTGACAGTATCAAGCGCAGTGAGCAACAGCTTTTTGAGTTTGAAGAAAAGCTCGGTCTGTTCAAACAGTTCAGTAAGCTTGAGCAGGGGCTTGACGAAATTTCGGCTCTTGCACTTGAAATAAAAGAACTTTCACAGGATACACAAATCACAGAGCTTGCGGATGTTATCATCGAAAAATCAGGCTCGCTGAAAGATTAAAGGAGTTTTCATGGCATTTGAAGGACTTGCAGATAAGCTTGGCAATGCGTTCAAAAAACTGAAAAACAAAGGCAAGCTTTCTGAAAAAGATGTTAAGGAAGCAATGCGAGAGGTTCGACTCGCACTTCTTGAGGCCGATGTAAACTACAAGGTTGCAAAGGACTTTACAAACAAAGTAACAGAGCGTGCTGTCGGTCAGGATGTTATGCAAAGTCTTACTCCTGCACAGATGGTTGTTAAGATTGTTGACGAGGAGCTTACAAGCCTTATGGGCGGTGAGGACGCACGAATTGAGTTTGCGTCAAAGCCTCCGACAGTCATCATGATGTGCGGTCTTCAGGGTTCGGGTAAAACAACCCACACGGCAAAGCTTGCAAAAATGCTGAAAAAGCAAGGCAGAAATCCTCTGCTTGCCGCCTGTGACGTATATCGTCCCGCCGCTATCGACCAGTTGAAGGTTGTTGGTGAAAAGGCAGGCGTTCCTGTTTTTGAAATGGGAAAAGCAAATCCCGTTAAGATTGCAAAAGAGGCAATCAAGCGTGCAAAGGACTACGGCAACGATGTTGTTATTCTCGATACCGCAGGCCGACTTCATATTGATGAGGCTCTTATGGATGAGCTTAAAAACATCAAAAAAGAAGTTGAACCAAACGAAATTTTGCTTGTTATCGACTCGATGACAGGTCAGGACGCAGTTAATGTTGCGAAGAGCTTTAACGAACTTCTTGACATTACGGGTGTTATTCTCACAAAGCTTGACGGTGACACTCGAGGAGGTGCGGCGCTTTCGGTAAAGGCTGTTACAGGCAGACCTATTAAATTTGCAGGTACAGGCGAAAAGCTTGATGATATTGAAGTTTTCCACCCCGACAGAATGGCAAGCCGTATTCTCGGCATGGGTGATGTGCTTACTCTCATTGAGGACGCACAGAATAAAATGGATGCCGAAAAAGCCGAAGAAATGGCTCAGAAGATGATGAGCAACAAATTCGACTTTAACGATTTGTACGATCAGTTTGAGCAGGTCAAAAAAATGGGGCCGCTCAAGGGCATTCTCTCAAAAATTCCGGGTGTTGGAAAACAGCTTGAGGGCGTTGACATTGACGACAGACAGATTGACTGGGTTCAGGCAATTATCCTCTCAATGACACCCGAAGAAAGAAGTCATCCGCACATTATGAACCCGTCAAGAAAGCGCAGAATTGCGGCAGGTTCGGGTAGAAGCATTGAAGAGGTCAACCGACTTATCAAGCAGATTGACCAGATGCAGAAAATGATGCGTCAGATGACAAAGGGCGGAAAAGGCTCTAAGAAAAGGAGAAAAATGAAAGGCCTTCCCGGGCTCGGCGGTATGCCGATGAACGGTATGGGACCTATGGGCGGAATGGGCGGCCCCGACGGAATGCCTCCGTTCAAATAATTAACATTAATCAAACATTAAACAAAGTTTTTCATCCAATTACGGTTGGTGAATATAAATTAACAATTTTTATGAGGTGAACATTATGGCAGTAAAGATCAGACTTAGAAGAATGGGTTCAAAGAAGGCTCCTTTCTACAGAGTAGTAGTTGCAGATTCAAGATATCCGAGAAACGGCCGTTTCATTGAAGAAATCGGCACATATGATATTCTCAAGAAGCCTTCTGAGTTCAATGTTGACGCTGAAGCAGTTAAGAAGTGGATTGCTAACGGTGCTCAGCCCACAGACACAGTAAAGGCTCTTCTCAAGAAGAACGGCGTAATTGAATAATTGCGCTTCGGAAAGGACAAACAATGAAAGATTTACTTGCAGTTATCGCAAAGGGTCTTGTTGACGATCCCGATTCCGTATCAGTTGAAGCAGACGCTCCCAACGAAGAGGGAACAGTTGTTTACCACATTCATGTTGCAGAAAACGACATGGGCAGAATCATCGGTAAGCAGGGCAGAATTGCCAAGGCTATCCGCACAATTGCCCGCAGTGCCGCTATCCGCAGTGAAGAAAAAATCATGGTTGAAATCGACTGATTAACGGTTCATAACCGAACAAAAGCCTCCCACCACGGGAGGCTTTTTTACACCCTATTAAATATCAAAAGGTAAAACTACCTGTTTTGCCCACATCATTTTTGAAAAACATAATATAGTAAATCGGGATATAGTTAATCTTCCCGTCGGAAGTTACTGTTCTCTCGTTTGAAAGAACAAAGGCTTTCTTAATGTGATAATCCTTATTGCTTACAAATGTGTTCAATGCGCTGTGAACCGTGTAATCCTTTCCCGATTTTACCTCAATCGGAACAGCAGAAAGGCTGTCGTAATCATCAATAAGATAGTCAACCTCTCCCTTACTTCGATTATCATAATAGTAAAGTTTATAGCCGTGAGCCGCAAGTTCGCTTGCCACAACGCTTTCGTAAGCCGAACCGAGATTCACACTCGTTTCATCATCAAGCACGGCACGGATATTGTTGCCGTACAAAATTCCCGTCAGAATACCGACATCGTTCAGATAAAGCTTGAGCAGATTTTTGCCCGTTGATTCAATAAGCGGAAAAACGGGATTTGAAATTGCCTGAACATTAAGGGCTATCCCTGCACTTATCAAATACTCGAATTCATCCTGATAGTCGCTGAAACGCTTACCGCTTTTATTCTCAATATTTTTTGCAACAATCCTTTTCTTTTTGTTTTCCATATTTGACGGAATGAGGTCATAAACTCTGCGGATTTTAAGTTTGTTTTCTTCATCGTATTTTGAAGCGTCTGCAGCATAATATTCGTGAATTTCGCTTTGTATCTCTCTGACGGACTGAATATTTCTCTCGGAAATATAGCTGTTAACCGCATCGGGCAATCCGCCGACAAGCAGATACTTTCTGAATAAATCCATCATCCTATTGTGCATGGATTCATCGAGAGATTCAAGATTTTCAAATTTTTTCTGCATAGCCGAAATAACAATTTCATTCATTCCGTTTGCGCAGAGAAACTCCTCAAAATCGAGTGGAAACATACGAATTTTGCGGATACTGCCCATTGGAATTGAGGTAGTCTGTGACAGCGTTACACCCAAAAGCGAACCGCTTGCAATGAATGTAAATTTGCCGTCCTGTGACAAAAATTTGAGCAAGGTCAGAAGATGAGGATATGCCTGAATTTCATCAATAAAAATCAGAGTATTCTCCTTACTTCCCATTTTATTTCCTGCAAGCATACTCACCTGCAAGTAAAAATCTTCGACTGTTTTTGTGTTTTCAAAAAGTCGGTTGCCGAGGGAATCTTCAACCATATTTATTTCAATAAAATTTTTAAAAATCTTTTTGCCGACATAACGGATAATGTATGTTTTTCCGACCTGTCTTGCACCGTCTATGAGAAGAATTTTCTTTGAATCCGACTTTAAATGTTCTTCGATTACGGTTTCAATCTTTCTGTAAAGCATACCAATCCCACCTTTCAATAGATTTTTAGCATAGTTTTTTACACTTTTCAATAAGATTATACCATTAAAAAACACACTTTTCAATAGATTTTAGAGGTTAAAAATTGCACTTTTCAATGAAATTTGAGGGGCAAAAACTACACTTTTCAAATTGTGATCAGAAATTTGATGTAAAAAACACGGTGCAACCTATGTTTTATGGTTACACCGTGTTTGTAAAATTTTTTTAAACTCAGGCAACTCTACACTGTGATTATTTCATCAATTCTTCAAGTTGCGATTTATTATATTTGCTCTTATAAATATCATAGCCTGCCGTGTCGAGGTTTATATTTGCGTGCCTTTTGTCAGCCTGAACATAAACATCATCACCCTTGACATATATCAAAAACCAAAGGTCACGGCTTGTATCTTTGAGATACGATAAAAGGATAACATATGTTGGCTCAACATCAATTGATTCAACCTTTTGTTCCGATGTTGTGTTGGTCAAATTAATAGCCTCTTTCAGCTTTTCATCCAAATTGTTTTTGTTTGATTTTGAAATGAGTTCATTAGTTTTATAGTCATAAAATTCAACTGAAAATTGGTTTGGATCTGCTGTCGGAGTAGTATCTGATAAAGCAGTTGTATCGGCTTCATCAGAAGTTTGAGCATTACTTGATGCAACCTCACCGCCACAACCTGTAAATAAAACAGAAGTTAACATAATAACTGCCAACAAGATAATCGAGATAATTTTTTTCATAATTAACACCCTCTTGTGTTTTTGTCGGCTTAATTATACACCTTAAATTCATTCTGTCAAGATATTCAAAACAAAAAAATCAACCGCAAAGTTTTTAGCTCTGCGGTTGATTTTATTTTTATTAAGAATTACGCTTAGTTGGCGTTTGCTGTTGTAAAGGTAAACTGACCGTCTGCGAAATCGCAGGTAACTACTGCGCCGTCCTTGACCTTGCCCTCAAGCATCTGCTCTGAAAGCGGATCTTCAATCTCGTTCTGAATTGCACGGCGGAGAGGTCTTGCACCGTAGTTTTCGTCAAAGCCCTTATCGGCAATCTCGCTGATTGCGTTGTCTGTAAAGCTGATTTTAATATTCATCTTATCAAGACGGTTTTCAAGAATTTTGAGCATCTTAACGGCAATCTGCTTAATTTCGTCCTTGTTGAGCTTGTTGAACACGATAATATCGTCAACACGGTTCAAAAATTCAGGACGGAATACCTTGCGGAGTTCGCCTGTTACAAGCTCCTTGATGTCCTTTTTCTCGCTCTCTTCGACATTCTCATTTTCGGAATTAAAACCGAGTGAGCTCTGCTTTTCGGTGATAAGTCTTGCGCCGACATTAGAGGTCATTATGATAATGGTGTTCTTAAAGTCAACCGTTCTGCCCTGTGAGTCGGTAAGTCTGCCGTCCTCAAGAATCTGGAGGAGCATATTGAATACATCGGGGTGAGCCTTTTCAATCTCATCAAAAAGTACAACCGAATACGGTTTTCTTCTTACCTTTTCGGTGAGCTGACCGCCCTCTTCAAAGCCTACATATCCGGGCGGTGAACCGATAAGCTTTGACACGGTGTGTTTCTCCATATATTCACTCATATCAA
>OGWY01003338.1_pt1 | contig 10765 bp, 10 predicted proteins | sample 1576121 | NCBI WGS metagenome assembly OGWY01 (sample SAMEA3541543, study PRJEB24748) | human gut metagenome | biome: human gut; feature: human-associated habitat; material: faeces | place: China | collected 2012 | reverse complement strand
TATGGCAGAAGAAGCATATGATGATCCTGAATATAGCATAGCAGTCGATGCATGCCACGCAATAGAATATGCTGTAGGAGCAGATGATGTATATGTAGATAGTGCACAAATCTATGACGACGGATACATGACTTACTTCAAAATTGGTTTTACATGCAATGCTGATACTGGGTTAATGATAAAAAGTATGATATTTACATATGAAGGCTATAAATTTAGCAATTTTTACGAAGAAGGAGATTCTCTATATAATGTATTAAATGATCATTTTACTTTGCCTGGAGAAAAAGAAAAAGCAAAAGAACTTAATACTGACGTTATAATGTGCCTTTTAGAGTAGCAAAAGCTACTCTAAAAATATCAGTACATTTATCTCAATCATATAATGTTATAGGCAATATTATACAATGTTTGACATGACAATACAATAATTTTATGTAACTTTTATAAAGCCCTATGCGGCTTATACAGTCCTGACTATCCATTAACAGTCATTGTGATTACGTTCATAATGGCTGTAAGCGATTATAGTCGATGAACCTTCCTTATTATAAAGGCTTGGCTGCGGATATTCTTATATGCTTTTATAATACATAGTTGCATATAATTCTTCTCCGTACCGGAGTTATAACCGGTAATCCGTAAGGATCAATTTACGCTTTTTTGCTCTACAACCTTGATTCTGAGACTAACTCAGTCACTCAGTTGATTGCGGGCATTTTTAAAAGAGGGCAAACTGTATGTATTTAGCCCTACCCGCACCGTTAAATGAGAATATAGTTGCGATACCGGCGATAGCTGTATTCAACAGCCCGAATTTATCCACTAAATCGAGAATAGTGGAACCGATATCTAAAAATTGTTTTGGAACATCAGAATCAAGAGCATTAACCCACATCTGGTTAAAGGATTCTGTAAGATTTTTTACGTGAGCATCGATAGAATCAAGATATGTATCCAGTTCTCGTGCAGCAGACCCGGAAGCGTTGAGAGATGTATTCATGACTTCCTCAAGCCTGTCTGGGTTCTGAACAATAGCAGCACCGATCTGAGCTCTGTTTTTACCGAACATTTTTTCAAGAATGTTCGCCTGAGCTAAGTCTCCACCGGACTGTTCTCCGATTTCTTTCCAAATTTTACCAATGCCTTTAAGAATTTCGTATGTTGATTTATAAGCACCATCGTCTGTAAGAATATCGAAACCAGCAAAATCATTCGATTTTACGGCAGTCAATGCTTTAAGTGACGCTCTCAGTTTTGAGATATTCTCGGTATAATCAGAAACGTCCTCTCCGGACTCTTCTAATTCACGTTTCGCTTCACTCGTACCTCGTAATCTTAGTGAAACAGTCTTAAGACCTGCACCTACGGATTCTGGATTCTGTACAACTTCATTAGCTACAGTAGTAAGAGCGACAGCCTCATCAATCGTGTTACCAGCAGCAACGAGAGCGGCAGAAGATCTCTGGAGAGAATCAACAATTTCATCTGTGGAGATTGCATAATTGTTACCAACGTCGTTCACTTTATCGATAAGATCCATAGACTGATCAGCAGTAATGCTGTAGGCCTGCATTACGGAAATAAGTCCATTTGTCGCATCCTGTATGTTGTCGTATTCAGAAACGTTTTTAAGAATTGCAACGTTTTTGGCCATTGTTGCAGAATCTTGAAGATTATGTCCAAGGCGGCTCCAATCGGCAGCTGACTCAGTAAGCTCTTGACTTGTAGTCCCAACTTCTTTAGAGGAACCCTGTACGGCATCAACGAACTTCTGATAATCTTCCGCAGTTCCGTCTGATGTCTTTCGTAATTCAGTCATTGCAGTATCAAATTCACGAACTACGTTTACGCCGCTTTTGATGAACTGTTTAACTTTATTGAATACGCTTAAAACAGTGACATAGCTAAGAAGCTGTTTTCCTTTTTCTTTCAGTCCTGATATGAATTTCTCCCCGGAAGATACATATTGTTCTTCCTGAGCCATGTATTCTCGTACAGAATTTGTAGCACGATCCCAGTTAAGAGCCATTGTTTGAATGTTTCCGTCATCTGTCTGCACTTTATAACGAAGAACAGTGTAATCTTTACTGAAATTTCCTTCGTCAATCATTTTTTTGCCAGCATCCGCCGTAACTTTTTGAGCCATAGTACGCATCTGTGTAATTAAATCTTCCTGGCTCGTACTTGTAATCTGACCAACGTATCTTCCCTTATTATTTACATAAAGGTTGTTATTTTTTGTGATGGCCTTTAAAGCTCTTTCCAAATTGGTAGCTAATTCTGCCGCATTTTTTGCATCTTCTTCAGTGACAAGTTTTGTCGGATCATTTTTAATCTCTTTTAGTTTGTCTATCATATTACTGATATTAGAAAACTCAGAACTGTCGATATAATCCGAGCTGGAAGATCCATTAAATCTTTCATATGCTGCACTTGCCATAACTTTATCAATTTTGTCAAGAGTTCCCTTTCTTGCCAGCTCGACAGAATTAACTTGTTGCTGAGCAAGAGCAAGGCGTTCACAAGCATCTACAGCTCTCATCGTAGCAGCAGCAAAATCAGCCATCTGAGAAGACATATCGCCATTAGCAAAAGCGGCAGGAGTGAAGTCAGTTACTAACTGTTCTCTTAGCTTTGCTAATTCAGAGGTGTCGATATTTTGCTTATTAAATTTTGTAATATTCTTTGTGAGAAAATCGGTGTATTGTTTCTGGAAAGAAGATGACTGCTTAAATACAGAAGTATTGATAGAACCTAACGCTTTAAGATTTGGGATGTTAGCCATCCAAGAAAGATCCATATTACTGAATACTTTAAAGTTAGAAAAATCAATCGACGAAATAGTAGCAAGTTTTTTAAAGTCAATATTCTGCAAAGATACAATTACTTGAACAAGGTCGGATGAGATGCTGCTTATATTATCAAGCTTTATTTTTTTGAACTCTTTGACTATCTGTTGGATTTCCATTTTTAGTATTTCAAGAGACCCAAGCTCGGAGTTAACCGAAGATTCTACAACGCTTGCTTCATTTTTAAATGCAGCAGTTTTAGCGTTTACAGCTTCTGTTACACTATTTACAGCGGCTTGAAGTGCAGCTTGATTACTCGCCTCTCCAGATGTTGTGGTTGCGTTGGCCGTATTTGTAGTAACAGGGGTAGATGTTGTAGATTCAGAAGTCTTAGTTCCTGTCAAATAAGGATTAACAGCAATTCCAGAAGAAAACTCTCCAGCAGATTTCTTAGCTAAAGCAAGAGATTCTGGGATTTCTTTGATTTTTGTTAAGAGCTCGTCCAGGCCAGAGTAAGAAAATTTTATCTCTACATTTTTTAATCCTTGAAGAGCTTCGAGTTGTGCTTTTAAATCAGTTATCTGATTATCTTTGACTTCACTTGAAGACATTGCTTCTTTGAGCCCTGCTGAAATGCGTTGGATTTCGTTTTTTGCGTTTTCAAGAGAAGAAGTTAAACTTTCTTTCTCAGATCCTAATAACTTATTTTCATCCATACTATTTTTTAGCTTTTCAGAAAGCTCCGAAATAGTGTTCTCTAAATCTTTTATTTTATTGACATACTCGTCAATATTGGATGAATCTGGCTTAACGGATTGAAGCTCTTTTAATTCTGCTTTGAGTGATTCGATGGTGTTTTTTGCGGCATTCAACTCTTCTTGAAGTTTGCTTACTTCCGGAGATCCAGAAGAAGATTCTCCAACAGAATCAAGTAAAGCTTGAAGATGTTGAATATTTGCTTCAACCTTTTCAAGCTCCAGTTCCGCACGGATTTTTAATGGATGAGATGCATAATCTGCTTTTATAGCATCGTAGTATGACAAAAGATCTTCTGACAATTTTGAAGAATCTCCGCCATTGTTAAGATAAAATTGCATTCGTTGAGCAAAATTTTTTTCGTCTACTGCTTCACCGGATGCTGCATTTGAATATGCTTTTTCGATAGAAGATACATCCATAAGGGCGGCCTTTTGTGCCTCTATCGTTTTAATTAATTCTTCTCTTTTGGCGATTTGCTCATCGAGTTGAGCCTTTATCTTTTCTGAATCACCTGATGAAAACTCAGCAGTGCCAACAGAACTTACAGCTTCAATGACTTTATTTAATTCTTCCGTATAACTGCTTATAACATTTTCTTTTCCGGTTTGAGCAAAAGCTTGTACGAGATCATAAGAAGCATCTCTAATTTTTGCTATCGTGTTCTCTATATTCTCAACATTGAATTGTTCGTCTATTGCTGGAAGAGTTATATTTTTTTTAGATGCTACAGAATCTACATCAGCAAGAACATTTTTTAATTCTTGAAGATTTCTGATATAATCAGTTATCTGCTGAACGTTTGCTCCAGTAGTAGAATCAGGAACTATTGCTGAGTCTTGAACTCTTTTTATAGCCCATTCACGATATTTGAGAAGTTTTTCCTCCACATTATCTCTCTGCAAATCAGTTGCACCAAGGGCTTCTTGTCTCAATGTTTTGGTTTGCCGACCATTAATATTCTCTAATTGGCTAGAGATTTCCTTTTTTGAAGACTTTGCCATATCTTCAAATTCTTTGAGTTGTTTCCTGTAAGAACTAGCATCAAAATTTAAACTGATAGAACTGGCGGACATTTCTTTCATTTTACTTTTAGCTTCTTCAAGTTTGGCTTTTAATCCTGATAAATCATCTCCAATTTTAAATGAAACAGGTATTTCAAACTTGCTATTTTTAGCTTGCTTCTTGATTCTTTCGAGTTCTCTTTCAACTTCTTTATCGTCAGCTTCAAATCCAAGCTTTATAATCATGCTGTCATCAGCCATTATTTAATCACCTACCTTTATTTTTTTACACTCGCTGCAAACTCATTTGCCGCTTGAAGCACTACATCATATGGTATCGGAAAAGAAAGTATTTCGTAATATACGCCATCTCTTCCAGCCCATCCATGAGAACCTCTTTTAATAGTATTTTCCATAATTTCCCCATTGGAGATTCCGGCACCAGACCAAGACCCTTGTTCAAACTGAACCCCGCCCCAGTAGATTTTTCCTCTTGGTCCGGACTCAACTTTTCGATATCTCTTTGGAGTGCTAGCAAGGGTGCTGGTTCTGTCATAGTAACGTGGAGTATAAGTTCCGTAAAATCCATTTTTGCCAATTGCCCGTAATGCAGTGGCATATAATTTATCCGCAGCACGTTGAGCAGTCCGGCGACACCTGTCTTGAAGATTCTTTTTTAGTAAGAGATAAGGGTCTTTCATGTTGCATCATCCTTTGTAATTTTTAAGAAATGAAATTAATTCATCCATATTTGTTTTATCAATTTTTTCAGAGATTAAATTAGTCGCAGAGCCAAGAGTGTTAAATAGCTCCTGAAATCCTTGAGATAAGAGCCCATTTAATGTATTTTTATCTCTGATATAATCCGAGAATCTCATCTCAAACAAAGAGAGAAAAATATCGTATTCAGGAATCAGCTCCAGAACATCCTGCAAAAGTTCATTTTCTGATAACGAATTATAGTCCTCTAAAGTGTGGCACTCTAAATCCGTGTAAGAAGAGATTGTAGTCATCAAGAAAGCGGTATGTTTTAAAATGGAATTATAGGTTACGATAAATCCGTCTTTTTCTAAGATGCTTTCGATAAGCTGTTCAATAATTATTTCTTTTACTTCAATAGGAAGATATTTTTTAACATTCAATTTTTTACGGCCGATTTCCGGATTTTTCTTATATTCTTCAATAAATTCATTTATTTTCATTTTTTTTAGCCTTTCTTTTTTCTTTTCTGATTTTCTCTAATTCATCGTATTCAATCCAACCAGTTGCAACTGTATGAGCCATCCATACGAAATTAAGTTCCGGATGAACGTAATACATCATTTTTCTTTTAATTTTTGCATCGGCAGTAGCTTGTCCTTTTGTATCCACTACCATGACTGACCCATCCGCTAATGTCAGTGTAAAATCACTTATATAATCTATAGAGCGGATTGATTTCCCGTTTTTCTTGAATGATGGTTGAAGCTGGTATTTTACCTGGCGTTCAACTTTCTTGATTGATCCGTCTTCAAGTCCTGGAATAACAACCTGCACATAATAATTTTTTTCCAATTTTGAATCGAACAGAATGGGCTCGTTCGTATAGTAATCAGGATAAGTTCGATCCTGTTTGCCTTTTTCTGTCATATTTACTCCGAACTTAGATCTCTTGCGTCGCATCAGCATCACCATGAGCTTTCCAAAGTTCGTATAATTCTTTCATTCGTTTACTTCTTTTAAAAACAATACACAAAGGTCTCTTTTGATTTCTACTGGTATCCCATAGGATATCAAGAACTTCAAAATCACATCCTTGTTGAAAATAAAATGACCATTGAGGGATATAATTAATATACAGAACCCTGTCAGTGTCATAAGATTTTCCTGTGATATTACTTGTAACTACCAATCCGTTTCTTCCTTTCCAATAAAAAAATAGGAGTACATCACAGTGAATGTACTCCTAAAATTTAATTCACTATGTTATTCAGTTTTTGTCTTCGTAGCTCTGATTGCCTTCGGTTTCTTTTCTGTCTTAAGAATGGCTTTCACTTCTTTTTGAACCTGTTCTGTTGCTTTTGGCAATACAGAAAGATCGCATGTTTTTAAGATAGTAAGAGCCTGTTCATCGGTATATTCCTTTAAAAAATGTCTCTGAAGAGTATCTACAATTTTCATGCAGTTTTCATCATGATACATAGATTTCCAGCGAGGTTCATTGCGATAATCATCACAATAAGGACAATAAGAGTACGAGGTATGGCAGAGCATACATGACCGTTCATATGCCATAGATACACCTCCTAAAGAAGAAATTAATCTTCTTTAGGGATGATGATAGAAACGAGCTGACGGCCTCTATCACAATAAGCCTGGTTTGCCTTGATAGTGAAGTTATGCGTACTATCTGTTGCAAATCCAATTTCGCTATCAGATGTCAGCTTAGCGTTATTCATAACAACGTAAGCATGAATCAGAGTAGTCTGATCACATACATCGCAACCAAGAACTTCCAGCATAAATCTACCAGCTTTAGGGTAGTTGTTTGCAGAGTTTGTTACAGATACAGCATTTTCTGTCTCATACTCGTAAATAACAAACAGTACGTAACCTTTCTCCAGACCTGTAGGCGGAGTCAGCTGTGTAGCACCAGAAGTATGAACAAAATCAGTAGCACTTGCAGAGCTTCCGTTTTTGTATCTTGTTCCCAGCGTAGAATCGCCATTCAGAACATGGATTTCTCTGATCTGACCAACCGGTTTATGTTTCAGTGTAACAGCAGCTTCTGGAGTTGCACCCAATTCAATTTCCTCGAAAGTAGGTACAATCAGCTTCTTAGTAGATGTAGCCACCTCTTTTTCTGTACCAGCTTGAGCCGCATACAGACCAAGATCGAACAGAGAGTTTTCTCCAGAAAATTCAACCGTTTTAGCACGCTCGAAAGTCATGATCGGAGATCCAAGCATATCTACCGCATCCTGAGTTTCTGTAGAACAAGATAAGCTCGGGTTTGTAATCTGATTGATAGACCACATGATAGAATCATCAGCTGCAGACAGCATCATTCCACGCAGTACACGGTCAATGACAAAGTTATTAACATCATATGCCATTAGTTATTTCCTCCTTAATTTTGTAATTCGACGCATAAAAAAGAGCCTCGGCGTGCATTACGCTAAGACTCTTCAATATTTCGCATCCAGTTAAGTTCTTTTTTGTTAATTTTTGACGTATCAATCATTCCGCTATAACATCCATTGAGGAGAGCAGTTGTGGATTTTATAATTTGAACTCTTGATACACTGTCCATGAAAGCCATTAGAGGCATATCTCGGACTTCGTTCAGACCATATTTGAATTCTGAACAATTTATTAAAGAAGAGATCAGAGGAAGAAGTATAGATCCTCGATCTTCGTCTTTTTTTTGGAGATGTTTTTTTCTGTCTTCTTCAATAAGAATCATGCGTACTGTTTTTGTAGAAGCACGCTCAACTTTAACTTTAAGATTATGTATTTTTCTTAAAATTTTCACAATTTTTAAATAAGCATAGTTGTCAAGAACTATTTCTTCACCAGATTTCGTATATTGAAACATAACAAGTTCATCTGTGTTAGTACGTTTACCTAATTGAAATTTGGTAAAATCCAGATCACCAAAAAACACGGACGTCTTTGACACATCTAAGTTTACTGATAACATAGCAAACAGATTGAAATCTGGTATATCTTCCCAACAATATCCAGCATCCCATAATTGAGATTTCATGTCAGACGGTATAGCTGTTAAGGCATAAACAGTCGAATAATAATCAGCTTCGCCCATCTCGATTACATCATTTACCTTTGGCTGGTGCAAAGTGATATAATCATTAATGGGATAATCATCACCAAAATATAACTTAAGTTCGTTTATATTTGAACTCATGTAAGTTTGTAAGCACCGCTTTATTCGGTGAGTTTGGTGTGATTGCCTCAAATTTAATCGTCCTGTTGCTATAATAACTATCTAAAATGCCTGGAACGTTCGATATTTCAACAAGCTGAGTGCCAAATATATTTGAATATGAGAAAATATCTCGTATTAAATAACTCAGCAAATCATGCCTAGATATTCCATAAGGAGTCTTGATATCATCTTCATGAGAAAAAACAGAAAAAATATAGACTTGCTGTTTCATATAAGAGTTTGTGGCGAGAACGTCGTCCTGTCTTATATCGAAACAGATAAAATTTTTGACCTCAGTGGTAGAACCTGGAACTCGGATATAATCAAAGATGTTGACATCTAAGTAACTATCCGGCTCTGACGGGTCAAGATTTGGATTATGTAGAGTTTCAATGATATCTGGATCGCTGTAAAGTCTTTCTTTAATGATCCTTTTGGCAGAGCAGATATCATCTTTAATATTGTTTATATCTCTGATCATATGCTCACTACCTTCACATTGATTTTATCTACGAGTTTTTCTTTGGAATATAATTCGAGATAAAAAGTTTTCCCGACAAGAGAATAGTCTTTTGAAGCTTTGAGCTTAAACACAGCAGAATTATCTTCATCAAAAATAGAAGAGTACTGATCCGGATCAAGCCCATTCACCGCCCAAGAAAAAACGTCATCATTTGAATATTCTTGAACGGAAAATATTTTATATGATCCTCCGACTTTAATACAAATAGGAGAGGAGCATTTGATAGTATATTCCTTGTCTGGTTTATTATCAGGAGTTATATCTATAGAATGGTTGTTGTAATAATCTGCAATCATGAGTTCTTTGTTGTCTCTATGCGGATTAAACAGATCTTGTTTGAAAGTGATGTATGTTACGCCTACCGGGAAAGTATCTTCTCGTTTTGAGACTTCCCAAGCAATAGGGTTAATCTGATTATCACTTATTAGAAAACGCATATTATAGTTTATTGTTTGCGTTTCTGGAGTTGTAGGGAAAAGTGCTTGATTCTGATTTTCTGGAGTTGTTAAAAGGTAATCATGCCACAATCCTGAATTGTATGAGTTACGTTTTCTTAACACTCCAAGACATTCGTGAATTACTCCATTGGCAATCCACTTGAATGTCCAATTGCACTTCAAAATATTGTATTTTACAAATTGGGGTTCATCTGAACGTCCAACGATTATCCAACGATTATAAGTTCCTGTGTCATCAGGAATATCTACATATTTGCCCATCGGATAGTGCACGCCAGGACGAAATTGTAAATGATAATCGACGGCATCTTTCGAGATTGAATAGTAAGTATAGGTTATGTATTTTGCATCAACGGGCTCATCGTCGATGTAACATAATCTATAGTTGGTATCTCTTTTAAATGTCTCATTCATTATCATGTCTGATTGATTTTTTAGTGCTTCGCCCATGTACGATCCAGAAGCCTGTAGTCTTTTTTTATACAGCTCAAGCATTGTTACCACCAACTTTGCTTTGAATATTCCGAACCATAGCACAACTATCAAGAATTGCTTTCCGGTACAAATAAAAACTTTTTTCATTCCGTGCCGATTCTAAAATACAAATAATTGTAAGCCATTCTGGATATGAAACGGAAAGACAGTTCAGCAACGAAAACGAATTCGCAGGAGGAAGCGCAATGAATTTCAATGAAGCAGCGTTAAAGCTCCATGAGGAACATCATGGAAAGATCGAAGTTGTCAGCAAGGTTCCGGTAAAGACAAGAGATGACTTAGACCTGATCCAGTTGAACTCCTTCGGATGTGGTCTTGACGCCGTTACCACCGATCAGGTCAACGATATTCTGACCAGATCAGGCAAAATCTACACCTGTCTGAAGATTGATGAGGTCAACAACTTAGGTGCTGCCAGAATCCGTATCCGTTCACTGATCGCAGCGATCCGCGTCCGCGAGAAAAAGCAGACCAAAAGAACGATCGTGCCTGCAAGTTATGAGCGTGTGGTATTTACGAAGGAGATGCGTGAAAACTACACGATTCTCTGCCCGCAGATGTCACCGATCCATTTTGAATTATTAGAGCCGGCTTTCAATGCTGCCGGATACAATCTGGTCGTACCGGATGTTCCTGCAAGGGAATGTGTCGATGTCGGATTAAAATTCGTCAATAACGATGCCTGTTATCCGTCCCTGATCGTTGTCGGCCAGTTGATGGCTGCCGTAAAATCCGGCAAATACGATATGAATAAGACTGCGATCTTAATCTCCCAGACCGGTGGCGGATGCCGCGCAAGTAACTATATC
>OGWY01003332.1_pt1 | contig 10780 bp, 8 predicted proteins | sample 1576121 | NCBI WGS metagenome assembly OGWY01 (sample SAMEA3541543, study PRJEB24748) | human gut metagenome | biome: human gut; feature: human-associated habitat; material: faeces | place: China | collected 2012 | reverse complement strand
GGTGGGATTCGAACAGCCCGTGCCCGGCGCTTTGCGTCCCGCCGGGCTGCAACAGTCCTGCGGACTGTTGCTTAGACCGTGGCTTGGCGAATCCACCAGCTTCCGCCAAAGTGTTGAACGTTAAAACGTATGTTTTATCGTCTAGTTCTTTTTTTATCTGACCGCACTTTTGACCGCATTTATTATAAAACCCATATCAAAGCGCCCCTCTGTTCCTATCACAGAGAGGCGCTTTTCTTCATTTCAATTTTATCAGGTTGCCTCCCGGCGGGCAAAGTAGGAGCCTACTGCGGTGATCTGCTTGGGCAGGTCAGGGCGGTAGAGGGGGGAATCCGGGTAAAAGCTGTTGATCACAACACCATTATCCCCTGCTCGCGCGGTGGAATGAATGTACTCTCCATTGCCAAGATAGAGCGCCACATGGCCGGGGAAATACACCAGATCTCCCACGCGCATATCCGAAACATGGGCCGGATGGATGGGGTAGCCCTCTTTCAGCTCGGAATCCCGCCAGATGGAAATACCGCACAGCAGGTATGCCATGCTGCACAGGCCGGAGCAGTCAATGCCCGCCGGGGTTTTGCCGCCCCAGCGGTAGGGCGTGCCAAGGTAGCGCTTGGCTGCTTGGGCAATGGCTGCACGCAGCTTTTCCTGATCCTGCTCGCAGGGCTGGGTGTACAGCGGGGCCAGTGCGTCCGCACGCAGGTAACCGGTGCGGCCATCCGGCAGCGTTACGGCCTGCCAGCCGTCTTCCGGCTCCCCCTGCACGGCCACGCGGGCGCCCAAGGGCAGGCCAGCAGCCACGCAGGCCCCCTGCACACGGGGTTCCGCCAGCACATCAGCCCAGCGGGCTATGACCACCATCTGCGGCTGAACCAGCCATTCTTCCGCCTTGGGGCCAGTCAGCAAAGCATCCTGTGCTACCCAGCCGGTATAGCCGTAAAAGGTGCGTACCGGTACCATGTGCTGTTCGGCTTCGCCGGTAATTTCCACCGGCATGCCCAGCAAAAGCTCATCCACCAGACGGGATTGCTGCGGGTTCTGCGCCCAGAGGGCCGGGTTTGTGGTAAGCGGCGCTATGGCCACGTTGATTAATGCCTGCATTGTTATTTCCTCACTGTGTTATCTCAGTCCCAGTTTTCGCCCGCGCGGTGGCAGGCAACCATACGGCCATCACATTCCCGCAGCTCCGGAACCTCGGTGCGGCAACGCTCCGTTGCGTAAGGGCAACGGGTATGGAAGCAGCAGCCGGATGGCAGGTTGACCGGGCTGGGCACTTCGCCCATCAGCACACGGCGGTGCTGGTTGCGGCGGTGTGGATCCGCCTGCGGGATGGCATCCATCAAAAAGGCGGTATAGGGGTGCATGGGGCGGCTGTAGAGCTCTTCCTTGGTGGCAACCTCGCACACATGGCCCAGGAACATTACGCAGACGCGGTCCGCAATAAAGTTGATGACAGAAAGATCATGCCCGATGAAGAGATAGGTCAGGCCGTACTGTTTTTGCAGGTCCTTGAGCAGGTTCAACACCTGGCTCTGCACCGAAACATCCAATGCGGAGACCGGTTCATCGCAGACGATCAGGTCCGGCTGCAGCGCAATGGCGCGGGCAATGCCGATGCGCTGGCGCTGGCCGCCGCTGAACTGGTGCGGGTAACGGTTCAAAAACTCTGCCGGTACACCAACAGCCTGCATCAATTCCAGCACGCGGTGGGTGGTTTCGGCTTTGGTTTTGCATACATGATAGGTTTCCAGCGGTTCGGCAATGATATCCCGCACCTTCATGCGTGGGTCAAGGCTGGCATACGGGTCCTGGAAGACCATCTGCATCCGGCGGCGCAGGGGGGCAAATTCCTTATCCTTCATGGCGGTGATGTTCTGCCCCTCAAAGGTCACGCTGCCCCTGGTTGCGGGCAGCATGCGGATCAGGGTGCGTCCCAGGGTGCTTTTGCCGCAGCCGCTCTCCCCCACCAGGGCCAGCGTTTCGCCGCGGTACAGGGTCAGATCCACATTGGTCAGGGCATGGACGACCTGGTCTTTTTTGCTGGTTTCAAAGTTTTTATAAATACCTTTTGCCTGCAAAAGAACTTCGTGTTTTACCTCGCTCATTGATGTTCCTCCTCACAGCGGAAGCAGCGCACCTGATGATCCGGTGCAACGGGATGCATCTGCGCTTTTTCCGTGCGGCATTGGTCGGTGGCATATTCGCAGCGGTTGCTGAACGGGCAGCCCTGCGACAGGTGCAGCAGGTTGGGCACCACACCGGGGATGGTGTGCAGCCGCTCGGCGTTCTGGCCAATGCGCGGGATGGAATCCAGCAGGCCCTTGGTATAGGGGTGCATGGTATGGTCAAACAGCTCAAAGGTTTCGGCCTGTTCCATGATCTTGCCTGCGTACATGACATACACATAGTCACAGATTTCTGCCACAACGCCCATGTTATGGGTGATGATCAGCACGCTCATGCCGGTTTCGTCCCGCAGCTCCTTCATCAGGCGCAGGATCTGGGCTTCAATTGTCACATCCAGTGCGGTGGTGGGCTCATCGGCAATCAGCAGCTTGGGCTTGCATACCATGGCCATGGCAATCATCACGCGCTGGCGCAGGCCGCCGGAAAGCTCGTGCGGGTAGCAGTCATAGCGCTTTTCCGCTTCGGGGATGCCAACACGCTGGAACATTTCCACCACGCGCTGCTTGGCTTCCGCCTTGCTCATGGTCGGGTTATGCACCAGCAGCGTTTCGCGCACCTGGCGGCCCACCTTGAGCACCGGGTTCAGGCTGGTCATCGGCTCCTGAAAGATCATCGAAATATCATTGCCGCAGATCTTGCGCAGCTCTTTATCCGAAAGTCTGGTCAGGTCCTGATCTTCAAACCGGATGCTGCCGCCCGCCACGCGGCCGGGGTATTTCAGCAGGCCCATAATGGATTTGGCAGTCATGCTTTTGCCGCAGCCGCTCTCCCCCACCAGGCCGATGATCTTGCCCTTGGGAATATCCAGGTCCAGGCCATCCACCGCCGGGGCCACGCCTTTTTCGGTAAAGAAATAGGAGTTCAGGCCGCGGATTTCCAGAACATTATTATTATTTTCCATCTTTTACTTCTCCCCCGCCGTTACTGGTTCTTCATGTAGGGGTCCAGCACATCGCGCAGACCGTCACCCAAAAAGTTGAACGCCAGCACCACGATCATAATGGCAATGCAGGGTGCCAAGGCCAACCAGGGCTGGGTGAACAAAAACTGCTTGGACTGGTTGACCATCAGGCCCCAGGATGCTGCCGGGGGCTGTGCGCCGATGCCCAAAAAGCTCAGCGAGCTTTCAGACAGAATGGCAGAGGGAACATTCAGGGTAAACAGAACAATCAATGAGGGAATGCAGTTGGGCAGGATATGCTTGAGCATGATTTTGCCGTTGCTGACGCCGATCGAACGGGCAGCCTCAACATATTCGCTCTCCTTCAGGCTCAGGGTCTGGCTGCGCACCACGCGGGCCACACTGGCCCAGCTGGTGAGGGAAAGCGCGATAAACAGGTTGACGGTGGACTGGCCCAGAGTGTACATAACCACCATGGCCAGCAGCAGGGACGGGATGGACAGCATGATATCCGCCAGGCGCATGATGATATAATCCACCCAGCCGCCAAAGTAACCGGCCAGCAGGCCAAAGAAGATGCCCACCACCAGCGAAATGATGCTGGGCAGAATGCCGATGGTAAGCGAGAGGCGCGAGCCATACAGAATACGGGAGAACACATCGCGGCCCAGTTCATCCGTGCCAAACCAGTGGGCAGCGCTGGGGCCCTGCAAACGGCTGATCAGGTCCTGCTCAGCCTCACCATAAGGGGCCAGAACGGGAGCAAAAATAGCTATCAGGATGACAACCAGAATCAGCACAGCCGAAAAGGCAGCCAGCTTGTTCTGGCGGCACATGCGCAGCAGCTGTTCTTTCAGGCCGTCCTCTTCGCCGATCTGGCTTTCCAGTTCCTGCGGCTGGGCATTTTTCAACATTTCGTCTGCCATGGCTTATGCCTCCTTTCTGATGCGCGGGTCCAGCACAGAATACAGCAGGTCCGCAATCAGGTTGCCTGCAATGACCAGCACGGTGGTAAACAGCACGGTCCCCTGCAGCACCGGCATATCACGGTTCTGGATTGCTGTGGTGGCAAGGCGGCCGATGCCGGGAATGGCAAAAATGCTCTCGGTGATAACTGCGCCGGACAGCATGCCGGAGAACTGCAATGCCATCATGGTAATGACCGGCAGCATGGAGTTTTTGAGCGCATGGCCCAGAATGACCGCCTGCTTGCGCAGGCCTTTGGCACGGGCGGTATCAATATAATCCGCCTGCATCACTTCCAGCAGGCTGGAGCGCGTCATACGGGCAATGCTGCCTGCGCTGTTCCAGCCCAGGGCAATGGCGGGCAGAATCATGGAAAGGAAGGTACCATCCAGCGTAAGCGGGAATGCCTTGATTTTGAAGGCAAACAGGTATTGCAGCAGCAGCGCCACCATGAAAATAGGCATGGAAACGCCAGCCAGCGAAACGCCCATGAACAGGTGGTCCACAAGGCTGTTCTGCCTGATGGCTGCTATAATACCGGTGCCAAGGCCCAGCACCCAGGCGAACAGCGCCGCCAGCAGGGCCAGTTCCAGCGTGTAGGGGAACGCCTCTATGATCATATCGGTAACAGCGCGGTTATATTTATAACTGATGCCCAGGTTCCCATGGATCGCCCCGGCCAGATAGTCAAAGAACTGCACGATCACCGGCTTATCCAGCCCCATCACTTCAGTCAGGCGGTCAATGGTGGCCTGGTCCACATGTTCACCCAGCAGCATAGCCGCCGCATTGCCGGGAACAATGCGCAGCATGATGAAGATGAGCAGTACCACGCCGATCAGCACCGGAATGGTGCCCAAAATGCGCTTTATCACGCTTTTCACACGGAGTCACTCCCCTTTTGTCCCTCACAGCCGCTGTTTCCAAGCTGCCAATCGGTTAAAACCATGCTCTGTGCAGGTGAATATCATTTCCCCCGCAGGCGTTGCTTCGGCACAGCGCTTTTATAAAAAGCGCTAAGTTTTCAGGTTCGTGGGCGTACAATGTGCGCCTCTACGGTTCCTGCCAGGCAGAATGCAGTTTTACCTTATGGACAGTCTGTTTGAGCGACTGTATATTTTTACACTTTTATGCTGTAAAATATACAAGCATTAAAATTATAACATAAAAAATGCAGGCTGCAACCTGTGGTCGCAGCCTGCATTGCATTATTTGTAACTTTTTTTGTCCAAAAATTACTTCAAGGTAACGTTGATATACTGGGTATCGTTATAACCGGCCCAGTGCGGGGTGAAGGAGGCGATCCGGTCGCCCTTAACAAACAGGTGGGAACGGCTGAACATGGGTACCCATGCAGCGTCCTCTTCCACGATCTGCTTTTCCAGCGCGGCGTACTCGGTCAGGCGTTCGGTGTCGTCCACAATGCCGCGGGCGGCAGCAACACGGCTCATAACGTCGGTGTTAAAGTAGTTCAGGCTGCGCACATTGCTCTTTTCGGGGGTACCGAAGAACGTGTAAATGAAGTTATCCGGGTCGTTATAGTCGGCCGTCCAGGAGCTGACAAAGCTGACCATATCGCCGCTCTTGCGCAGATCCAGCCAGCTGGCGGGGTCATAGCTCTTGATCTCGGCGTTAATCCCGATCTGCTGTAGGTACTGCTGCACAATCTGGATGACCAGCAGAGTGGAATCGCTGCTGGAGTTATCGGCAGCAATCTCCATGGTAAAGCCATCCGCGTAACCGGCTTCGGCCAGCAGGCTCTTGGCCTGTTCGGGGTCGTACTTCAGCCAACCCTCGTTGTCCTCGGTGTAGCCGATCAGGCCTTTGGGGTAAATGCCGTCCACCAGGCTGCCATCGCCGTTATACACGGTATCCAGGATGGTCTGGCGGTCAATGGCCATCTGGATGGCCTTGCGGACCTTGACATCGTTCAGCGGCTCCACATTCTCGTTCAGAGCCATGTAGGTGGTGCCCAGACGGTTGGAGGTTACGATATCATCGGCATACTGGGTCTTGTAGGTAGAGTTGACAACGGCAGCGTCAATGTAATCGCAGTCCAGGATATCCAGCTCACCGTTCTGGAACATCATGCTCATGGTGGAAGAATCCGGCACGATGGAAATTTCCACATGCTGCACGCTGGGCTTTTCGCCCCAGTAGTTGGGGTTGGCATCCAGCACAATGCTGCTGTCGCGGGTCCAGCTGGTGACCACATACGGGCCAGAGCCGATGGTCTTGGAGCAGTCCATACCAAACTGGTCGCCTGCTTCCTCCACGTTCTTCTCGCTCATGATGGAGCAGGAAGCGGTTGCCAGCTCATACAGGAAACCGGCAAACGGATCCGACAGGGTAACGGTAAAGTGGGTGTCATCAATCACCTGAATGCCTTCCAGGTCGGTGGCGGTGCCATCCATCACAGCTTCCGCACCGGCAATGGCAGAGGCATAATCCGTCTGCACGCTGTCCGGCAGGGCCAGCATACGGGTAAAGGTATACTTGACATCGTTGGCGGTCAGCGGGGTGCCGTCAGAGAAAGTAACACCGCTGCGCAGGGTGAAATCATAGGTCAGGCCGTCGTCCGAAACGGTGTAGTCTTCCACCAGGCTCTTCTCCAGCTCAGTGGAGCCGTCCGCATTGGTTTTGATCTCAAACAGGCGGTCAAAGATATTCAGCGGCACCATGTAGTCGTTGTTGGTCTTGTGCACATCCATCGTCTGGATATCGGTGTTCATGGCAACGTGCAGCGAACCATCTGCTGCAGCCCCGGTGGAAGCGGCAGCTTCGGTGGAAGATGCCCCGGTATCGGAGGATGTATCAGCGGAGGAAGCCGCTGGGGTGGTGGATGCGGAGCTGCCGCAGGCAGCCAGCATGCTGGCCAGCAGTGCAGTGCTCAGCGCAGCGCAGGCAAATTTTTTCATAATTCTTTCCCTCTCTTAATTGGCGCAGCCATTCTGCCGCGTCCCTGATTGTTTTGGGGCTGAGCCCCCGGCCCCAGGCGGTTAAAACGCACCATGTTACCGCCTGAACCCGCAAAAGTGCAAAAAAGGGCAGCTGTATTGGTAGCTGCCCCTTTGCATCTCATGTTGGTTATAATACCACAAATCCTATCAGATTGCAAGCGCAAATTCTGCTGGCCGTGGTGCCCCAACCCGGAACAGCTTAAACATTGTTCGGGTTGTTTTTCAGGATAACGTCATGGCTACCGCCTTCCACAATGGAGGTGGAAGAAACGACCGTCAGGCGAGCTTTCTGCTGCAGTTCCGGGATGGACAGCGCACCACAGTTGCACATGGTGGAACGCACCTTGTACAGCGTGGTCTGCACGCCATCGGCCAGCGGGCCGGCATACGGAACGTAAGAATCAACGCCTTCCTCAAAGCTCAGCTTCTGGGCACCGCCAAGGTCATAGCGCTGCCAGTTGCGGGCACGGTTGGAACCTTCGCCCCAGTATTCCTTCACATAGTTGCCGCCAACGCGCAGCTTGTTCGTGGGGGATTCATCAAAGCGGGCAAAGTAACGACCCAGCATAACAAAGTCAGCACCCATTGCCAATGCCAGGGTGATGTGGTAGTCATGCACAATGCCGCCATCGGAGCAGATGGGGATATAGATGCCGGTCTGCTCATAGTATTCATCGCGGGCTTTGGCAACCTCGATAACAGCGGTTGCCTGGCCGCGGCCAATGCCCTTGGTTTCGCGGGTGATGCAGATGGAGCCGCCGCCAATGCCGATCTTGACAAAGTCTGCACCGGCTTTTGCCAGGAACAGGAAGCCCTCGCGGTCCACCACGTTGCCTGCACCGACCTTTACCTTGTCGCCGTAATGCTCACGAATCCAAGCGATGGTACGGGACTGCCATTCACTGTAACCTTCGGAAGAGTCGATGCAGAGCACATCCACGCCGGCATCCACCAGGGCGGGAACGCGCTCGGCATAGTCGCGGGTATTGATGCCGGCGCCAACAACATAGCTCTTGTTGGCATCCAGCAGCTCATTGGCATGTTCCTTGTGGGAATCATAATCTTTGCGGAAAACCATATACTGCAGGTTGCCCTGCTCGTCTACCAGCGGCAGAGAGTTGATCTTGTTATCCCAGATGATATCATTGCAGTCATGCAGGCTGGTATTGGCCGGTGCGGTAACCAGCTTGTCCAGCGGGGTCATGAACTCAGTCACTTTCAGATCGGTGCTCATGCGGGACAGGCGGTAGTCACGGGATGCCACAATGCCCAGCAGCTTGCCGTGGGGGGTGCCGTCAGCCGTGATGGCAACGGTGGAATGGCCGGTACGGGTTTTCAGGTCCAACACATCAGCCAGGGTAGCCTCCGGCGGCAGGTTGGAATCAGAGGTAACAAAGCCCTTTTTGTAAGCCTTGACACGGCGAACCATATCAGCCTCGGACTGAACGGACTGGGAGCCGTAAATGAAAGAAACGCCGCCCTGCTTGGCAAGGGCAATGGCGAGCTTTTCGCCGGAAACGGACTGCATGATAGCCGAAACCATGGGGATGTTCATGGTCAGGGGGCAGGCTTCTTCGCCCTTGCGGTACTTGACCAGCGGGGTTTTGAGGCTGACAGCCGTGGGGATGCACTCCGAAGAGGAATAGCCGGGGACGAGCAGATACTCGCCGAAGGTACGGGACGGTTCACTAAAATAATACGCCATTTCGCAATTCTCCTTTACCCTTTTCGTTGCCTGATTTGCTTATTGGTTATTGTACCACATTCGCGTACAATATGCAAAATTTGTTGCATTAAATCTTTTTTTGGCCTTTTGGGCAAAAGTTGTATAAACTGCACCATGGCCAGGCGCAAGAGTATGACTAATCAAAACATTTTGCACATCGGCACCCGTCCGCCGTTTGGAACGGGCTCCAAACGCGTTCCGGCATGCCGCACATGTGGTGCTCTTTTCCCCGCTCATTCCTCAAAGTTCAGGGTAATATCCCCCAGCGCGGCATCCAGAATCACAGCGTTGGCTGCTTTGCTGTTGGCGCTGTAAGGGCTTGCCTGCTTGGCGCCGCTTACCGTAATGCTGCCCAGGCCGCATGCAGCCTGCACGCTGTAACCGTCTGCCTTTTCCCCCAGGGTCAGGGCAATATTGCCCAGCTGGTCGGTTACCTGCACCTGGCTGGCCCCCACCAGGCGGCTGATCGTCACATCGCCCTGGGCGTTTTCAATCGTCACGCGCTCTGCCTGCACGGTGCCAAGCTCTGCGCTGCCCAGGGCAAGCGTTGCATCCAGCTGCCCGGTTTGCAGCTCATCCGCATACAGGCTGCCGAGGGCAAGGTCTGCCTGTATGCTTTTGGCTTTCAGTGTACCAAGGTCGGCGCTGCCCAGGTTCAGATTCAGCTCTATCTGTTCCAGTTCTATCTCCGGCAGGGCGATGCTCAGCGTGGGCGTGGGGTCACTGCCGGAAATATAGCCTTTGGGTATTTTGTACCGCACGCTAAAGCCGCTCTCGTCCACGGTGCGCTCCAGCCAGCCGGAATAGAAATTTTCAAACCGAACCGTTATCTCATCCGCTGCATTGCTGCGCACAAAAGCAACCTCGCCGCAGTCCAGGTCCAGTACCATCGTTTGGACCTGCTTTGCATCCAGCGTCATCGTGCTGCTTTCCAACCGATTGGTGCTTTCGCTTTTTGCACTTTCCTTTGTGATGGCTGTTTCGGTATTTTCATCCGTGCTTTCGTCCATATTTTCGGTTGCTCCCCCGGCGGCTTCCCCATTGGCTTCCCCGGTGGTTTCCTGCGGGGGAACTTCTTCTGCCGTTGCGCTCTCTGCAATGCTGTACTGATATTTTGTCACAATTTTGAAAGAGCCGTTGAACACCAGCAGCACAACAATCAAAATTGCAAGGACAGCCAGCACAATCCACACCGGGCTTTTTCTGCGTCTGCTGCCCTGTTCCGGCATGCTGTTATCCGGCATCGGCGTGCCGGACTGTGCCCCGGTACCCTCCCATATCTTTTCCGCCACATTCTGGGGGCTGCCCAGTTCCTGGATAGTCTGGGCCTCTTTTTCGGAGCCTGCAGCATCAAAGTATTCTTCGTAATAATCCAGGGCATCCCGGCGTTCGGCTTCCGGCATTGCGGCCAGCAGAGCTGCCAGTTGCTGCATATATTCCTGCCTTGTCATTTTGCATCCTCCCCAAAAATATGGTCAATGTTGGCGGCGTAAACTTTCCACTCTGCCTTGTAGCCTGCCAGCTGCTGCCGCCCCAGCGGGGTAATTTTGCCTCTTGTCGGCGAAACTGTAGTTTCGCGACAGCTTTGAAGCGGAGGAGATTTTTTCTCTCTCCGCTTTTCTGCATTATACAGTTATAATTTTGTGTGACACGGGGAAAATAGGTTTGCGGGAAAACCATCAGGCAGCACCGTAAATCTATTTCATCGGAGTGTGAACCAAAGTGGATAGCAACATCAAACGAGGCGATATTTACTATGCCGATCTCAGTCCGGTGGTTGGCAGTGAGCAGGGCGGCATCCGACCGGTGCTGATCGTGCAGAACAACGTCGGCAATCGGTACAGTCCGACCGTGATCGCCGCCGCTATTACATCGCAGATCAACAAGGCGAAAATGCCGACGCATATCACGGTCGGTGCGCCGAACTACGGACTGACCAAGGATTCCATCATCCTGACCGAGCAGATCCGCACGCTGGACAAACGCCGCCTGCGCGAGAAAATGGGCTCGCTTGACGAAAAAGCCATGCGGCACGTC
>OGWY01003330.1_pt1 | contig 10793 bp, 9 predicted proteins | sample 1576121 | NCBI WGS metagenome assembly OGWY01 (sample SAMEA3541543, study PRJEB24748) | human gut metagenome | biome: human gut; feature: human-associated habitat; material: faeces | place: China | collected 2012 | reverse complement strand
CTAAATTATTAAGTACAGGTATCAAAGTTCCACTCTGATGTTCGTTTACCGCCACATAATTATCTTTATAACTAAAAGATTTTGCCATTTTTTGATATGTTTCTGCTAGATCATATTTTGCTTTATCAGGTGCAGAGCTATAGGAATCTAATAAGTTTTGAGTAATTTCTTTTTTTCTTTCTACTTCTTTATTAAACTCCTCTTGAGACACTTTCCTATAATCACATATTGTTCGATAATAAAATACTGCACTATTACTCCATGGATTCTCTTGCAGCCTTTGTCTACCTAAGATCTGAGGCAAGTCTTCAGAGATATCAACAGCTAAAGTATCTATATTACTATCAGAGAAAATAAATGATCTAGCACAAGTAGAGTAAAAATCAGCACCTAGGTAAACAGTTCTAGTACAAAAGGTAAACATTTTAGGTTTAACTCCTTTTAGCGGTACTTCACCTATTACGAATTTCTTCCCTAATTTACGTTGTATTCGTTTTTGATTATCAGGAGTATCACTACACAAAATATTTACTTCTTCAGGTTGGAGATTACACTTTTTTATAATACTAGTAATATGATTAACAGAATTTACATAAAATACAGCTTCATCCGATATTATTTCAACAGGATAGCCATTTACCATTCTAATAGCTCTCTCAAAATTACCATCCTTGTAGGACTGAATAATTTCTGGGAGTTTTTCGCCAACAGATTTCATTGTAAGTACTTTTAAGGCAGGTTTTAATACCCTAGTCGAATCCTCCTTACTCCAATCCATATTAATATATGGAAGACCATCAAACTCACCTAACATATTAAGATATTCCTCCAACATAGGAGTTGCGCTAACAAATAAAGCTGAGTGAGATTGGTGTAGATGATATAAAAAATCTAATTCTGTATTAGACTTAAACTTAGAATCATGTAAGATAGTTTGAAACTCATCTATAATGGTGTAAAAAGATTGAAATATACCCAAAGATGTTAATATATCTTTTACAATTCTATAAGAATCATATGTTACAAGAATTTTACAAGGTTTATCTCCTAAGTATTTTCTTTCATTTAGATAGTCTTTTATTTCATTCATTAATCTATTATAAACTGTATCCTTTCCATGAACTACTTCTTTAAGAGTATCCATAAATACTTGAGATCTAGTCTTATCTATCTTGCTTAAATCTTTATCAACTGTCAATTCTTTTTCAAGCTCATTCACTACTAAGTAAACACTATCCTTATGTTGGTCTTTCTTATTTTTAAGTAACATCTTTCTTGGAGAACATAGGATAACATTTTCAGGACCTCTAAGACAGTATTCTGTAAATCCACAACCTGGAAGTTGTTTATTAATAATACATTTTACTGGGAATTTATAAAATCTAAAGTCTGTTCCTAATTCTGATATAAATCTTATTCCTCTAGGAACTACATAATCATTTAATTTTAGTATTGGCATACGTATAATTTTATCAAATTTATTATAATCTAATAGAGAATCCAGTTAAAAGAACTACTATGTCTCTTTAAATTGAAGACATAGGAGGATTCCCTTTTCAATCATAAGGAATTGAAAGGATATTATACGCATTTTGTCACTTTAAATGGAGTATTTTTAGTACAATACTATATATATTTTATCTGACAAAAAAGTGACACTTGCTCATATAGATAAAGAACATAAGATCATGTCGGAGACATGGAATATTTATGTTTAGGATTTCTATGAGCTTTTAATCTAGAAATACCACCCCTGGCCCTTTAGAGGCCAAAGGGGTGTCAACTTAATTAAAATAATATTATACTAAAATTTCCTATATATCTTATTCAATGTTTCTTTTCTAAGACACCTCTAGCGGTAGCGGTTAGAGGTGTAGGATAAGGGAAGCTCCTTTGTCCTCATAAATAAGGGACAAACCTATATAAAACTTCCCTTTTATCAATTTGAAAGCCTAGTATATGTAATATAAACTTTAAATACGTAGAATTATGAAAAGAATAGTCAAAGAAGCGGTAATTGAAAGAAAACTTACTGATGAAGAGAAAGATATAGTAAGACCTCATTTAGAATGTAATTATAAAATAGTAGATTTATATCCTGTTGATGAGGATACTATAATACCTGAGGAAGCACTAGATCCTGAGAAGTGGGATGTTCCAGAGGGTTATTATGCTATTGAGATTGAATGATAGTTTTATATACCTTCAATTCTTCCATATGAAATAAGAATAAAATATATAAAATTATGAAAAGAGATAAATTAATAAAAGAGATTATTGAGAAGGATTCATTTATTTTTGAAGATCCTTGTCCTTTATCCCATCAAGAATTAGAAGAGATAGACTCTACTATAGAGAGTACATCTTCTATGTTAGATAATATGAAAATTGACTCAACAGAGGATGATCCTATGCTAAGATTTGAAAAAATAGTAGAAAATCTTAATAAATCTAATAAAAGTATGAGAGTAAAAAGAAATGAGTTAATCTTTTTAAAGGATTATCATAATACATCAAAAACTCCTTGTTCAGATTGGCTTGATCATAAAAGAGTAGACCTGTATCCTATTAATGAAAATACAGAAATACCTACAGATGCATTAGATCCAGGGGTATGGAATATTCCTGAAGGTTATTATGCTATTGATAGAGATTTGGATTAATTTCCAAATCTCTTTATTTATTTTTATATTTTCCGAGTAATCTTACAGTATCATCAGTCATCATTTTATTAGCTGCATTGGATTCATAAGTTCTAAAGGAATAATCTAGACTTTTATTTCCTGCTTTTTGCATTTCTCTGGAAAGATTATATTTTTTCGCTAATGCAGCGGCATGATATGATGCATTAGCTTCATTCATTAATGTAGATAAATTTCCTACATTGTTCATAATAGAATTATGTAAATTATGTGAAGTATTTACTTTTTTATCCAAACTTCTATAATTACCATAATATTTACCTCCTCTTAATTGTTCTCTATTATCACTTACACGATGTCCAACCTCATGAAGAATTGTATATGGATTTTTTCTATGTATATTATTTATATTAATAGTATCATTTTTATAATTATATTCTGTAGTTAAATTAGAACCTACTGCAGTTTTTATATTATTTTTTTTTTAAGATCTTCTAGGTATTCTTTTCTACCCTTGAGATCATATATTCTTCCTCTATTTCGTTCATATAATGGATCGTAATAAACTTCAGTATTAGTTCTTCCATATAATCCTAAAGTAATTTCTAGATTTTTTATCTCTGGCTCTAGATTTTTTAATTCTTCTTTTTCTTGCTTTCTTTTAGGGAATAATATATCTAATAAATTCATAATAATTTGTTTTAGTGTTTAGTAGAAAAGTAGCCGATCAAAGCCACTCTTCTTTAGTTTTTATGTTGGTTGTATTATTTTTGGCTGAGTTATTATATCAGGGGATTCACCTTCTATGAGAATTCTTTTTAAAACTTCAGATATTTTCTCATAGGTATTGTAAGTATATGGAATTTCTATAAGAATTATATTATTTTCCTTACAATATTTTCTAACGTTCTCATCCCTTTTTAACTGTTTTTTATATTTCTTTAACCCTTCGCGTTTAGATTTTTCGCTAATATTAGTTCTTATCCCTCTGCCATCTGTAAGAAATATCATAGATTTTAAATTGTAATGTTGTTCTCCATTATATTCTATCCAGTAAGTTATGTTAGTATCTTTTTTAGAATAAATTATATAATCTATTCTTATATTAATTTTATTTATATTAGTTGAAACTTCTCTTTTATAGTAGAATAATTCAGAATTACTATTCATCCAAGTATAGATTAATTCTTCTCCTCCACTTCTTCCCTTAGTTTCATAGTTTAATCCTCTTAGGAAATTATAAGGAGTTATTAAGAAATCTACATTATTGAATTTATCCAATATTCTAACAGGAGTTGTCCTATTTACGTATCTCACTTTTGAATAATCATATCTTTCTTTTCCATGAATTTGCTCAGCTTTCTGGATAAATAAATCTATTCCATTACTCTGTTCTTTAGCTATTCTTTCAGTAGTACACTTAGGACATACTTTATTTGTTAATTTCAGATGCGCTTCTGGAGTTTGCCAAAAATATCTATTACAATGATTACATAATATTTTTACAGGAGTAAATCTATCAATATAATCGACTTCAGAATAATTGAAACTATCTTGAAATAATTGAATAGCTTTATTAATCCAATTATTAAATGATTTCAATCTTTTTTGTTCATCTAAATTCTTTTTAACACAAGAAGGACATCCTATAGTATTATGATTGTTCTTTTTGGATAATGTGCCTAAATGATTTGAAGGTATAACTTCAAAATAATTTCCACATCTTTTACATTTTAATATTATAGGTGTTTCTAAGTCTATAAATTCTGTTTTATCATATTCAAATAGATCTTTGTATATTTCTTTAGATCTATTTATAAAATCTTCTGTAGTCTTTAATTCGTTTCTTTTCATTATTATAATTATCCTTTTATAAATTTAATTCAATTTAGTTATTTATGAAAGGAGAGTAGATTGATCAGATCTACTCTCCAGGATAATCATAAATAAGAAATCTAATATTGAATTAAAAATCTATTTTTTTTTAAATATTATCAAAAGTTCTTTCGTAGTGTTCAAATTGAAAACTTACTTGAATCGTAATATATTGATATTTTATTATCAAACTAGACTATATCTTAAGGAAAATCCCTCTTTGTACATAGTCGTTGAGAGTATCATTATTGATACTTTGCTGATTATTTATACAAATTTATAAATTTCCCAGCAATTCACAAAATTCTATTAGGATTTTATTCCTAAACTGACAATTAAATTTTATCAGCTCTATCTGTACCATCTTCTGTCTGTGGTTATGTTAACTATAATAAATCATATTATTATAGCCCAGAATACAAATTCAACTTAGGGTTTTCTAAGTTGGTAAGTCTTTATTCGTTACACTAAGAATTGAAATATAATTCTTAGCTCGGTATCGGGAATTATCCTTTCACCGAATTTACTTACTAATAATTTAGGGAATTACTTCTCTAAACGGCCAGTAATTATTTACAAACCATTTTCCGGTTGATGTGTTATTTTTATATATCACTTCAGACTATATCATAAAGAGAACTATGGCTTTCTCTTTCTTTATCCTTAGTCGTTGAGAAATAGATTTTATTATCTATTTTTGCTGATTTATGTTTTACATTTTCCAGCAATTCATAAAGATTCAGATTTTATTATAAAAATCTGGACGAGTGTTCATCAATTGGAGCATCCTGAAGAATACAGTTATAGAAATTAAGAGTACGAACTTTGATACGGCTTGAGTTAGTTAAGATTAATCTAAGGTCGCATACTAAGTCATCCTTTCTGAAAGAATATTTAGTATCACGATCTGCAATTTTCTGGCGATAGTCCTTATGGTTTTTGTTTTAAATCATACTAGACTATATCATAAAGAGGAACTATGGCTTAACCCTCTTTCTTTGTACTTAGTCGTTGAAAAATAGAATCATATCTATTTCTGCTGATTATTTTTTCGTTATATTAGGTTCATCGCTCTTAATCCTAAATCTTAAGCGATGGAGATAACTATAACGAGATATTTCCAGCAGTTCACAAAGATTCATTAAGGAACTTTTAATCTCTTAATGGACAACTTTTAAATTATCAAACCAGTAAGTAATTGCCTGATCTTCCTTATCTACAAAAGCCAACGACAGGGTTCCAGCTGTGTTTTGACCTGTCTTCTGAATGATAGTATAATTACCACGCATTCTCTTTTCAAAACCTGATACACTATAATCAATACCTACCTGAACGGCATTTAATCTAGCATTGAAAATATCAGTACCAGGGAAATAAACTCAAACATTTGTTCTATGTTTAGACTATATCATAAAAGAAATCTATGGCTATTTCTTTTCTTTGCTAATAGTCGTTGAGAAATAGATTTTTTATCTATTTTTGCTGATTTATCTTTACTTGATCTTCCAGCAGTTTACAAAGTTTTACTAAGACAATTATTTATCTTAGGTACATTAATGAATTGAAGTTCCCACATGTCACCACGAAGGAATTCTTTATTATTATCTTTATATGTACTTTGATAGTCAATAAATTTCATGTATCCGTCACTTCCGCGGACTAAACTTGCTACGCTTGCCATAGTTTTTATTATTTTTTATCGTAATTTAAAGTTATATCGATCGTCATATCATTATCTACTAAGTCGCTCATTCTAGATTCCACTTCAAGTCCTAGTCTGTTATTTGGTAAGTCTAGGTAAAATCCAGTAATAACTAATGAATCTATATATGAGTACCCAGCTGATATTCTATTTAAGATCTGTTCTATTCTAGCTCTTATATCTCCGGCTGATTTAGTACTAAGAATTTTCCATTTATTCTTTTCCAATTCTCTAGCCACTTTTCCTATACAGAATCTCATCCACCCTGAAGTATTGAAGTCTTGTCCATTTTGATATTTTTTATAATAATATATCTGGTTATTAAATACTAGATAATTACTTTTGTATTCTTCAAGTTTTTCTTCTGGTGATTCAAAGGTGTAAGGATCTGTTGTAGGTGTTTGATATAAGATCTGATCGCTAGTTATTGAGTAAATATCTTGTAAGAGCCCTCTAATATGTAAATAATATCCAGGTCTATCTTGTCCGAAAATTGTTTGCCCTCGATAAAAATATAAGAGTCGATTATCAGTGTCAGAGGTATAATTAAAGACGTAGTTATTTCCGGCCGTATTAGTTTCCTCAGGATCAGTTGTTTCTATTAAGTTTCCGTTTTCCACTTTATAGAATTTTACTCCTCCAGTGGGTTGTGATACTATATAAATTGTTCCTGAGGTTATATTTTCGGCCGATGGGAGTTCTTGAGTTTCTACGTAGGTCCATCCATTATCAGAATTTTGGAATAATACTTGAAAACCTAAACTCCTTGCATACCCTAAAAATCTCTCGTATTCTGGATAATAACTAGTCTCTGAGCCTGTCTTCATTCCGGCCGAGTATTTATAGATATCAGGGACTAAGAAATAATCAATAATTCCAGCGTTGTCAGATCCAAAAATAGCCTCTGCCGCTTTCCAATATTCCCCATTTATATCTTCGGCCGTTTCTTTCCAGGCTCGTTTAAGATACCATGTTCCAGAAGGTAATTCAGATTCTTTAGTACCTTTTTTATATTCTACCTCTTCACCTGTTTCTCGATTTATGTAAGATGTTGAGAGAATACATCTAACTAACTTAGACTCTGAAGTAATTATAGTATCAAGTCTTTCCTGTCCAATAGTAAATAAACCACCTTCATAAATTTCTTGATATTTATACCTCTCGATTGTTACTCTATACTTATCATCTCCTTTCAGTTTCTCAATATTTACACTAATATCACTATCTAAGTATTCGGGATCTCCACCTTCAGTACCAGTTGTTTTAGATATAAATCTCACTCTAGTACTTCCGCTCGAGATTTTTGATAGTATATTGTGTGTAGTGTTAAAATCTGGTTCGAATAATAGATCAGTAATATTAGTAAAATAAGTAACCTGAACAGAATATGATGTGTATATTTTGTAACCCTCCGAGATATTTCCTTCGACTGTATAACCTAATTGACTTGGAATTATAACTTCTACTAACCTCTTGAAAATTTCCTTATTACTTTCTTTGGCTTTGATTTCGACCTCGACTGCTTCATCATAATACTGACTTGGAATATTAGGGATACTATTAATTTCCTCTTTAAACCAAATCATTATATTTTCATAAGAGTCATTTTTAAGTTTTTTCAGGATTATATATTTAGAAGTTAATCCCTCGTCTATCGGGTGAAAATCTATCTCAGGGTTATATACTAAAGAATAAGCTAAAGTTTCATACCCTTTTGATACTCTTAGCAAGTCAGGAAGATGAGATAATAATATTTCTTCATTAATTTTTTCAGTATAATCAACATCTCCTTCCTCTATATATTTCGGATAACAATATTCAGGTCCAATAAAACCTGGATAATTTATGTTTAATACATCCCTATTTTCTAGAGAACTCGTATTATTAGTGTCAAGATTTTGTGGTAATTCTAGGATTTTCATATATTCTCCTAGATAATATATATAAAGAGTATACCACAAATTTCCCTCTTTATATTCGCCTTCTCCTGTTACTACCTTATACAAAACTTTATCTTCTCCGATTTCTGGAAGTTCTGTTAAGTTATAGTATAATTTTTGATCTATAGAATACTCTTTTAGGTCAACATAGTCAGGAGCATTAGTATTTTGTTCAACCTTAATTGGTCTATATAAGAATAAAGTAACTCCAGATTCTAAAAGTTCATCATAATAATCTTTCCCTGGAAAATCTGATCCAAACCAAATATCAAGTTCATCAGGAGTTCTCACAAGTATTGGTTTCTCATATGACATCTTAGAATCTACAACTTCAGAAAATACTGTAAAATCATCTTGTTCAGTGGAGTACTTTATATTAGTTGTTCCTAATCTTAAATACATAGCTTTATATTATTTAATTAGTTTCATTACTGAATTTACTCCACTTTCTACTATAGAACCGTAATCTGTTTTTGAAGAATTATCGGGAGCTTTATGTTGTATTACCTTAACTTCTGGAATTTTTCCTTCATTTGGATTCTCTCCTACGATACTAAATGATACCATAAGATCTCCTGCACCGTCTCCAATATCCCCTGTATACTCTTCAGAGAAATCTTTCATTACTAAAAGCAAATCAAATTTTTGAATTGTACTATATTGTGGTGTCATAACATATATTCTACATCTGAAGCATATATTTTTATACATAGCAATACACACATTATTAGTATCTATTGCTGTAAGTGAATATTCATCCGGGGGCAGTATATAATAATCAGATGTATGTCCTTCGCTATTATAAATTGCAGCTTTAGCACATTCTTCAAAGTATCGTCTCCAAGATTTATATTGATCGTCGGCGATAGTTATTCGAAGTTCATTAGTAAATTCCATTGAAACAGGATAACTAATTTCACCATCATACAAGCTCAGTGTTTTTGATGTCATTTTAGATTTTTGAAGATCAAAACTAGTAAATGGAATCCATTTATTATAAGCTGTATTTACTCCATGCATTACGATATTTCTTATATTTATTTCGTGGATTCCAGGAAGATAATTAAGATCTCCATTTTCAGGCCCTGCATAAGGTTCAAGAGCAATTTCCCAGAAAGCATTAGTATCTAATGTTTGAATATTATAATTTGAATACCCTGTTGAGGTAAATTTATCTGGAGTTGTAATAAATGGGCTAGATTTTAATACATTATATAAACCTTCTACAGTATTAGTATCGTCAGTATCGCTAGATATCCCACATAATTCCTCTAGAGTAATTAATATACCTTTACCTGAAATATAATTATTTTTAAAACTGTATGTTCTTTCTCCTCCAGAAGATCCTAAAGCCATATCTTTTAAAGCACTACCTGCTTTTTTCCAAAAGGATGATGATGAATTTTTCTTTGCTCCTTCATTAGTTATTTTACTTAAGAGTTCGATTTCATCATAAGAAAATACAGATTGACTTTTTATAGGATTAGAAGCATTACTACTAGTTGATCGTGTATTCGCTTCTTCAAATCCATTATATTTAAATTTATTTTCATCTGGTCTATTCAAAGGATTAGATATATCTACTGATTTGCTTCCAACGATACTATTAACAGCATCTCCGAGCTTGTCTCCTAGGTTGTCAAGTGCACCAGAAACTCCTCCAGATACTAAATCACCCAATAAACCGCCATCATTTCCAGGGAGTCTATATCGATTTGATTTAGTTACTTTTTCAAGCTCGTCTCTAGCTACTACCAAACCAGGCTTCAAGAAAGATGAAGTACATGCAGAGTTAAAGGATGGTTATCTGGTAGTCAGTGCTGAGAAAGGTCTTGACGAGGACGAGCAGGATAAGAAGACTGGCAAGTATTTAAGAAGAGAGCGTTATGCAGCGCTGTGCGATCTTCTTGCCGATGCCCGGCGCCTGCATGAGCATTTTTTCATCGCCGGTGATAATGCTGAGCGCCAGTCTGTCCGGCGGTGCGACCGACAGGATGGACAGTGCCGCCTTCGGGCCAACACCGTTAACGCTGGTCAGCATCAGGAAGCAGGACTTCTCCTCCTCGTCGATAAAGCCGTACAGCTCAAACACGCCCTCCCGGACATTGAGCCAGGTCAGCAGACGCGCTTTTTCGCCGGTTTTCAGCTTGCCGATGGTGTTCTGCGAAGCGTGGCAGGCATAGCCTACACCGCCGCAGTCGATCACCGCAAGTCCCTGCTGGAGCACGGAAACCGTGCCGTCTACATAATAAAACATCTATTTAAACCTCATAATAAGCCTTCATAGCGCATGGCCTGCCGGGAATGCCCGTGGCAGATGGCCAGCGCAAGCGCATCCGCGGCATCGTCCGGACGCGGCAGCTTGGTGAGATGGAGAATGCTTTTCGTCATTTCCATCACCTGTTTTTTCTCCGCGCCGCCGTAGCCGACAACGGACAGCTTCACCTGATTCGGTGTATAGGATACCGGATGCAGTCCCTTCTGTGCCAGCGCCAGCAGAATTACACCGCGCGCCTGCGCCACCTGAATGCCGGTTGTGACGTTTTTCGAGAAGAAAAGCTCCTCGATTGCCACCTCGTCCGGGTGAAATGTGTCCACCAGCTGGACCCCTCCAACGCCGTGGCGGTGTGGCTG
>OGWY01003324.1_pt1 | contig 10798 bp, 8 predicted proteins | sample 1576121 | NCBI WGS metagenome assembly OGWY01 (sample SAMEA3541543, study PRJEB24748) | human gut metagenome | biome: human gut; feature: human-associated habitat; material: faeces | place: China | collected 2012 | reverse complement strand
AGTGCAGGCGGAACGGGCAGCTTTTTTGAGGATCAGATGTCAAGACTCGGTCTTTCGATTGAGGACTATTCAAAACTTGTGGATCAGGCAACGTCTGTCCCGAGATTGTCTGGTCGATGTGCCGTTTTTGCAAAAACGGATATCATTCACAGACAGCAGGAGGGAGTATGCACGCCAGATATTTTACTAGGACTTTGCTATGCGATGATCAAAAATTATAAGGCAACCATCGTGCGTGACCTTTTGGTGGACAAGCCAGTGGCATTTTGTGGTGGCGTGACGAAAAATCGTGGAGTGATTCGTGCGATCAAAGAGGTATTTGAGTTGCAGGAGAATGAGCTGATTATTTCAGAGTATGCATCCTTTGCAGGTGCGGCAGGAGCAGCGCTTCATGCGTCTGGTAGCTTTAACCGTGAGCAGTTGCTTTATGCGGCAGATCATATGAAGGAGAGTCACCATGGCAGCTTGCCAGCCCTTCCAGAATCTACGAAAAATACTTTGTCTGACACGACGTGTACACAGGTTCCAGTAAGTGGAAAATGTGCTCTTGGAATCGACATCGGTTCTACGAGTACCGATCTGGTTATCGTCGGTGAACACAATGAGTTAGTCGATTATCAGTATCTTCGCACTTCTGGAAATCCAGAGGCAGCCGTGCGAAAAGGCCTTGCGAGTATTAAGGAGCGCTTCGGAGAGCTTGTTTTTCAGGCAGTGGGCGTGACCGGATCGGGTCGAGAGCGCGTGGGACGAATGCTTGGCGCGGATGCAATTCGCGATGAGATCACGTCGCCTGTGCTTCTTAGGTATTCATCGCGGGCAGTCAGTTCGCAGTCATAGGTTTTGGCGTCGCCGTTTATGAGTGAGAGCGTTGCGGCGGCGGACAGAGGAAGCTGGCTGAAGCCTGCGTCACCGCTCTTATATTCCGTCTCACCGACCTCTATACAGCCTATGCAGGCGATTACAAAGGCACAGAGACTTATGGCAAGCGCGAGGAGGGTGTTTTTGCGGCTTGCTTTTATTTTTTCAAAAAAATTATTAACGATGTCATCAAGGAATATATGCCTTTTTTCTGTTTTTATCTTATTCCCAATCCATCCCAGAAAATATATAAGATTAAAGGTGATGAGAACATACGCGGCAAAAAATATAATGTTCATCATTCTGTACGGCATGCGCAGCCCCTGCGCGTAGAATACAGGCGTTCCCATTGAGCAGTACAGACCGAAGGTGAACACTGCGACGAGGAGCGGATATCTGTAGGTGAAGCCGCTGCGCCTTGCTATGCGGTAAAATACCGGAATCATGCATATAAAAAATATAAGGCATGGAGCATTCAACACTTTGGCGATGCTGTAACCGCCGAATGCAAAGGTGTAGACGAAGGTCTTTACAATGCCGGTGCTTCCGCCCACGGATTGCTGGCGCAGAGCGTTTCCCGGTGCCGCCATGCTTATAAAAAGTCCTGCCATGGCTGCGGCTGCGACGATGATGTATGCCGCCATATGGTAAGGACGGATGACCTTATTTTTCCTAAGTATTACAAAATAAACCGCGGCACCCGCACTCAGAGCCAGAATAATGCACATGAAAAGCGCAGCTGCGTAGTTGCTTCCACCTATAAGAAAGGCAGATACAGAGCTTATTGCAGTGAGGATAATCGTGCCGGCAGCTTTGGCGGTTCTTATTCTTATAAGAAGCGCAAAGAGAAACAGCATGAGACTGTAAAAAAATGTATAATATATAGCACCGTTAAACCAGTAAAATGAATCGCTGGGTGTTGTGCAGAGCTGCATTGACACGAAGGTGAGGCAGATTCCCACAGTCGCGGCAAGGTAGCTGTCCGCCTTGAATATTTTTTTCAGCGCGGTGTAAAAAAAGAAAATCGAAAAGCCCATATACGCGCTGAGAAGTATAAGCGGCGCAATAAAATAGTATTGCTCACCGAATATTCCAGGCTGCAGGCGCATGAGGAAGATTGCTGAAAAATTGCCCTGCCATATATTGTAGGTGTTAATCATCTCGTCGAAGGAGCATTTTACAACCGACGCGAAGGAGTGGGTTTCATTCCAGACCTGCACCGTCTCAGTCCCATAGTAATAGTCGTCAACGCTTGGGTGCGCGTACATGCCGATTACATACAGCGGTATGACCGATAGGATGAAACAGATGAGAATTATGTAAAAAATATTTTTTTTGGTTATTTTTTTGGTGAAGGATTTATTCATGGGAACTCCTTGTGTTTGTGATATTAGTTTTTGACATGTATTATTATATTTTTTTTGAGGGGGATTGTAAATATTAGTTTGCATCAATTTGTCAGTCATAGTCGGGCAAATTGCCAAAGGAATATGATGAACGAAAAAATGATTTAACTTATGCATTTTGTAAATCAAAGAATGTCGTCAGACATATAGAATAAATTTAATTTTTTATGTAAATAATATCCACCATGAAGTACAGAAAAGTATATTACTATGACAATGAGCTGGAGGATGAATTTTCCGGCATAAAGAGGAACACGATAACTGTCGATGAAAATTACCGCTACAGCCACGGAAGGCTGTGGAAGGTGGCTGCATGGGTGCTGTATCACATAATAATGACTCCTGTTGCCTTTATATACATGAAGCTGCGGTTCTGCATGAGGATAGAGGGGAAAGATAAGCTGTGCGGACTACGGGATGGCGGTGATGGCAGGTGCAGGTCGGCATTTTTTTATGGAAATCATACCCAGGTTCCGGGGGATGGCTACATTCCAGCCTGCATAAGCTTTCCGCGGAAGGCTGTTATACTGGCACACCCGGACAATGTGTCGCTCTACGGAACGAAGAATATCATGGAGATGCTGGGGGCTTTTCCGATTCCCAACAGACTTGGAGGAATGAAAAACTTTCTTGGTGAGCTGGAGAACCACATCAGCATGGGACACCCGATATATATTTACCCCGAGGCACATATCTGGCCTTATTACACGAAAATTCGTCCTTTTAGCGAGAGCTCGTTCCGTTATCCGGTAATATATGACCGCCCTGCATTTTCTTTTACCATAGCCTATCAAAAACACCTTTTCAGGACAAAAATCACAGTATATATCGACGGACCTTTCTATCCGGACACCACAATAAACCCAAGACAAGCTGCCGTGAAATTGCGAAATCAAGTGCACGATGCCATGACGGCGCGCAGTGAAAATTCCACCTATGAGAAAGTAGAATATATTAAGAATAAGTGATTTTACTATTGTCAGGCAACAAAGCGGACTGTGGATAACGGATTGAATTATTAATCTAAGGAGGCTCCCATGAATATCCTGTTCTGCGGCAATTCACGCGCCTTTGACGGCATACTGATAGCTGTTCTTTCCATAACAAAATATTATAAGGGCGAGTTAAATATTTACATTTTTACCGCAGGGCTTGAAAATATGCGCGAGGACTACACACCGATATGCTGGCAGCAGGCGAGAATTATCGAGAATATTGTGACGGGTGTGTGCCCGCAAAGTCATGTTTTGCTGATTGATAAAACGCAAGATTTTAAAAATGAGCTCGCCGGCTGGGTCAATAAGGACACGGTATACACGCCGTATTCCATGCTGCGGCTATATGCGGACGACATTCTTGTGAACAGGCTTCTCTACCTCGACGCGGATGTGGTCGCCTGCGATGATATAGAGCCGCTTTACAACATGGGTATATCTGATTTTGATATAGCCGGTGTGAGGGATTTTCTCGGGAAATGGTTTATTGAATATAATTACATGAACACGGGCGTGCTGCTTTTTAATATGCCGCGATGTCGTGAAAATGGTTTATTTAAAAATGCGAGAAAAATGTGCCGCGAGAGAAAAATGTTCTTTCCCGACCAGACCGCGCTGAACCGCGTATGTAAAAATAAGCTCTTTCTCCCCGAAAAATATAATGAGCAGAAGCGTTATAGACCAAACACCGTGCTGCAGCATTTTTGCAAATCTCTCCGAATATTTCCGTATATTCACACAGTAAATGTGAAACCTTGGGAGATTGAGAAGCTGCACAGTATATATAAGCTCCATGCGCACGATGAGATATTAGAGCAGTATGAGAGGATAAAAAATATAATACGTTAAACACGCTAAGTTTACAGAGCATGTTCTGTCTCCAACATCGTAGTGATTAGGTATATATAGATTATGGGAGGCAGAGAAATCAAATTTATTTGTATGTTAGATAATATATTTAAAACATTTATATGCATGTAAATTTTGCAGTGCAGCTGATTAAAAAGGGGATAATATATGGAAAACAATTTTTTGATTTTTATTACAATAATATTTCTGGTACTGTATTTTCCACGGCTGATTGGCTGGTTCGGGTGGATTTTTCCGCAGAAAAGCTTGAAGTGTGGGAGAAGGCACCGTTTTGCGCTCATTGTTCCGGCGCGCGATGAGGGCAGGGCGGTTCTGCCGCTTTTTAAGAGCATAGAGGAGCAGAGCTATAGTGCGGATTATAGTCTGTTCGACACCTACGTGGTTGTTAAAAATCCGCGCGACGAGGTGATTGGCTATGCGCGGGAGATTGGTGCGAAGGTGTATGTCGATGAGGCGCAGAAGAGCAAGGGTGACTGTCTTGATTACTGTATAAGGCATATTCTGGCAGCGGGAAAGAAGTATGATGGTTATATAATCGTCGATGCGGACTGCCGGCTCGATGTAGATTTCCTGACAAATATGAATGATGCGCTTGCAAGCGGGGCGCAGGTGATAACGGGGCGGAAGCTGGTCGGAAATTATAGCATGGGTTATTTAAACAACACTTCAAAAAAAGTGGTAAATGCCATAACCTGCCAGAATGGTCTGGTCTGGCCGATTATAGATGAGCTCGGAAACAGGTACAAGAGCGCACTCGGGCTCACCACTATGCCGATAACAACGGGAATACTTATAAGAGGGGATTTGGTCGAGGAGTGGGGCGGCTGGATTTACAGACAGACGCTCACGGAGGACATGGAGCTGCAGCGCGACTGTGCATGCAATGGGATAAAGACCTTTCACTATTCATTTGCGAAGCTGTATCTTGAGGAGACACCATCGCATACGGACACCAATAAGCGCAGAACACGCTGGATGACAGGAATGGTGGCTGCAGACAGGCTCTACTGTCGCAAGCTTCTAAAACGCCGCGGGTTGAGGGCTTCTATCGATAATTATTATATATTGTCGCTGTGGCTTGTGTATGCATACATCGGAACCTTGTCCGTGGCGGCAGTATTTAATCTGGTTACATTTAGAATATGGCAGGCAGCGGCGGCATTCATGCTTATCTATACCGCTTTTTTTGCGCTGTCCGTGATGGCAGTGCTTGCAGACTGGAAAAATATCGGACTGTCATGGTTTAATAAGCTGTGCCTAATGCTGGTGCACCCATTTTTTTACATGGAATACATCCTCATCGTGGGGCGTGCGGTGCTTGGCGTGAATCCGAAAGGCTGGGAGAAAATCGGGAGGGTGCAGTATTGATGAATTATTTTAAGCTTGCATACACAACACCCGATGTGCTTGTGAAGATAAAGGAGGCGGAGAAAAGGGGGGATTTCAATGCACATCTTGACCCGGTAGATTACGGCAGCAGCCTTCCGGTCGATGAAAAATTTCCTTATATTCCGACGGGGGCTTTAAAATTCCGGCAGGCATTGATACGCACGTTTATAATCAAGCCGTTTATGTGGATTGTGAACCGCTTCATATTCCGCACGCGAATTTATAGCTTTTACGAAGAGGGTGAGGGAGAGTGCGGTGAAGATAATCATGGCATGATAATCACTTGTAACCACATAAACAAGCTCGATGCACTGGTGGTAGAATGGGCACTCAAAAGGAGTGGTGTGCTGCGGGGACGGCAGCTCAAGGTCATGGTGGCGGATTTTAATAACCGGAGGGGGCGGCTCGGTGAGTACATGAGGGCGTTCGGTATAATGCCGTTTCCACGGGGACACAGGCTGGTGAGACGGTTCAACAGTGCTGTGTCGTACTATCTTGGAAAAGGCGACTGCGTCCTCGTATTTCCGGAGCAGTCTGAGTGGTGGGGCTATGACAGACCGCGACCGCTGAAAAACGGTGCATTTTACTATGCCGTGAAAAATAATGTGCCTGTTCTTCCTCTTTTTATAACCTGCCGCGATGCAGGAGATACTGAACATTATGCGCGAAAAAAAACAGGCGGCGTGGAGAGAAGATATTTTGACGTGCATATATTGGACAGGATTGAGCCGGTAGGAGACGGCATAAGCGACCACGACAAGATACGCATGCTGCGTGATGAAAACAGCCAACGATGGAAAAAAATTCTTGACATTAAAAAAAAATAAAACTATAATAGTTCGAGGTCGAACAGTTCAGTATCAAACTGTTCGACCTCGAACAGTTTTTTGCTGAAGGTTAAGGCTTTTAACGGATAACCGGGCTATAGATAATGGCACCATGTCCGTTATGTATGGGTTTTTATCTAAGCCACATCATGAGGAAAGGAGCACGAGTTGGAAAAGAAACGCTATTTGGGGTTCGAGATTAAGAAGATGGACAACACTATTTTTCGTCAGCTGAAAAAGAAGCTGGTAGAGGCCGGCTTTGACGAGGTAACGGTAATGCATGGGCATATCCTTGGATATCTAAGCAGGCATAAGGATGTTGACGTGTACCAGAAGGATATAGGTGAGGAGTTCGGTATAGGCAAGTCATCGGTTACCAATATACTTCAGCTTATGGAGAGGAAGGGCTACCTGGTGTGCCGCACGGACGATAATGATGGACGCTGCAAGAAAATAGTTCTCACACAGAAGGGCGAGGAGACACACGCTGCTACGGTGCGCGTCATCGATATGCTCCACGAGGAGCTTGAACAGAATGTCACACAAGAGGAAAAACAGGTCTTTTTGAATGTTATAGAGAAGATGAGAAAAAATATCAATGATATGAATAAGGAGGATGAACAGTGCTAAAGACATTAGGTGCTTATGTAAAAGAGTATAAGAGAGCATCCATCGCGACCCCTTTTTTTATGATTTTAGAGGTGCTTATGGAAATGCTCATTCCGTATCTGCTCTCATCACTTATCGACAATGGTGTTGAGAAGGGTGATATGGGCTACATACTCATGGTCGGCGGCTGCATGGTAGTGATTGCCATGGTCGGATTGTTTGCCGGAATCATGGGTGGTGTTTACGGGGCGAAGGCCTCAACAGGTTTTGCAAAGAATCTCAGAAAGGGTATGTTTGACAATATCCAGACCTACGCCTTTTCTAACATTGACAAGTTCAGCACAGCGGGACTTGTGACAAGACTTACAACGGACGTCACAAATGTACAGAATACATATCAGATGCTCTTAAGAATGTGTATGAGGGCACCGGTGAGCTTAATCTGTGCGATGATAATGTCATTTACCATCAGTCCGCGCATTGCATTTATATATCTTATCGCGCTAGTGATACTCTCATGTATTCTTGCTGTCATCATAGGACATGCGACCAAGTATTTCAATGCGGCATTTCCTAAGTACGATGAGCTGAACGCGAGTGTTCAGGAGAATGTATCGGCAATCCGTGTTGTCAAGGCTTATGTCCGTGAGGATTATGAGAAGAAGAAATTCAAGAATGCCAGCAACAATATCTACAAGATTTTTGTAAAAGCAGAAAAGACGGTTGCATACAACAACCCTGTTATGCAGATTACGGTATATACCTGTATTCTCCTTATAAGCTGGGTCGGCGCGAAGATGATTGTAGGCTCCGGCGGTGTGCTGCTCACAACAGGTAAGCTTATGAGCCTCCTGTCCTACTGTATGACAATTCTTATGAACCTTATGATGGTTTCCATGATATTTGTAATGATTTCGATGAGTGTGGCAAGTGCAAAGCGTATCGCAGAGGTGCTTGAGGAGAAGCCTGATATCACCAATCCTGATAACCCTTGCTATGAGGTAAAGGACGGAGAAATTGTATTTGAACATGTAAATTTCGGCTACAATAAGGGCGCCGACAAGAGAGTGTTAAATGATATCAACCTCACAATCAAATCCGGTGAGACAATCGGTATCATCGGCGGAACCGGAAGCTCCAAGTCAAGCCTTGTGAACCTTATAAGCCGTCTTTACGATGTGGATGAAGGTAGTGTAAAGGTCGGTGGCAGGGATGTAAGAGAGTATGACATTGAGACACTTCGCGATGAGGTGAGCGTTGTTCTCCAGAAGAATGTGCTTTTCTCCGGAACAATACTCGACAATCTTCGCTGGGGCGATAAGAACGCCACGGATGAGGAGTGCATGAGAGCATGTAGGTTAGCATGTGCTGATGAATTTATTGAGAAATTCCCGGACAAGTACAACACCTACATCGAGCAGGGTGGTACGAATGTATCGGGTGGACAGAAGCAGCGTCTGTGTATTGCCAGAGCACTTTTAAAGAAGCCTAAGATACTTATTCTTGATGACAGCACAAGCGCTGTTGATACTGCAACCGATGCGAAGATCCGTCATGCATTTGCCACAGAGATTGCGCAGACAACGAAGCTTATCATTGCACAGAGAATTTCAAGTGTTCAGGGTGCGGACCGCATAATCGTGATGGATAACGGACGTATCAACGGAATCGGAACACATGAGGAGCTGCTTGCTTCCAACGCTATATACCGCGATGTATATGAGTCACAGACCGGAGGCAGCGGTGATTTTGATGAAAACGGAGGTGAAGCATAATGCCGGGACCAATGGGAGGAAGACCGCCAAGAGGAGCGAAGCCTACAGTCGCTAATCCTGGAAAGGTATTTAAAAGAATAATAGGCTTTGTGGCTAAGAATTATCTGCTGCAGTGCATAGTGGTTCTTGTATGTATTGTACTCACTGTATTTTCTACGATACAGGGAACCATGTTTACGAAAACACTTATTGACCAGTATATTATGCCGCTCATGCAGCAGACCGTACCTGATTATACGCAGCTGCTCCACGCAATCATAAGAGTGGCATGCTTCTATGCTGTGGGTGTTATAGCAGCCTATGTAAATACAAGGATGATGGTTTATGTTACACAGGGAACCATGAGAAGCTTAAGGGATGAGATTTTTGTACACATGGAGTCCCTTCCTATAAAATATTTTGATACACATGCACACGGCGATATTATGTCAATCTACACCAACGATGTTGATACGCTCAGACAGATGATAAGCCAGAGTATCCCTCAGCTTATCAACAGCTCAATCACCATCATAGGTGTGCTGGCAAGTATGATTATCCTTAACATACCGCTTACACTGTTAACTCTTGTGCTTGTAGGTCTTATGCTCGTTGTCACCAAGAAGGCTACCGGAATGAGCGGAAAGTACTTCGTAAAGCAGCAGAAGAACCTAGGTGAGGTAAACGGCTTTATTGAGGAGATGATGGGTGGCCAGAAGGTTGTAAAGGTATTCTGCCATGAGGAAGAGAACAAGGAGCGCTTCGACAAGATTAACGAAGAGCTCTGCGACAGCTCCTACAATGCGAATAAGTTCGCCAACATCTTAGGACCTATCAATGCACAGATTGGTAACATCAGCTACGTTATCATAGCAATAGCCGGAGGTGCGCTTGCACTCGGCGGAGTCGGCGGCTTTACACTTGGAGGTCTTGCAAGCTTCCTCACCTTCAACAAGAGCCTTAACATGCCTATCAATCAGGTGAGCATGCAGTTTAACAGTATCATCATGGCTCTTGCAGGTGGTGAGAGAATATTCAGGCTTCTCGATGAGACACCGGAGGTTGATGATGGATATGTTACACTTGTAAATGCAGTCAAGGATGGCGGTACAATAAAGGAGACCGAAAAGCGTACAGGAATGTGGGCCTGGAAGCACTATCACAAGGACACAGGCATTACCGACTACAAGGAATTGAAGGGTGATGTGGTATTCGATGATGTGGATTTCGGTTACAATCCGGACAAGATAGTTCTCCATAACATAAAGATGTTCGCTGAGCCGGGACAGAAGATTGCCTTCGTAGGCTCCACCGGAGCAGGTAAGACGACAATAACCAATCTTATCAACCGCTTCTATGATATTCAGGATGGTAAAATCCGCTACGACGGAATCAACATCAACAAGATTAAGAAGAGTGATTTAAGAAAGTCCCTCGGAATAGTTTTGCAGGACACACATCTCTTTACCGGAACAGTCATGGAGAATATCCGCTACGGCAAGCTCGATGCGACTGATGAGGAGGTGTACGCGGCGGCTAAGCTTGCCAATGCAGACAGCTTTATCACTAAGCTATCCGATGGCTACAACACGATGCTCACCGGTGACGGTGCTAACTTAAGCCAGGGTCAGAGACAGCTTCTCGCAATCGCGAGGGCAGCAATCGCAGACCCGCCTGTTCTCATTCTTGATGAGGCTACCTCCTCAATCGATACGAGAACCGAGAAGATGGTCCAGGATGGCATGGATAAGCTCATGCACGGCAGGACGACCTTTGTCATCGCGCACAGACTCTCAACCGTTAAGAACAGTGATTGCATCATGGTTCTTGAGCAGGGACGCATTATTGAGCGTGGTACGCATGATGACCTTATAGAGCAGAAGGGAAGATATTACCAGCTTTATACGGGAAATAGTATTGCGGGGTAAAATTGTATTTTATAGTGAAAAGGCTTTGGCATTATTGCCGGAGCCTTTTTTCGTAAATGAGCCATAATATTATACTAATATTCAGATGTGCTGTACAAATCCCCCGACATTTACTATAATACATGCATGGGACATAGGTGTCAGACCCCTGTCCCAGACTTG
>OGWY01003321.1_pt1 | contig 10806 bp, 8 predicted proteins | sample 1576121 | NCBI WGS metagenome assembly OGWY01 (sample SAMEA3541543, study PRJEB24748) | human gut metagenome | biome: human gut; feature: human-associated habitat; material: faeces | place: China | collected 2012 | reverse complement strand
TCGCCGTCCATGGCTCAGTGGCGGCTTGTTTGAACATCGTGTTCAAACATTGCTGATTATTTACAGAACATCAAGAACTTCTAAGTTCCAAACATATTTATATTATTAGAATCTGATACAGACTAATACACCCCAATCACATAAGAGTCAAAGAAGTATTATAAAAAATAATAAGGAGGAGCTTGCGATGGAAAGAGATGAATTGATTGAGGAGATCTCAAGAAGAAAAGGAATTGCGATGGAAGAGGTTGCGGAAATCTTAGATGAGGAGGATGCAATCTGCCTCGAAGAGGAAGAAAAATTTGTACAGCAGATGAAGAAAAAGAAGAGAAGAAAGAAGATGTGCATGCTTGGAACGATCACAATCTTCCTTGCAGGTGCAGTGTGTGCACTTTTTGTCCTTGACAAGAAGGAGAAGATCAGCATGTCAGATTTAGAGGACATGGTGAAAGATAACGTGAAGAAATATACAGATAAGTATATGGATAAGATTAAGAAATTTAGCTAGACAAAGGAGTAAGCGGAAACAGACGTCATGAGTGAACATAAGTATATCACCATCAAAGGTGCAAGAGAGCATAATTTAAAGAACATTGACATCAAGATTCCGCGTGATCAGTTTGTAGTATTGACAGGACTTTCCGGTTCCGGTAAGTCCTCTCTTGCTTTTGATACGATCTATGCGGAAGGACAGCGAAAATATATGGAGTCTCTGTCGTCCTATGCACGACAGTTCTTAGGACTTGCGGACAAGCCGGATATTGATTCGATAGAAGGTCTTTCTCCGTCCATTTCCATTGATCAGAAATCGACGAACCGGAACCCGCGTTCCACGGTTGGAACGGTGACGGAAATCTACGATTATCTGCGTCTGCTGTACGCACGTATCGGTATCCCGCATTGCCCGAAATGTGGCAAAGAGATCGCCAGACAGACAGTGGATCAGATGGTTGACGAGATTATGGAGCTGCCTGCGGGCACAAAATTCCAGTTACTTGCGCCTGTTGTGCGCGGACGGAAGGGCGAACATACCAAGCTGCTGCAGCAGGCAAAGAAAAGCGGCTATGTGCGCGTGATCGTGGATGACAGTATGTATGATCTGTCAGAGGAGATCAAGCTTGATAAGAACAAGAAGCATAATATCGATATCGTTGTGGACCGTCTTGCAGTCAAAGAGGGCATTGAAAGCCGTCTGACCGATTCCATCGAGACTGTCCTGAAGCTGGCAGAGGGCTTGGTGAAGATTGATGTGATCGGTGGAGAAACAATGTTATTTTCCGACAGTTTTTCTTGCCCGGATTGTGGCATCAGCATCGAGGAGATCGAGCCGCGAAGCTTCTCGTTCAACAATCCGTTTGGTGCATGTCCCTGCTGTACCGGACTTGGATTTAAGACAGAATTTGATATCGACCTGATTATCCCGGATGACAGTCTGACTTTGAATGAAGGGGCAATTGCCGTACCGGGCTGGCAGTCGAGTGGGGATAAGAAGAGCTATGCACATGCTTGTCTCGAAGCGCTTGCGGAAGAATACAAGTTCTCTCTGGACGTGCCGTTTAAGGATCTGCCGGAAGAAGCAAAGAATGTAATCCTGTATGGAACTGAGGGCGAGAAAATCTATGTGCACTATAAGAGTGCTTATAATGGGAAAGATGCTTTCTATGCAAACTACGAAGGACTGCTCCGGAATCTGCAGCGCCGGTACAGAGAGACAACTGCGGAATCAATCAAGCAGGATTATGAGACATACATGACCGTGACGCCGTGTGAGGTCTGTCATGGTAAGAGATTAAAACCGGAGTCTCTGGCAGTTACGATCGGTGGAAAGAACATTGCGGATGTCACAGATCTGTCTGTGGCAGCCCTGCATGATTTTATCTCGAAATTAGAGCTTACCGACCGTCAGAAGATGATCGGTGCACAGGTATTAAAGGAGATTCAGGCAAGACTTGGGTTCATGATCAATGTTGGCCTGGATTACCTGACACTGTCTCGTGCAACCGGAACCTTGTCCGGTGGAGAAGCGCAGCGTATTCGTCTGGCGACGCAGATTGGTTCCGGCCTGGTTGGTGTGGCGTACATTCTGGATGAGCCGAGTATCGGACTGCATCAGCGTGACAATGATAAGCTGATTGCAGCACTGAAACGCCTGCGAGACCTGGGGAATACCCTGCTAGTCGTGGAACATGACGAGGATACGATGCTTGCAGCGGATCATGTCATTGATATCGGACCGGGCGCAGGTGCAAACGGTGGTGAAGTCGTGGCACAGGGAACTGCAGAGGAGATTATGCAGTGTCCGGAATCTATCACGGGAGCCTACTTAAGTGGCAGAATCAAGATTCCGGTACCGGAGGAGCGGAGAACACCAACCGGATATATCGAGGTGCTTGGTGCCAGACAGAACAATTTGAAGAATATTGATGTGAAGTTCCCACTTGGCGTAATGACCTGTGTGACAGGTGTATCCGGTTCCGGAAAGAGTTCACTTGTCAATGAAATCTTATATAAGCATCTGGCGAGAACGCTGAACCGGGCGAAGGTAAAACCGGGTAAGCATGACGATATCACAGGACTGGACCAGTTGGATAAGATTATCAACATCGACCAGTCTCCGATTGGCAGAAGCCCACGTTCTAACCCGGCAACTTATACGGGCGTCTTTGATCTGATCCGTGACTTGTTTGCGAATACAAAGGATGCAAAGGCAATGGGTTACACAAAAGGACGATTCTCATTCAACGTTGCCGGTGGCCGATGTGAGGCGTGCCGCGGGGATGGTATCATCAAGATTGAGATGCATTTCCTGGCAGATGTATATGTACCATGTGAGGTCTGTCATGGAAAGCGGTATAACCGGGAGACATTGGAAGTCAAATACAAGGGCAAGAGCATCTACGATGTACTTGATATGACAGTCGATGAAGCGTGTGAGTTCTTTGCACATGTGCCGTCTGTCCTGCGTAAGATTTCTACCTTACAGGAGGTTGGACTTGGCTATATCAAACTTGGACAGCCATCTACGACATTATCTGGTGGAGAAGCACAGCGAATTAAGCTTGCGACAGAGCTTTCCCGCCGCAGCACAGGCAGAACGATCTATGTATTAGATGAGCCGACAACTGGACTACATTTCGCGGATGTACACCGTTTGGTCGATATCCTGCGTCGGTTGTGTGAGGGTGGAAATACGGTCGTGGTCATCGAGCACAACTTAGATGTCATCAAAACCGCCGATTATATCATTGATATCGGACCGGAAGGCGGCGAAGGCGGAGGAACGGTTGTTGCAACCGGAACGCCGGAAGAGATTGCTAAGTGTAAGAAGAGTTATACGGGGCAGTATCTGAAGAAATATTTGAAGAAGTAAAAGTTGAGGCTGTAAGAATACTCCAAGAATTCGTTCAGGGTAAAATTTTAAAGGAAAATCGTAAGAAATTATATTCTTTTCGATTTTCCTTTTGTTTATAATAATTGCGAAGCAGACGAGGTTTTTATAGATATATTCTGACACTGGCTTCGTGTAATATGTGATGTATTGAAGCTAAGAGATGCTAAATGTTCTGTTGAAAACATCGAAAACGTACGCAAACGCCGCCAATTCGCCATCCGTGGCTCAGTGGCGGCTTGTTTGAACATCGTGTTCAAACATTGCTGATAACTTACAGAACATTAAGAATCTCTAAGCTTCAAACATATTCATATAACACGAAGCCAGTGTCGGAATATATCATATACATGGGACTTTCTGCTTCGCAAAAAATTAGTTGGGTATACGAGGAGGGTACAACATGTATATTGCAAAAGAAACAAGATATGACAATATGAAGTACAATTACTGTGGTGCAAGTGGCTTGAAGCTTCCTGCGGTATCGCTTGGACTTTGGCACAACTTTGGTTCGAACGGAAATTTCGATACGATGATGGATATGTGTGAGACAGCCTTTGATAACGGTATTACACATTTCGATCTGGCGAATAATTATGGCCCATATGATGGCGCTGCTGAGGAGAATTTCGGCAAGATCTTAGATAAGAGTCTGCGTCCATACCGGGATGAGATGATTATCTCTACGAAGGCCGGATATACGATGTGGCCGGGCCCTTACGGCGACTGGGGCAGCAAGAAATATCTGGTGGCAAGTCTCGATCAGAGCCTGAAGCGGATGGGACTTGACTATGTAGATATCTTCTATCATCACAGACCAGATCCGAATACACCGCTCGAAGAGACTGCCTGCGCGCTGGACGGGATTGTTCGAAGCGGAAAAGCGTTGTATGTCGGAATCTCCAACTACAACAAGGAGCAGACGATCGAGATTGCGAAGCTTTTCAAGGAGATGAAGACACCATTTATCATCAACCAGAGACGGTACAATATGTTCGACCGTGAGATGGAAGAGGATGGATTAAAAGATTACGCAGCCGCGAACGGCATCGGTATCATCACATTCTGTCCATTGGCACAGGGCTTACTTACAAACCGTTACTTAAATGGTATCCCGGAGGACAGCCGTATCCGTACCGATGGCAGATTCCTGCAGGAGACAGCCATCAATGAGGAGACGATTGCAAAGGTTCGTGCACTGAATGTGATTGCAGAAAACCGTGGTCAGACTTTGGCAGAGATGGCACTTGCATGGATTCTGCGAGATAACGATATTACAAGTGTGTTGATCGGTGCATCAAGACCATCCCAGATTTTAGACAACATCGGCATGCTCGCGAATATGACATTTACGCAGGAAGAACGGGAGAAGATCGACCGGATTACAAAATAAAAAACAAGCCGTGCATGGGTTGTAGAAATACCCATGCACGGCTTTTGTAATTTATACAGTTTGTTGTGAATTTAGCCGCGTCAGCTCGCGCAATTCCTTGATCGTAAATACACCACAGACCACAGCAGCTGCGACATCTGCAATCGGACCTGCATACATGACACCATCGATTCCCATGAAGATCGGGAAGATCACGATGAGTGGCAGCAGGAAGAGAATTTGTCTTGTCAGCGACATAAAGATACCAAGCTGCGATTTGCCGATGGAATTGAAGAAATTCGCAGTTACAGGCTGGATGCCGTTAATCAAAGTGAAGAACATATAAATCCGGAAATACCGCTCGGAGAACTGATAGTAAAGCTCGCTGCCTTCTCCGAAGACACGGATGATCTGTCTTGGGAAAAGCTGGAAGCATGCAAATGCAATCAATGACAGGAAGGTTGTAGCAGCAAGAGCCAGAAGATATGTTTTCTTCACGCGGTTGTATTTCTTTGCGCCGTAATTAAATCCGATGACCGGCTGGATGCCCTGTGAGATACCGATGACAAAGGACATGAAGATCATGTTGACCTTTGTAATGATACCGGCACAGGCAAGCGGGATATTACTTCCGTAGACAGAAGATGCACCGTAATGTGACAGGACGTTGTTCATCACGATCTGTACGATGGTCATAGCAATCTGGTTGAAGCATGCACTGGCACCAAGGCGCATGATGTTTGCAAAATAAGTTCCACGGATGCGGAAACACCGTCTGCGCAACCGGATAGTCTTGAAATGAAACATGTATCGCAAACTGATGCAGAAGGATACAATCTGTCCAAGAATTGTTGCAAGTGCGGCACCGCGCATTCCCATATCCAATGTAAAAATGAAGATTGGATCAAGAATTGTATTTACGATGGCACCGATCAGCATGGAAATCATCGAATAACGTGGGCTTCCATCGGCGAGAATCAGCTTACTCATACCGGTGTTGGCAATCAGAAATGGGAATCCGATCGCAACGATACGCGTATATTCCTGAGCAAAGGGAAGAACTTCCACTGTTGCTCCGAAGAATTTCAGCATCGGTGTAAGCAGGATGGAGGTAAATGTGAATAAGATAAGTCCGAAGATCGTCATTAAACAGATACCACATCCTGCATAATTGGCAGCTTCTTCATCCTCTTTTGCGCCAAGCTTCAGGGAGACATTGGTGGCGCTTCCGATTCCGAGCAACAGGGAAATCGCCGTACATGCCGTAGACAGTGGAAATGTAATATTTGTCGCTGCATTTCCGTTGATTCCGATACCCTGTCCAATGAAGATCTGGTCGACAATGTTATAAAGTGCAGTTACCAGCATCGAAATGATGCATGGAATTGCGAATTTGACGAGTAATTTAGATTCTTTCTGTGTGCCAAGCGGATTGGCAGATTTTATGTTCTCATTCATATTTTTCACCATTTTTCTGTAGTATGTCCATTTATTCATTATTAAACTATCACTATCCGAGAAAAAATGTCAATTATAAGTTGCATTTTTAGTAGAAACGAGTTCTTAACTGAATAAAAACGGATACTTAACGGATGTAACATAGAATAAAAAAATCTAATATTTGGATATAAAACGGGTAAAAAACGGTTGATTTATACATAGAAGAGTATTATACTAAATATAAAGGTATCGGTAATGAAAGAATTTTTCAAAGGAGCGATGCATATGACAATCGAAGAAATGAAAGAAAAGAAGCGGGAACATGGATACACGTATAACATGATGTCGCAGATGTCGGGGGTTCCGCTTGGAACCGTGCAGAAGATATTTACGGGCGAAACGAAATCGCCGCGCTATGATACGCTTGAGGCATTGGCACGTATCTTTGAAAATGGCGACCGTGATTACCTGTATGCGGATATGGTAGAGGATTCCGGAACAGCATACGCGGCAAAGGTTCAGGGACAGTATACGCTGGAGGATTATTATGCGCTGCCTGAGGATCGCCGGGTAGAGTTGATTGACGGTTGTATCTATGATATGGCAGCGCCGTCTACGATACACCAGCTGATCGCAGGCGAGGTTTACAGGCAGATATCGAATTATATTTTGGAGCATGATGGACCATGCATGCCATTTATTTCTCCGGTTGACGTACAGCTTGACTGTGATGATAAGACGATGCTGCAGCCGGACGTTGTCATTTTGTGCGACATTGACCGGATGAAGGTGCGTTGTATATATGGTGCGCCGGACTTTGTGCTGGAGGTAATCTCAAAATCCACCCGGCTTCGCGACTATGGAAAGAAGCTTTCCAAATACATGGATGCCGGTGTGAAGGAATACTGGATTGTGGACCCATACCAGAAGCGCATTATGGTGTATGAGTTCAACAAAGAAATCTTCCCTGTGATTTATGGAATTGATGCGGATATCCCGGTCGGTCTGTATGATGGCAGGTCAACGATCAATTTGGCGGCGTTAATAAAGAAGATTGAGAAACTGTTGTAAAGAAAGAATAAAGATTTATGTTTATACGAATAGAGGTTAAAGATTCTGTGTAATAACATGTAACAAGATATCCTGTTGGAGCATTGCGATCTTTCCGGGGTTGAGGTGCTTCTGGTGGAGGATAATGATCTGAATATGGAAATTGCCGAAACATTTCTGACAGATGTCGGTGCCAATGTTACAAAGGTCTTCAACGGACAACAGGCAGTCTATGCATTTTCCGAGGCACCGGTCGGAAAGTTTGACATCATCCTTATGGATGTTATGATGCCGGTTATGAATGGATATGAAGCGACCAGAGCGATTCGAGGTCTGGAACGGCCGGAAGCAAAGACGATTCCGATCATCGTAATGACCGCGAATGCTTTTGCAGAAGATGTGGAGGAATCCAGAAATGCCGGTATGAACGAGCATATATCAAAGCCACTCGATATCGGAAAAGTGAAGGCGACAATCGCCGGATATGTGGAGCGGAAGGGATAATAGAGTAAGAAAGTACGTAAGATAATACGTAAGTGAAATCATAATACAAAGGTCTGGATGCTTATTGTGGTGAACGATACACTATTTTTGGAGTGGTGTTCAACAAGAAGCGGCGATCACAAAAAAATAGGAAACCATAAAAATGTACAATCTATTAAATTGTACATTTTTTTATTACATACATTTATGCTATAATCAAGACAGTTAAAAACAGATGACATGAATGGATGGGAGGAATCATTATGAAGAAAGGTATCAAGCGAATTGTAACGGCTGCACTTGCAGCCGTGCTTATGGTCACGCAGCTTCCGGCGATAAACAGTAAAGCTGCTGCAGGAATCAGCATCTATGGTAAGGCGCACGTACAGACATACGGCGACACAAACGGAAAAATCGTGAAGGAAAACGGCATTGATACGCTGGTGCTTGGAACCAGAGGCGAGGCAAAGCGGGTGGAATCCATGACGATCAACCTGCAGAACGAATCAGGATATACAGGAACGATCCAGTACCGGGTACACCGGCAGACATACGGCTGGACAAATTGGTTAACTGCCGGACAGCCAGCCGGGACGACAGGAGAAGCAAAGCGGCTTGAAGCGATCCAGATGCGGTTGACCGGGGAACTGGCACAGCACTATGATATCCGGTATCAGGTGCATATCCAGACTTACGGTGACAATCAGGGCTGGTACACTGCGATCGTTGCCGGATTTTTTATTTCCTTTTTCGGAGGAAGCCGTGTACAGATTGGCGGACCAACTGCCGCATTTGTTGTTATCATCTATGGCATCGTGACCACTTACGGTACAGACGGACTGATTGTCGCAACAATCATGGCAGGTATCATTTTATGTATTATGGGCCTCTGCCATTTTGGTTCCCTGATTAAATATATTCCTTATACGATCACGACAGGTTTTACCTGTGGTATCGCAGTCACCCTGTTTGTCGGACAGATCAAAGATTTTCTTGGACTTGATATGGGTGCTGTTCCTTCTGAATTTATTGAAAAACTTGGCGCCTATGCTGCAAATATCACAACCATCAATCCGGTTACCGTCGCAATCGGTGCCGTTGCACTTGTGATTTTAATTCTGTGGCCGAAAGTAACTGACAAACTGCCGGGATCCCTGATCGCAATTATCGTGACAACTGCCATCGTTTATTTTGCTAAACTGCCGGTCAACACGATCGGAAGTGTTTACGGAGAACTTTCCTCCGAATTTCCGTCTTTCCACATGCCGGCATTCAGCTATAAACTGGTACAGGAACTGATCTCCCCGGCATTTACGATCGCGATTTTAGCCGGTATTGAATCCCTGCTTTCCGCAGTCGTATCTGATGGTATGATCGGTGACACCCACAAGTCAAATGCCGAACTGATCGGTCAGGGACTTGGAAATATTTTTTCCGGACTTTTCGGCGGTATTCCTGCCACTGGCGCAATCGCAAGAACTGCTGCCAATGTCCGTAACGGTGGTCGTACTCCAATTGCCGGTATTGTGCACTGTATCACCTTAACGATCATTCTTCTGGTTTTGATGCCGCTTGCTGCATTGATCCCAATGACCACTTTAGCCGCTGTTCTTCTTGTGGTTGCCGCAAATATGGCGGACTGGACTTCTTTCTTCCGCCTTTGCAAAACTGCACCAAAGAGTGACATCATCGTTCTAGTTGCGACCTTTTTCTTAACGGTATTTTTTGATCTGGTAGTTGCAATTGAAATCGGTGTTGTACTTGCTGCTTTATTATTTATGAAACGTATGGCGGAAACCGCCGATATCAAAGCATGGAAATACACCGACTCCCCTGACATCACTCCGGGTGAGGCAGAAAAACTCCGTGATATTCCACACTCCATCAGCGTATTTGAAATCTGTGGTCCAATGTTCTTTGCTGCTGCCGACCAGATTGTAAATATCAACAGCCATCACCACACCAAGGTTGTTGTCATCCGTATGAGAAGTGTTCCTGCAATCGATGCAAGTGCTATGCATTCCTTACACGAACTCGCCGACCGTGCAAAACGCAAAAATATCACACTGGTATTCTCACACGTAAATGAACAGCCTATGCATGTTATGGAAAAAGATGGGTTTGTGGAACTTATCGGAAAAGAAAATTTCCATGAAAACATTGTTGATGCTCTGGATTATGCAGAGCAGCTTGTGAAATAAACCGGAGTTTAACTTACCATAGAGCAGCAGATTTTGTGGTGCTTTTATAGGCTGTGAGGGGGCAGATATAAGCGTCCTCTCGCAAGTCGTGATTTTATCGGTTTATGAAAAGAAAAACGGTACAGACGAAATATGATGTTCCTGTTCGCCGGGCATTCCGATAAGCCTCTAAAGAGTCTTATCTCCATGGCTCACAAAGGAAATCATATTTGTCTGTACCGTTTTTCTTTCATTTACGCTGTGAATGACTTGTGAGAGGACGCTTATATTTGCCCAATCAACATCATGAATCGCACCACAAAATCTGCAATTTACGTTATGGAACTCACGGTTATGGGATGAGTGCCTATGAGATAACGGCAAAATTCAGTCAGCTTCAAGTGATATAGTTTCTACAACAATCGCATAAATCTCCACTTCTTATTTGATTGTAATATAATTTGGTTTTCTCAAGATTCAAAGCGTTCACCTCTTCAAACTTGAAGCTGTTGTTCCGCCAAGCGGAATCATCGTGAGCTTTCAATCTTGTCATCAATTAACATCCTTAGTTCAAAATATATCTGTCCATACTAATATTTTTTTATAAATAATCTTCTTTAAATTCATCTTCATGTTTTTTGAAGAAATTATAAAAGTATCGCACATTATCCAAATCACTCCATTTTGTAACATCATACTCTTCCGTATCAAGATTATATATTTTGGCATTTAAAGTTCCAAGCATAAATGGTGAATGCGTTGCAATAATAAACTGGCATTCTAACAACCTTGCCATTTTATTAATTTCCTCTGCTAATATAACCTGATTCGCAGGTGAAAGTGAAACCTCCGGTTCATCTAATAAATATAATGCATCGGGTTGTAAATACTCC
>OGWY01003286.1_pt1 | contig 10894 bp, 10 predicted proteins | sample 1576121 | NCBI WGS metagenome assembly OGWY01 (sample SAMEA3541543, study PRJEB24748) | human gut metagenome | biome: human gut; feature: human-associated habitat; material: faeces | place: China | collected 2012 | reverse complement strand
GTAAAGGTGGCGCTCCACCAGCGGCTCAAAGGCCGCCAGGTCGCACCGCTCGATGACTTTATAATTACGGCTCCCGGCTCCGGCAGTTCCCCCGGAATGCCCCACGCTAAGCCTTGCTGTTCTGGTTTCCATACAGAATCACCTCTCAATCATTTTATCATATTCGTAACGAATAGTCAAGGTTTTTCATCAGGAAACCAAGAACCAGATTTCGACAGTAACAAAGACAGCCTTCCGACTGCCTTTAATCTGTTTCCGGAAAGAGCGGCGTCACGTTAAGCGTGAAATTGCAGCGGTCAGCGTTTCCTCTGGTGTTGCGCTCCGTTTTTATGTATTCAGCCCGGCTGATTATCGTCTTTAGCAGACGGTTTTTCTCCTCCGGTGTGGACTGCGCGTAAATATCCATCACGCGCTCCACACTGGGGATTATCTGCGCATAAAGCTGACGATTGCCCTCTGCCTCGCTGACTGCCTGCTCAGCCTGCCGCAGATTCTCCGAAAGCTGCGTTCTTCGCTTTTCGAGCGATTCCATGCGCTCCCGGAATTCCCCGGCGGAATACACCCCCTGTTCCAGGAACGAATATATTTTCTCACGCTGGCTGTCCAGTTTAGCAAGTTCGGCGCGTACCTTTTCGGCTGCCGTACGCTCCGCTTTCGCAGTATCTGCGGCAGGCTTCCGGCTGACATTCACGCGGCAGTCGTTGAGCCACCGTGCCACGCCCTCAACGAGAGCGCTTTCAACAAGCTCCAGCTTTGCGGACACATTGCTGCAATTCCGGTTCGGGCAGCGGAGCGTGTCGCTGTGATTCCTGCTGCTCGTCCCGAGCCTTGTCATCATACTGCCGCACATACCGCAGTACACCAGCCCGGACAAGGGATTGCGCAGCTCCGTGCTTTCCTTTTTGTGCGGTATCCTGCGGCTGTTCAGAAATTGCTGCGCCTGGTCGAATTCCTCCTCGCATATCAGCGCCGGGTGCAGACCCTGCGCGATTATGCAGTCGGGATTTTCCCGCCGATGGGTCGTGACGATACCGTCTGTCAGGCTCTTCTCCTCCTTCCGGTACTGCCAGCGTATCTTGCCGCAGTAAACCGGATTTTTCAGGATATCCTGAATCGAAGCGCTGCTCCATGAGCTGCCCTTTCGTGGAGTCACGCCCATCATGTCGAGCCGTCTTGCGATGGCGTTACAGCCCATTCCGCTGATACACATAGAGTATATCTGCTTCACCGTATCGCTTTCGGAATTCGGCAACAGGGTAAATCCTCGTCCCTTTTCGACTTTGACTTTATCGTAACCGTAGGGCGGCGTGCTTCCGATAAAATGTCCCTCCTTTACGGAAGCGATACGCCCTCGCATTATCCGCCGGGAAATCGCCTTATATTCCCGGCGTGCCATGAACAGCTCAAAATCAACGTATTCCTCATCGCTTTCACGGCTCTGGTCGTACACCTTTGACGGCGTGATTATCAGCGTCCCGGAGATACGGAATCTCGTTCAGCACGCCGGTGGGCACGCGGGCACCGTTCTGTGCGTCCACGTCGCGGATCAGCTGCATCAGCTTGTTCACGTTGTAGCCAGTCTGGGCCGAAATGAAGATGATGGGGGCGTAGCCCATGAAGCTGAAGTCCTCGGCATAGCCGCGGCGCTGCTGCTCCATGGTGTTGGTCTCCTTGCCTTCCACGGCGTCCCACTTGTTCACCACGATGATGCAGGCCTTGCCCTGGTCATGGGCATAACCGGCCACCTTGCTGTCCTGCTCGGTAAAGCCGACGGTGGCATCCACCAGGATCAGGGCCACACGGCTGCGCTCCACGGCAGCCAGGGCGCGCACCACCATATACCGCTCCAGACCGTCGGTGATGTTGCTGCGCTTGCGCAGACCGGCGGTGTCGGTAAAGATGAACTTGCCGTAGGCGTTGTCCACAGGGGTGTCGATGGCGTCGCGGGTGGTGCCGGCCTCGTTGGCCACAATCATCCGGTTCTCGCCCAGGATGCGGTTGGTCAGGCTGGACTTGCCCACGTTGGGGCGGCCAATGATGGCGACCGGGATGCGGTCCTCCTCCACCACGGTCTCGCTGAAATCCAGATGGGCGCAGACGGCATCCAGCAGGTCGCCGGTGCCGTGGCCGTGGACGGACGAGATGGGCATGACTTCCTCAAAGCCCAGGTTGTAGAACTCGTACAGCTCCATGGGGGCCTCGCCGACATTGTCGCACTTGTTGACGGCCAGGATGACCGGCTTGTGGCTGCGGCGGAGCATGTGGGCCACGTCCTCGTCGGCGGCGGTCAGGCCGTTGCGCAGCCAGGGTTCGGCGGCATGGGCGTTATCCAGCGCCTGCTTCACATCCGGCGGCAGCTGGGTGTTGGCGCGGATGCACAGTTCTTCCACCGCATCGGTAATGGCGGTGGCGTTTACTTCCCGGATGCTCATACCCGCGCCACGCCGCTTTCCCGTGCAGCTTGCGCCACAGCGTCAGCCACAGCCGGTGCCACACGCGGGTCAAAGGCCTTGGGCAGAATGTTTTCCTCGTTCAGCTCGTCCTCCGGGATCAGGCCGGCGATGGCCTTCGCGGCGGCCATCTTCATCTGGGGGTTGATGTCCCGTGCGCGGACGGAAAGTGCGCCCTTGAAGATGCCGGGGAACGCCAGAACATTGTTGACCTGGTTGGGGAAATCGCTGCGGCCGGTGCCGATGACCCGCACACCGGCTGCCTTGGCGGCATCGGGCATAATCTCCGGGTTGGGGTTGGCCATGGCGAACACAATGGCATCCGGTGCCATGGTGGCGGCCATCTCGGTGGTCAGCGCACCGGCAACGGAGGTGCCGATAAAGACATCTGCACCGCGCACGGCATCGGCCAGGGTGCCGGTCAGACGTTCGGGGTTGGTCACGGTTGCCAGCCATTCCTTATGGTCGGCAAGGCCCGCCGGGCGGCCGGGGTACAGGATACCGTGTTCATCCACAGCAACAATGTTTTTGGCACCGGCAACCTGCAGCATCTTGATGATGGCCGTACCGGCAGCGCCGGGGCCGTTCTGCACGATCTTGACATCTTCCAGCCGCTTGCCAACAACCTTGAGGGCGTTGAGCACGCCGGCCAGCACGATAATCGCGGTGCCGTGCTGGTCGTCATGGAATACAGGGATATCCAGGTCGCGCTCCAACTCCGCTTCAATATCAAAGCACTCCGGGCTGCGGATATCCTCCAGGTTGATGCCGCCAAAAGTCGGAGCGATGGCCTTGACAGCGGCAATAACTTCCTCGCGGGTGGAAGCATTCAGGCAGATGGGGAACGCATCGACACCGCCGAACTCCTTAAACAGAACGCACTTGCCTTCCATGACTGGCAGACCAGCTTCGGGGCCGATGTTGCCCAGGCCCAGCACAGCAGTACCGTTTGTGACAACTGCCACGGTGCGGCCCTTGAAGGTGTATTTATACACATCGTCCGGGTTCGCCTTGATCTGGCGGCAGGGCTCCGCAACACCGGGGGTGTAGGCAGTGGACAAGGCGTCACGGTCCTTGACTTCAAACAGGCTGTTGACGATCAGCTTGCCGGGGTATTTTGCGTGCATTTCAAGTGCGGCGGCATTGTAATCCATGGTAGTTGCTCCTTTGTTCGTATTCCTGTATTGATTTTGTCTTTATTTCAGTTTTGCATAAATCGGTTCCAGCTGGATCACGCAGAAATGGTCCGGCCAGCGGTCCGATACCGCTTTGCGCAAAGCAGCCGGGATTTTGTTGGCGCGGTGGTCCTTGGCGGCCAGCCAGTCTGCGGGCACAGCACAATCAAAAATCACATTGGTATGGGTGGGGCCGGGTACAATGCGCAGGTCGTGGATATCCGCTTCCGGCGCAATTTCAGCCAGCTGTTCTTTCAAGAATTTCCGCAGTTCGTTGATATGCGGGTCATCCGTCACAACAGGGTCAAAGTGGATCGTGACCAGCAGATGGTCATGCACCTGAAAATCCCGCTCGATAGAGTCGATCAGGTCATGGCTTTTCATCACATCACTGTCGGCGGAAAGCTCAATATGGAAGCTGACCAGCTTGCTGCCGGGCCCGTAATCATGCACCATCAAATCATGGATGCCCAGCACACCGGGGTAACTCAGGGCTTTTTTCTCAATGTAATCGATCAGTTCCGGGTCAGGGGCCGCGCCCAGCAGCGGGCTGATGGTATCCCGCACCAGGCCGACGCCGCTCCACAGGATAAACAGCGCCACGCCAACACCCATCAGGCCATCAATGCGGTCAATGCCAGTCAGGTGAGCCAGAATGGTAGCGGCCAGAACCGCGGCAGTGGTAACCACATCGTTGCGGGCATCCGCCGCAGTGGCCATGAGCGTTTCGGACTTGATGCGGCTGCCAACGCTGCGGTTGAAGCTGCTCATCCACAGTTTGACCAGGATGGACACCACCAGCACCGCTATGGTCAGCGCGCCAAGGGTGACCGGCGTGGGGTGCAGCACCTTGAGGAAGCTTTCTTTCAGCAGCTCAATGCCGATGACCAGTATCATGACCGAAACCGCCAGCCCCGCCAGGTATTCGTACCGTGCATGGCCGTAAGGGTGCTCATCATCGGCAGGTTTTGACCCCAGGCGGAAGCCCACCAGGCTGACCACGTTGGAGCTTGCATCGGACAGATTGTTCAATGCGTCCGCCGCAATGGCCATACTGCCAAACAGGGTGCCCACCGTAAACTTGCCCGCAAACAGCAGCACATTGCACACAATCCCCACCATGCAGGCCAGGTTGCCGTAAGCAGTGCGCACGGTGCGGTCCTGGATATTGGCCGGATCACGGATAAAAAGTCTGATCAGAAGTTTTGTCAAGAATTGCTCTTCCCTTCCCCTACAGATATGGATATTCGGAATTGAAGTTTCCTGCTGGGGCGTTGTATCCGACAAAACCCACAGACAGATAATTTACAAAAATGGCGGACCGATGGGGGTCCGCCATTTATCATTTCAGGTTCAAGCAGCGTTCCTGCTGACCATCTTATGCAGATCAGTCACGAATGATGCAGGCATCGCGCTCCGGGCCAACGGAGATATACTTGATCTTGCAGCCAACGGCCTTTTCCAGATATTCCACATAGCCGCGGGCAGCTTCCGGCAGGTCCTCGTACTTGCGCACGGAGGTGATATCGCAGTGCCAGCCCGGCAGCTTGACGACAACCGGCTGTGCATCGTCCAAAGTCTTGCCGGTCGGGAAGCGGTCGGTCACAGTGCCGTCAGCCAGCTTGTACTGGGCAACAACGGGAACTTCTTCCATATAATCCAGAACGTCAAACAGGGTCAGTGCCAGCTCGTCACAGCCCTGGCACTGAACGCCGTAACGGGAAGCAACCACATCAAACGGGCCAACGCGGCGCGGGCGGCCGGTGGCAGCGCCGTATTCATGGCCGGCTTCACGCAGCAGGTGCTTTTCTTCCTCGGTCATAGCCAGCTCGGTGGTAAAGGGGCCGTCGCCCACGCAGGAAGAATAAGCCTTCATGATACCGATGGACTTGTTCAGCTTGCGGCCGGGGATGCCAGCGCCGATGGGTGCATAAGCGCCGATGGTGTTGGAGGAAGTGGTGTAGGGATAAATGCCGTAGTCGATATCACGCAGGGCTCCCAGCTGGGCCTCAAACATGATCTTCTTGCCGGCATCGTCAGCATCTGCCAGGTACTGGCCGACATCGCAGATGTAAGCGCCGAACACTTCCTGGAAGTGCTTGCACCAGTTCCACATATCGTCCACGTTGACAGGCTTCTGGTTATAAATGTTGACCATGGTCAGGTTCTTGGATTCCACCAGGGTTTCCAGGCGCTTGCGCACACCGGCATCCATGTGGACCAAATCGCCCATGCGCAGGGTTTTCTTCATGTACTTATCACCATAGGTGTAAGCAATGCCGCGCTTGGTGGAACCAAACTGTGCGCCCGTTTTGGCAAGGCGGGCTTCCTCCAGGCCATCCTGCTCCACATGGAACGGCATGGTGATGGTAGCACGGTCAGAAATTTTCAGGTTGTCCGGGGTAATCTCAACACCCTGTTCGCGCAGGTCGGCGATCTCTTTTTCGAGATGTTCCGGGTCAATGACCATACCGCCGCCCATAACACAGACAATGCTGGGGTGCAGGATGCCGGAGGGCAGCAGGTTCAGTACGAACTTGCCGCGCTCGTTTTTGACGGTGTGGCCGGCGTTGTCGCCGCCCTGGTAACGGGCAACGATGTCATAATCGCGGCAGAGCAGGTCCACCATACGGCCCTTGCCCTCGTCGCCCCAGTTGATACCGGTAATTGCAGTAAGCATGAAAAATAACCTCGCTTTGGCAAAATGTACAGCCTTTTCCGTTCAGTCTGCCGGGTGGCTGACTGATTTCTTGTAGCCGGGATTCGCCGCCAGTTATATTATAGCAAACCCGCTTGCAAATTCCAATACCCCGGCACAATTTTGTGCAAACCACACAGCCCCGCGCCAGCCGGGCCGCCACTTTGAACAGGGGATCAGTGGCGCACCTGCAGCTTGCGGCGGGTGCCGTCCGGCTCAATCACCGTGGTGTGCTCCAGCTGGTCAATCACGGATGCGCGGATATCGGCCAGGTATTCCTGCCGCAGGGCGTCACGCTCCGCCAGTTCGGCTTCCGTCAGGCCGGAAGTTTTTGCTTTATGAGCCAGCGCATTGATGCGTGCGATTTTTTCTTTTTCCATAGGGTTCTGTTCCTTTCCTTATATAAGGATATCCGGGCAACAGGTCTGCCGCCCATGGCAGAGCATTGGGTGCTCTGCCATGGGTATTATAACACACCCGCTTCCCTTTTGTGAATGCAGGGCTGTACTTTTTGCAAAAAAGCTGTATAATAAAAAAGTATCCGCTTTTGACGGGGGTATTTTTTCCCTGCTGCGGTACGCGATGTATTTTTTCAAAAAAGACAGGAGACAACCCATGAAAAACACCAACCTGACCCGCGCTGCTGCCAGCCTGCTGGCATGCGGCATGGTTTTTGGCCTGACTGCCTGCAGTTCCAGCGCATCCTCCAGCGAAGCAACCGCCGAGAGCGCAGCTTCCAGCGAAGCTGCCAGTGAAAGCACTGTTCCTGACGACGCTACCGCAGAAAGCGCCGCCGATAATTATTCTTATCTGGCTGATTTTTCTTTCAGTGATGCCTATGACGAGAACGGCTACCTGAAAGGCATCACCGCGCTGGATTACGTCACGCTGCCGGATACTGAGAGCTTTACCCTTTCGGACGATGCCACCACCGTGAGCGACAGTGATATTGACAATTACATTTCCAACAACATTCTTTCCAACTATAAGACCACCAACGAGATCACCAACCGCGCCGCCGAAAACGGTGACACTGTGAACATTGACTTTGCCGGTTCCATTGACGGCGTTGCCTTTGACGGCGGCACCGGCAGCGATTATGATCTGACCCTGGGCAGCGGCACCTTTATTGACGGCTTCGAGGATCAGATCGTTGGCCACATGCCCGGCGAAACCTTTGATGTGAATGTCACCTTCCCGGATGACTACCAGGCCACCAACCTGGCCGGCAAGGACGCAGTGTTCGCCACCACGCTGAACTACATCAACGAGGATGTGACCCCCGACCTGACTGATGATTGGGTCAGCAGCAACCTGGCCGAGTCCATGGGCATGAACAATGTGGCTGAGCTGAAAACTTTTGTCAGCAACAGCCTGCTGTTCAATCAGGAAGCCAATGAGCTGTACGGCCAGCTGTACGATGCTGCTGAAGTCAATACCGATACCCTGCCCGAAGATGTGCAGCAGTATTTCACCAATACCGTGCTGTACCAGCCGTACCTGTACGCCCAGATGCGCGGCGTTTCGCTGGAGTCCATGCTGAGCCAGGCCGGTTACAGCAGTGTGGATGAATACCTGGAAAACAGCGAAAGCTCCAAGCAGAACATGATCAAGCAGATCCTGATCATGCAGGCTTTGGCGGAGAAGAACAACATTGTATGCGATACCGACATTCTGAACGCTGAGTTCTCCCGCTACTTTGGCTCCACCGATATGACCAGCTATGTGAACGCTTACGGCGAAAACTACGTGAAAACCAACATTCTGCACGACATTGTGATGCAGAACCAGATCGACAACGTTGCCTAAGCTGCCCAAGCTGTTTGGCTACCCCCTGATTTTAACCGTACCACCCGCGCCCGCTTGACAAAGCCGTGTGCGGGTGGTATATTAGGACCATAATATTTAGATGTTTATCTAAATATATAATTCTTGTGGTTTTCTGAAAGGGTATATGGTATGAGCACGATGATTTCTTTGCAGACCATTTTGTGGAGCGCCTTGGCCGCCGCAGCCGGTATTGGATTGCCGATTCTGGTTCTTTTGGTATGGAAGTTCAAATTCTGCCGGGGTGCAAAGCTGTTTCCTGCTGTTGTCGGCGCAGTGACCTTCGTTGTTTTTGCCCAGGTACTGGAAGGTGTGCCCAAGGCCATTTTCTTTGGCGGCGGCACCGGCGTTTCGCAGTATGTGTTGACCCATGCGTGGGCTTACACCCTGATCGGCTGCCTGCTGGCGGGCGTGTTTGAGGAAGTCGGGCGCTATCTTGCGTTTCGCTTTCTGCTCAAGCGCTATACCAAGGAAGTCTATCTGACGTATGACAGCGACGGGGCGGGACGCCGTAACCTATGGCATCGGCCACGGCGGGATCGAGGCAATCCTGGTTCTGGGGCTCACCGCCATCAATAATATTGCGATTGCGCAGCTTGTCAACAGCGGCAGCATTGAAACCATAACCAATGGGCTGACCGGCGTGCAGCTGGACCAGGTACAGGCACAGATCGCCGCCGTTGCCAGCTTTGGGGCCGCCAACCTGCTGCTGGGGCTGGCTGAACGCGCGATTGCCATGACGCTGCACATTTCCCTCTCGGTGGTTGTTTTCCGGGCTGTCCGGCAGCGCAAGGCCGGGTATCTGGGATTGGCGGTGGCGCTGCATGCGTTGTTCGATGTTCCCGCCGCTTTATTCCAGTGCGGCGTGCTGCACAGTACCTGGCTGGTGGAAGCACTGCTGCTGGTGCTCTGCCTGGGCTGCGCGGCTTACGCCAAAAAGCAGTATTGTGCATTGCAAGAACCGGAACAGCAGACGTTATCAGATAAGGAGGAAAGCTGACCTATGGTAGGCGATGCGTTTAAGGCTTTGGGGGACCCCACCCGGCGGCGCATTCTGGAACTGTTGAGCGAAGGCGAGATGAGTGCCGGTGATATTGCTGCGCACTTTGATATGGCAAAGCCATCCGTAAGCCACCACCTGAACATTTTGAAAAATGCCGGGCTGGTAACGGATGAGCGCCGCGGCCAGAACATTGTGTACTGCCTGAACCTGACCGTGTTCCAGGAAGCTGTTAAGTGGTTTTTCGATTTTGGCTTTGTGAAAGGTGGACCTGATGATGAAACGAAATAAACTGTTTTGGGGGTTGCTGATTTTTTGCGCCATCAACTTTGCGGCGCACCTCTGCTTTTATGGCTCCCTGCCGGATGTTGTTCCCACCCACTGGGGCGTGGACGGCCAGGCCAACGGCTGGGGGCCAAAATCCACTGTGCTGATTATGGCAGCCCTGCCCGCCCTGATGCTGATTTTGATGGCAGCGCTGCCCCGCATTGACCCCAAGCACCAGAATTATGAAAAGTTCAAGGGCGTCTGGAACGCCTCCCTCACTGCCCTTACAATATTTATGTCAGCTATGAGCTGGTTTTCGGAGCTGAGCGTGTTCGGCTTGATTCCGGAGGGCAGCAGCCTGGTCAGTATTCTGGTCTGCGGCGGCTGCGGGGTGCTGTTCATCTTTTTGGGCAACTATATGCCGCGCATCAAGCAGAACTATATGTTCGGCTGCAAAACGCCCTGGGCGCTGAACAACGAACACAACTGGAACCGCACCCAGCGCATGGGCGGCATTGTGTTTGTTGTTATGGGTGCTGCTTTGATTGTAATTTCACTGCTGGCCACCATTTTGGGCGATGCCGCCACCATGATCCTGCTGCTGGCCGTTGTCTTTGGCGGCTCCGTCTGGATCTACCTCTACTCCTACCTCGTCTACATCGGCAAAATGAAGTAAGTAAACAGCGCCCACCACAATGATTCTTTATTCATGATTCATTCAAAAAATCTCCCCGCCCCATGTGCAAACAAACTGCACAATGAAGCAGGGAGATTTTTTTGGTTTATTCCTGGGTTTTCTTTCCAGCACGTTCCGTTTTCATGCGGATGCGCTCGCGCTGGGATTTTTCCAGTTTTTTATAGCGGGCATAGCTTTCGGGGCGCACGGTCTCAATGCAACGGGCAAAGTTCCAATGCAGGCCGTCGCGGCGGTTCAGCTTAAAGCGCAGGAACCACGGGCCGTGGTCCGGGCAGGTGGCTTCGGTATAATAACCGGTGTTGCCGCGCTTGAGCCAGATATCGTTCAGCACCAGCGGCTTGCCGCAGAACGGGCAGCCCACCTGATACAGCGCAGGGTCATTTTTGTAGGCATCGTGGTCCAGGCGGTCAAAGTAGGTTTGGATATCGTACGTTTCGGTATCGGTATTGTTCAGCAGGGCGGCTGTCAGCTGGGCGGCGGGGTCCGGGTATTCGGCAATGCCCTGGGCCAGCGGCAGGCGGCGGCAGATTTTTGTGGTGTACAGGGCATCGTCCAGCGCATTGTGGAAATCGCCGTCATGCTCAATGCCAAGGCGGTCCACCACGCTTTCCAGCGTCAGGCCCTCGCCTTCCCCGCGGGGAAAATTTTTCAAAAAGATCTGCTGCAGGTCATACCAGCGGCTGGGCCAGCTTTCGTCCATATTATAAAGGAACAGGTTCTGTTTCAGCACCGGCACATCGTCCAGACCCCACTCGGCAAACTCGGCATCCGGGCCGCACC
>OGWY01003281.1_pt1 | contig 10915 bp, 9 predicted proteins | sample 1576121 | NCBI WGS metagenome assembly OGWY01 (sample SAMEA3541543, study PRJEB24748) | human gut metagenome | biome: human gut; feature: human-associated habitat; material: faeces | place: China | collected 2012 | reverse complement strand
CACCGGCGCATAGGCGATCAGCGCACCGGACAGCACGAAGATCATCACCATGTTCATCACCGCGCGTACGGCCTTTGTGGTTTCCCTTTTTATCAGACCAACATAAGCCACATACGCGCCAACAATCAGGATAATCAGCAGGAGGAATCCCGCATAAAACCCATCCGAAGAAAGTCCGCTGGGCGAAATGCCTGCGATAGACTGAATGTTCCGGCCGATCTCGTCCGCCGCATCTGAAATAAAATCCAGCCCGTATGCTTCCTGCACCAGATAGCCGGATGCGTTGGAAAGATACAGGTTGATCGTCCAGATAAAGTTGGTGATGCAGTACAGGCCGTACATGACCTGCTTGCCGATGCCGTCTATCCAGTTCCACGGCAGCCAATCCCACCCGTTGTCAACGTAGAAGTCAAGCTGGTAATTTTCCAGCGGGTAGCGGCTGTACTCGTGCGCCGCATCCACACTATCATCCACCAGCCCCACCGCGCCCGCAGACGGGCAAAAAGCAGTAAACAGCAAAACAGCGATTGCCGTTATCATCAGCAAGGCAACCGCTGTACGCTTTATCTGTCTGAAATTATATCTCCCGTACGTCATACTGCCACCCCGGCTTTCATCGGCGGCTTTGTGTCAAACCCATGCAGGAAATCCGCAAACACCGGATGGAACTGCACGACGCCCACATGCCCGTATAAGTCCTGCATCAGACATTGTCCGTTTTCGAGGTTCCGCAGCCGCTTCTGGTTACCCTCGTCCTCAGGGTCAAGGCCGAAAAATTCCAGCGTCTTTTTGATCTCCACAATGTCCGTACTGCGGAACGCGAATTTCAGACCGATATTGTTTTTCAGACTTTCGTCCGCGAGGTCTGCCGCGTTCTGCGTGACGAAATACACCGCTGCATTCATGGCGCGGCCTGCACGTACCAGCTTGTTTGCCAGCGTCTTGCCCTGCGCCACGTTCAGGAACGACCATGCTTCATCCAAATCCACGATCTTGAACACGCTCCTGTCCGTATGGATGAAATCCAGCGCAAAGGTGCTGATAACAATGAGCATGGCGACAGACAAAAGCTCCATCGTCGTAAATTCCTCAAACGAAGTACCCTTGTCCGGCAGCACCAGATCGGCCACCTGTATGATATTGAGCTGCTTTTCAAGGCTGATGGACTTTTTGATGTTCCCATCCGAAAACAGCAGGTGCGCAAAGTCGTAGTCCGTGAAGCTCTCAATATGGTCTGCGATACTCACCGCAAGCGGTGAACCCTCTTTGCGTAATTCCTCAATGACACAGAACAGGCCGCGCCGTTTGCTGTTCGTGACCGTGCGCACCGCCCGCCGCAGGATGGGGAAGTGGTTGCCATCCCGCGAGGAAATGCCGGTTAAAAACGTGAGAATATCTATCGCAAGACTTTCCGCGTCCTTGGGGCGGCGCATGATGACATAGGGGTCCAGCATCCCACGGTTGCGCTCGTCCGAGGTCAGGTTGACAATATTGATCTCGTCCGCGATCTCAGGGAAATCACGCTTCCAGTTCCCGCGCTCCGCTTTCGGGTCTACGATCAGCGCCCGCGCGCCGTACAGCACCGCGTAATACACCAGCAGGTTATTGGCAAAGCTCTTGCCGCCGCCGAGCGAGCCGAGGAACGCCGCAGACAGCGCGTTTGTGACCGAGCCTTTCACGCCCTGGCTGGCCAACGCGGGCTGCAAATACACATTCCGGCCGGTGTCCACGCCATAGGCAAGATAGATACCGTCCTTTTCCCCGAGCATCTGCGCCGCGCCGAAACCGAGACCCGCAAGGAAATCACTCGTAACATACTGGATATAGTCGTTCATATACCGCTTACTTGCCGGGATAAACTCATGGTGCAGGCCGATCATATCACCCACCGGGCGCACCAGCTTGACGTTCATATCGTCGTAGAAATCCCGTACCGCATTGCACCGCCGCTTGAGTTCTTCCTCGTCCGGCGCGGTGACGCGCACCACATAGGACAGCTTGTACATGGCTTCCTTGCTTTGCCCCAGTTCGGTTTCCAGCTCATTCACACTGTCCAGTGCTTCCGCAATTGATGTGCTGGTCTCGTCCCCGCTTTCCCACGCATGGTTGTCCAAATCCTTTAATTCCTTTTTCTTATTGCGGACAGTGGACAGGGCTTTCTTGTTGGTGATGATCTCAACATTCATGCTGGTATCGACGGGGAACGTGAATTGCTGCTGCTGATAATAGAAAATCTCGGACGACGGGAAATCCAGCTCCCCGACCACATCCGAGATCGTGAAATAAGCAGTATACGCCTCACAGTCATCATGCGATATGCGCAGGTACCGCCCGTATTCTTCCATCAGGCAGCGCGTGGGCTTGATCAGGTCGTACCGCTTGACAAGCGTTTCACCCTTTAATTTCTTTTTGGGCAAATGAAATTCATAGTCCTCATACGCGGTGCCGCTTTTCCCGTACAGGTGTTCCAGCAGATAGCCGAAATCATCCTTATCCAACCGCCGCACCTTAAACCGGCGCGAAATCTTGCTTTCCAGCAGCTTTTCCATCTTCTGATAGCGCAGTATTTCATCATTCGGCATGGATGCGAAATCACCCATCAGGGTATGGTTCACATCCCGCAGGAAACCGGAAAAGATATTTGCCGCCTGACGGCCGATATTCCCGCTGTCCTGCTCGTTCAGCAGCAGCTTGAAGCCGATATAGAACCGGTAGTCCACCTGATTTTCCCCGATCATGGAGACAAGGGCTTCCGTCTGTCCGTCTATGCGGCGCAGCGCCGCTTCCCGCAGGTTGCCGGAAGCATACGCCTTGGAACGCTCCTGCGCCGCACGGATGCTGGATTCCGTGCTGATCTGCAGGGCGTGTATCTTGCCGTCCCTGTTCTGGGCGATAAGCTGACGGAACGCATCGTGTACCGCTTCTTTCTGTTCCACACTTAAAAACGAGTAGTTGTATGGGATAAGCTCATAGTATGCGAAGCATTCCCCGTCATGGTTCCAGACAAGGTTGTTTTCGATATATTTAATCGGATACTGCATCTATTATCACGCTCCTAACCGCCGTAATGGGCTGTCCTGTTTTCTCCTTGCGGAATTTTACTGCCTTGCCTGCAAAGGTCTGTTTAGGGCGCAGCAGGTAGGCCGTATACGACTTGACAAAGCTGAACGGCTTCTTGCCGTCCCACGTTTTTTGGCTCATAAACCATGTGACGCCGACGGGGATACCGAAATACTTGAGCAGCGCACCGTCTATCATGGAGAGCGGCGGCAGTCCGCCCAGCGCCAGCACCGCAAACTCGCAGGCGACAAACCAAGCCATTTGCGAAAAGGTGATGGGGAACGCGCACTGTTCATAAGCGCACGGTATTTTACCCAGACAAACAAAGCCAATACGCATAATATTGCAATATGACCGATCACCGCTGCTTTACGGCGATCTATCATAGAAACCACAGTAATTAACACGGCTGCGATTCCAAAAAACAGCACAGCTCTCTCTCTGTGAATCGACGCATCAAACGTTTGGCTCAACATGCAAACCGTTCCGTTCATGATCAAAAACAACCCTGTAACAGCAAGCAGTCTAAGCAGCAACTGCGAGAGAAAACTTCTTTTACTCATCTCGTTTCCTCCCCTCTTGCTCCAAGGCAAATTCTGCAATCTCTTCGCCATCCAATGTCTGACACACTTTATCCGACAAGATCCACTCTGCCGATTGTGATTGTCCATATCTATCCTGATAGGCAATTCGCATTTGATCAATATCTCTGCTGCCAACCAGCATATCTACACGCAGCAGCGCAATACAATCATTCAGATCACCTTCATCTTTTATTTTGCATCTTCCTACCGCATCCTCTAGGCAATACACCAAAATGTGTGCACAGCCTTTTTGCAGCAGCTTAATGGATAGTGAAAACAAAAATGTGATATAAGCAAGAAGCTGTTCTGTATCTTTTACCGGTGCCAAATAAATAACCGGCATAATATTCTGCTCAGAAATAAATTCGTACACCATAATCTCATCCCGCTTCGCCGATAGTTTCCAATGTATATTGTGCATACGATCTCCCGGACGGTATTCTCGAATCTCTGATACTTCCGGTGGATTCTTTTCCATTGATGTACTGTCGTCTCCCTCTTGCTCCAAATGCTGTGTATGATATTTAACTCCCGCCGATATTCCTATTTCATGATAAACCGGCAAGACTGCCAGCACTTCACTTTGATCCAGATTGCGACGCGACACACCGATACTCGTAAATCCAAAGTAATCATAATGTCTCACAGATACCAACCGAAAATAAACACCTCCCGGATATGAAGGCGTCCACTCTCCGCGAATTCGTATCGGCTGTGCCGATCTGCGCTGCAGACCTCCCGGAAGCATGCAGTCTATAATGATCTCCCCTGTCGTATCGTTCAGCACGTGATATGCCTCTACGACAATACGAATACGACCAGATGGCAAAAAGCAGCGATTCTGTGCCAAAACTGCTAATGTCATTTGCTCGCCGGAGGCAACTGTTTCTGTGATTTTGTCAAAAGAAAACCGAAGTTTGCGAAAAAAAAGTAAATGAAAACCTAACAAAAGCAGCAAAAAGCATACGATCCATACTGCACAATAGAGCATCCCCGTACTATGATAGATCAATGCCACATACACTACGACCCCTGCCGTAATGAGTCCCGTAATAAAATTTTTCATCCGTACCCCCCTGCATTTCTTAACGTCTTGCAGCAGTCGGCTTTTTCACGTTCTGCATTACTTCGATCAAAATAGATTCTGCTGATCTCTTTGCCGCCTTTGCTTTAGCGCTTCGCACGAGCCTATGTGCCGCAACATCCAAAAAGATTTCATCAATATCCCCCGGGATCACATAATCTCTGCCATGTAAAAATGCGATTGCTTTGGAAATACGCATCAGTGCAACGCTGCCACGTGGGCTGACTCCCAGCTCGATCAATGGATTGGTTCGTGTTGTCTGGCAAAGTTCACACAAATAACGATAAATATCGTCTGCCATATAAATCTGTTCCACTAATTTTTTGCAATACAACAACTGCTCTGCATTGATTACCGGCTGTAACGCTGCCTTGTCATCTTGAATCTGACGTCCTTTGACAATTGCAATTTCATTTTCTAACGATGGATATCCAAGACTTGTACAAATCATAAAACGATCCAACTGGCTCTCCGGTAAAAGCTGTGTTCCAACACTTCCCGCCGGATTTTCTGTAGCAATGACCACAAACGGTTCCGGTACTTTTCGTGTTACACCATCTACTGTCACATTTCCTTCTTCCATAACTTCCAATAATGCTGACTGTGTCTTCGGTGAAGTTCGATTGATCTCATCCCCCAAAAACAAATTGCACATCACTGCTCCGGTCTGATATTCAAATGTTCCCGTCTGTTTCTGATACATCGAAAAACCTAATAGATCGGATGGCATGACATCCGGCGTGAACTGCAGTCGATTATTCTGCAGTGCCATTGTCTCTGAAAATGCCATCGCAAGCGTTGTCTTACCGACACCCGGTATATCTTCCAATAAAATATGTCCTCCAGCCAAGATCGCTGCCATTACTTTACGAACACACTCTTCTTTACCAATTACAATTTGATTTACCTGTGCCAAAACCTCTGCTACTTTCTGCTGACACAAGATCATGTCATCTCTCATTTTTTTCTCCCCTCTTTCATTACGTTATATGCCTCAAACTTTGCACATCAAAAGAAACGGAGAGGCGTAGTCCTACGACTACGCTTCTCCTACATATTCTCACCTGACACAGGCGCAACCCTTTCTGCTCTTCTGAAAAGTTACTACAAAACTCTTCCTCACATCAAATGCAGCCACCCCTGTGTCCAATCTTTTATAATTTGTAAAGCGGGCCATAAGCTGCGCATGCTCTATAATCCTGACCCTCTTTATCCATACCAAATGCATTCCATGCAGCTGGTCGGAAAATATCTTCCTCCGGCACATTGTGCATACATACCGGAATACGAAGAATGGAAGCCAATGTGATCAGATCCGCACCAATGTGTCCATAACTGATCGCACCATGATTTGCTCCCCAATTGTTCATAACATCATAAGCTGTCTTAAATGCACCCTGACCCGTTGTGCGTGGTGTAAACCAGGTACAAGGCCATGTATAATCTGTTCTCTTCCACAACTTGTCAGATACTTCATCCGGAAGATTTACGGTATAACCCTCACAGATCTGTAATACCGGACCCAAGCCTTTGACAATATTGAGACGGATCATAGTAGCAGGCATCTCCGCTCTCGTTAAATAACGGGAGGAGAAACCGCCTCCACGGAAATATCCGGAATCAGCACAGCACCATTCTGTTGCGTCCAGACATGCCTTCTGATCTTCTTCTGTCATCTCCCAGAAAGGTTTCATGACACCATTGCCATTCTCATCTTTCACTTCACCACAAGCATCCAGACACGCTGCACCGGAATTGATCAAATGCAGGAAACCACCTGCCTCTTTCGCAATACCCTCTAACTCATAGCCGGTTGTTCTCTTTACAGCTTCCGGACTCCAATAAGTACGAACATCTGCGAAAATCTGTGCTCTTCCGGTAAGCAGTTTCATGAAAAGCATACCAATACCGTTGAGTGTATCGTTCTCTGTTGCTAAAATATACGGCTCACGCGCTCCATTCCAGTCAAAGGAGGAATTGAGCAGTGCCTCTGCATAATCACCATTCGGATAAAAGTCGGTCCACTGTCTCTGACCCTGAAAACCTGCTGCGATCGCATTATGTCCTACCATCTCTTCCTCTCTGCCTTTCGGAAGATTTGGATTACCGTTCATTAAATCTTTGATAATGCACATCATCTTAACAACAAATTCCCAATCGCGTTCCTTCTGCTCATCGCTTCGTTTCACGATCTCAGGATTCTTATCCCATCCCTCACGGCAATGAGACTTTGTCCAAGACATTGCTTTCTCAAACTCTGCTTCATCGTATATACCTTCTGTCATTCGACGAATGATCTCCACCTCATCAACAGACTCAACACGCATTCCTAAATATTCTTCCATAAAGGAGGAGTCTACGATAGATCCTGCAATACCCATACAGATCGATCCGATCTGCAGCCAAGATTTGCCTCGCATCGTTGCTGCCGCTACGGCTGCACGACCAAAACGAAGTAATTTTTCCTTAACGTCTTCCGGAATCTCTGTTGCATCCGCTTCCTGCACATCTTTGCCATAAATACCAAATGCCGGCAAACCTTTCTGTGCATGTGCTGCCAATACTGCTGCCAAATATACTGCTCCCGGACGCTCTGTACCATTAAAGCCCCATACACCCTTAATCGTATCTTTGTCCATGTCCATAGTCTCGGATCCATAGCACCAGCATGGTGTCACGGTCAATGTAATATCCACACCTGCTTTACGGAACTTATCTGCACAAGCCGCTGCTTCTGCTACACGTCCGATTGTCGTATCCGCAATGATAACTTTGACCGGTTCTCCATTGGAATAACGAATATTCTGACGAAACAGCTCTGCCGCACTCTTAGCCATATTCATCGTCTGTTCTTCCAAAGATTCACGAACCTTAAGCGGTCCTCTTCGTCCATCGATCGTCGGACGAATTCCAATCACCGGATAATCCCCAATTAGTCTGCTTTTTGCCATTTGCTACTACCTACCTTCCTTGAATATATTCTCACACCCTGATACCTTTTTATTTTACTGCATTTTGGCAGAGAATACAATCATCAGAGACTACAAAATTTCACGGTTTTAACTTATCTATTTTATATAGTTGTTTTTCTTCATATAATGCTTTAGTTTCCAATAATCCGAGACTTTCGCATAATTATCTTCCTCAGGAAGCAACATAATCCTTGACTCTGATTTTTTTACACAACCGACTGTATGTATCGTTTCTTTCTCTCCTGAGATAGTGATTTCTGATGCCATTTTATCTGGAATAAATACTCCATCTTTTCCTATATCTTCCGCATATAGTGCCATCTCCGAATCTATCACATATACGCTCTCACCTTTCTGAAAACCACCAGCAATATTTTTTACCACTTTCAGCTCTACGAGATTACATGCTTGATACGTATTCTCCTGGCTATCTTTTTTGTATAATGTTTCTACTTTTTTAACAGTTGCGACGCACGCCTTCGTCTTCAAAAACGGTAATACACTTTTTGATTTCAATGGAACAAAATCAATCACTCCTGGTTTTTGTATAGCTGCCTTCTGCGCTGATACTGTTGCTTCTCGATAAAACGTTTCCTTTGTTTGTGTTACAGAATCCACTTGCACCATTATAGGTGCTACCCACAATGCCAACAGAGCTACCAAAGCTACCAAACATACTACACACACAGTTCCTGCAATTTTTTTCCTCATAAGAATCCTCCTCATTTTCATATGGTAGTGTCAAAAAACTACCTAGATTTATTGTTCTAATGCATTTGGCAATAATTCTGCCTAATGCAAAGCAGTAGCCTCTTTTACCACGTTTCTTCATTCACAGTTTTCTCTTTATCTCATTACAGCATCATTCCTCCCCTCTGTTAACTATAACGAACAAACCACAATAAACCTAACAAACTTTTTTTTAAAAAAATTTTAGTATACCTTTTTTTCACTGCTTGCCCCAACTTTTTCTGACTTGCCATCCTTCCATACAACAGCCGTTATATGACTTCGATAAGTTCCCTTACTGGTTAATTGATATGTAGGATTATTTGATCCCCTCGTTGCCTGTACAGTTTTCGCCCAGCTTTTTATTATTGTCCAGCTCCTTTTTAAACATAGAAACTCCCTGTTAATCGTTCTAATATATATAACGAATCAACAGGGAGAATCCTGACAAAATATTTTATTTTTTTCACACTCATACAATACGATTGAGCGTTTAATTATTCAAATACAGACTCTGCGCCATTTTTTGCAATTCCTCTTTTCCGTTCGCAAGGTGCGTTGCATTAATCTTATGATAATACTGACTGTCATTCCAAATTACCCATTCCTCATCTTTCTTTGTATAATAGGTTCCCTTGTAGCCACATACTACAAACTTCTCTTTATGATCATAGGCCCCATCGGACGCTATTGTCAGCCCATCTTCTAATGTAACTCTTGTATACTGCAAATATTCTTTTTGTTTCCTATTCCATTCCATGTATACACCAGCCTCGTCCTTGTCATCAGCGGTTTGCACAAATCCTGTCGGAATATAATTAGGACAATCTGTAATAACCGTCTTTTCTGGCTCTTGTGATTTCTGCGGCTTTTTCTGGTATGTGTTGTGTTCCATCTTACTTCCCTTTGAAAATGACACAATATATCTCCACGGATTTACATTCAAGATACGCGCACTTGCCTCATTGGCAGCAAACATGCTAAGTACAACCAAAGCAAATACAGCCGCATACCGTAAAGCATATCCTAGTTTCAAATGTTTACCAAAATATTGTTCCGTCCATAACATTCTCTTTATCTTCTTCTCATATTTTGGAGAATATACATGATCTGCACCTGCCATTTTCTCTTCGTTGAGCTGCCGCATTCCTTCCTCAACATAAGCGGATAAAATTTCTCTAATCTTCTGATCATTCATCGCCTGTCAGCTCCTTCCTTAAAAATTTTCTAGCTCGGGATAAGCGTTGTGTTACGTTGCTTTCCGTAATGTTCAAAAAGCTTGCAATTTCCCGACTTTTATAGCCATTGACATAGTACAAGATCAAAACTTCTGCATATTTTTTGGGAATATTCTGTAGCACCTGATGCATCTCTACTTCATCCAGCTTTGCATCTTTCATTCCATAAATAGGATACATCTCGCAATCATCTTTATAGATGATTTTTGAAAGAGTTCTCTTATTCCGGCGATAAAAGTCTATTGCTATCCTCTCAACTATTATAACGATCAAAGCTTTCGTTTCCTGACAATCAATTTTAGAAATTTTATCAAGATTTTTTATAATTCTCTCCCATGCAGCCAATACGACGTCTTCTGCATCCTCATGGTGTTGCACAATATTATAGGCGATCACATACATGAGACGATTATATTTTTCATACAATTTTACGATCTTTCGCTGATCTTTCGGCGAATCAGCCATGTCCATAACCATAAAAAACATGATGTTAAAATTCCTTTCCTAATACAACAACTAATAACTCTGCGTTCTGTGACAATTATTTTAGTTCTCTGACGTCAGAACAGGTTAGCTTGTCGACTGCATAAGAGCCTGCTGTACTCATACAGTAGGCTCTATATCTGTCATTCCATATAAAAAATCAATAATCTGACATATTGCGTAAGAAGTTTCACGCTGGTACGCTGTTTCATTTTCTAATTGATGAGAAAGATTGTTCAACAAGAATGAAATATTCAAAAGCCTGTCCAGCATAACGCCCATCTGTTTGCTGGCTTCCGCTCTCTCTGCTTCTGTTCCGTCACGCATCTGCATATTGTACTCTCTCGCCTTACCCAACAATGTAACAAGTTGATCTGTTGTGTTGATCGTATCATAAGACATCTGCTCCAGATTGCCAAGTGTCGCTTCCATGCGCTCCATAATCTTTGCAGATGATACTGCCGTTTCCTCAAGCATCAGAACACCTCCAACAATTCATGAATGCTCTCAATCCCAACCAGTTCCAATCCTCTCGTCTGCTCTTTCGTAAGTGCTAATTGCCTGCAATTTACTTTAGGCAGAATGCAACGCTTAAACCCCAGCTTCGCCGCCTCTAACACACGCTGCTCTGCCATGTTGACCGCACGCACTTCGCCCGCCAGTCCCACTTCACCAAAGCAGATCGTCTCATCGTCCAACGATTGATTCCGCACCAGATACCGAGGTCCGAGAGTGCTTTGTGTTCCAGAAATTTGGAAGAGAAAA
>OGWY01003278.1_pt1 | contig 10920 bp, 6 predicted proteins | sample 1576121 | NCBI WGS metagenome assembly OGWY01 (sample SAMEA3541543, study PRJEB24748) | human gut metagenome | biome: human gut; feature: human-associated habitat; material: faeces | place: China | collected 2012 | reverse complement strand
AAAGTTCCAAACAGACATTGCTGTTTGACCATTAGCTGTAGCTAATAGAATTGAAAACTGCGCGTCGCATTCTCGTTACTTTAGCCTGCAAATAAAAAGTCAATACTAAAATTGAAGAAAGTTAAAAAACTTTACAGGTTAAAAATTAGGCATTAAAATAAGGCCACCACAACCAGTGCTGGTCTGAAAGTAAAAGTTTTGAATTAGCTTGGATCAGGAAGAACAGAAAGATATTCTTTCACTCGTCCATAGTATATTCTGAGAAATTTATTAGCACCTGCAGTCATATAAACATAGTAAGGCTTACCCTGGGTGCGTTTTCTGTCCATGAATTGATATACAGGATCATCCTGAGGCATGGTTTTGATAAGAACATCCATTACTTGAAAAAGAGTCTTTCTTAAATTTGAAGATCCACGTTTGGATGTTGGGACGCTTTTTTGGGCATAGGAACCAGATTCGTTTACCCCAGGATCAACTCCGGCGAATGCAGTAAGGGCTCCTTTATGCGTGAATCTGGTTACATCACCGATCTCAGCCATAAGCTGTGGACCGAGAGATGGACCAATCCCTTTAAACTGCATGACAATTGAGTATTCAGGAAGCTTTGAGGCAGTCTCGTTCATGAGAGTGCGTATTGTTTCGACAGTAACGGAAGTACTGTTGAGCTGATCGACAGCTTGTCTGATGATATGTTTGGTTATTTCATTCTTAGGAAATACTGGAACAAGTTCCTTTGTTTTGGTGTAAATTTCTTCCGCTTTTGATTTATTGAAGGCATATTTTTTGCGCTTGCACCAGTTCTGATAATGTTCAACAAAAGCGTTTAGAGACATTTTACGAATGCAATCTACATGCCAGTATGTAGAGACAAAATCAACCCATTTCTGGGAACCATCACTGCGGGTGGGACTATTGAAATAAGTATTTGCATTTGGATAGGTCTGGTCAATGAGGCCAATAAGATTATTTTTCATAGCCGTTTTTTGTTTCACATAGAAATGGAACTGACGATTCATGACCTTTAGCTGAGCGCGTAATTCATCTGTAATACTATACGGTTCAAGACTTTGCCATTTGTCAAGAGCGTAGCGGGCAATCTTGACAGAATCAGCTTTGTCGGACTTGATTTTGCGAAGAGAATCGTTATTAAAATCTTTGACCAACTTGGGATTAACAGCACTGACAAAGAGATCTGCTGCTGAAAGCTGGTGAGCAAGTGCTTCGTAGTAGCGGCCGGTATGTTCCATTACAACCCGGGATTCACCTTCGATAGAATGAATAAGTTTAATAAGTGAATGGATATCACTGGATGTGTGCTTAATCTCAAAAGGAGAGGATACAATCTCCCCAAATGGTCTCAGAATTGTAACCATACTTTTACCTTTTGAAACATCGATACCTACTGCGTTCATAAATTTATCACTCCTTAAAAAATATTACAATGGATAAATACCAGTTTTACTCATTACCTGTTCAAACTACTGTGTGTGACACGAATGCACCTAATGTGATTCAACCTGCATAAAACGAACACTGTGAATGAGGAGCCGGTTATCAGTCTAAAGTACGGACGCGAGGTCCAAGTGATGAAGTCGATATACCATTGCATCCTACATTCTAACAGTTTAAGTAATGAGATGGATAAATCCTTACTGGAAGTAAGGGGATTACCCATAAATATATTGTAGTAGTGATGAGTTAGACGCGCAAAATTTTTACCAAAAAGAGGAACAAATGTTTGATATATTCCTATGCATATGGTATACTATTTTTATGAAGAAAGATATGTTTACAATTAATAAAAATGGTCTTTCCTATGGTAGAGGATATGTGTACTCTCTGCAGTATCATCTGGTCTGGTGTACAAAGTACAGAAAAAAGGTTTTAAAAGACGGAATTGATGTGGAATGCAAAGAAATGCTGGAAAGTCTTGCACAGGAATATAAATTTCAAATCCTGGCTATGGAGGTTATGCCGGATCATATTCATCTGCTTGTAGATTGCAGACCACAGTTTTATATTTCAGACATGATCAAAATCATGAAGGGGAATCTTGCGCGCCAGATGTTCCTTTTGCATCCAGAGCTAAAGAAAGAGTTGTGGGGAGGGCATTTGTGGAATCCGTCTTATTGTGCAGTAACGGTCAGTGACCGAAGCCGTGAACAGGTACTTGCTTACATAGAAGGTCAGAAGGAAAAATCCCGTTAAAACCCGGAGGAGAAAGCGAATGAAAATCATATCCAGTTATGGTGTAGAATTACGAAAACAGAATATTCCGATCCGCCAGACACTGGAGATTTACCGTTCTGCTGTCCGCTATCTGGTCGAAGTGTATGAATCTGTATGGGAAGAACTGGCCCAAATTGAGAACAGTAAGAAACGTTTCAATGCAGCGGAACATCTGGTGCATACAACGAAACGGAATCCGGCCCGGTTTGATTTTGATTTCTGCTTTCCCAAGATGCCATCCTATTTCAGACGGGCGGCAGTCCAGCATGCGCTTGGGAGTGTATCTTCTTATCGGACGCGTCTGGAACAGTGGAAAGCAGAGGGACAGAAAACAGGAAAGCCGTATCTGAAAAGTGAGCAGTATGCCATGCCTGTTTTTTACCACGATGTCATGTACCGTGAAAACACAGAAGAGAAAGATGCGGCCTTTTTAAAACTGTACGATGGCCATGACTGGAAATGGTTTGCTGTGCGGCTGAAACATACGGATATGGAATATTTAAGAAAACACTGGTCGGGCAAAAAAGCTTCGGCGCCAACGTTGGAGAAAAAGCACGACAAATATTTTCTGCGTTTTACGTATGCGGAAGAGGTATCTTTAAACCGGACACCTGTCAAAGAACAAACGATCTGCAGTGTGGATCTCGGCATCAATACGGATGCAGTCTGTACCATCATGCGTCCAGACGGAACTATCCTGGGGAGAAAGTTTATTAACTTTCCCAGTGACAAAGACCGGATGTACCGTGTGCTGGGACGGATCCGAAGATTTCAGCGGGAACATGGATCGCGTCAGGTGCAGGGAAGATGGGCATATGCAAAACGTCTGAATACAGAGCTTGGTAAAAAGATTGCCAGGGAAATCGTTTTCTATGCATCAGAAAATAGGGCAGATGTGATTGTTTTCGAATATCTGGAAATGAAAGGAAAACTTTCCGGGAAGAAAAAGCAGAAACTGCAGATGTGGAGAAAACGTGATATCCAGAAACGGTGCGGACAGCAGGCACACAGAAAGGGAATCCGAATTTCCCGGATTTGTGCCTGGAACACGAGCAGGCTTGCCTTTGATGGATCAGGAGAGATTGCCCGTGATACACGGGATCATCGTCTGTGTACGTTTCAGACTGGAAAAAGATACAACTGTGATTTGTCGGCATCGTATAATATCGGAGCAAGATATTTTATCAGAGAACTTTTAAAACCCCTTCCGGTAACGGAAAGGTCTTTGCTGGAGGCAAAAGTCCCTCCGGTAAAGCGTAGAACCTCATGTGTTTATGCAGATCTGAAAGAACTTCATTTACAAATGGAAATCTTAAAGGCAGCATAAATGCAGGCAGATATACAGCGGACTACCTGCAATGTGGGAACCTGCCATATCTGGCATGGAAAAATGCGCATAACTGCGCTGACCTAAGTTACAGGCGTATCCGCCGATATTTAGTCTTGCCGCGTAAAGCGGCTGAGAAGCACGTGACTTTAGTCATGTGAGGTTCACAAAGAAAAATCTGCGGTCAATTTCTCTCTCGAGTTATCTGACCACAGATTTTTTAGAGGATGTATCGTATAGTTTTTATGAAATCCCTGATTAATATTTTCCAGCCTACATAAATCTGGAAACCGCCTTGCGGATCTGCGGACCCGCGATGATCGCAATGATGATCTTCGCTGTGTCGCCCGGAAGATACGGGATAACACCGATGCCGAGAGCTGCCACGAAGCTCATTCCGAGCTGTCCCGCAAGCCATGCGGTTCCGAAGATATAGCAGATCGCCATTCCGATGATCATTCCGACTACATGCATGTAGATCTTTGCCGGGAACTTCTCAACGAAGAAGCCTGCGATCGCTGCCAGAAAGATAAATCCGATCAGGTAGCCGCCGGTCGGTCCGAGAAGCTTGCCGACACCGCCGGAAAATCCGGAGAATACCGGAAGTCCTACGGTTCCCAGGAGCAGATATAAGACATAGCTCACTACAGAAAGCTTTGTTCCAAGAATATATGCCATAAAGAAGATCACCAGGTTTGTCAGACTGATCGGTACCGGGCTTACCGGGATCGGAAGTGCCATCGGGGCAAGAATACAGGTGATCGCTGTCATCAGCGCTGTCACCGTCATCTGTGCAGTTGACATGTGGTGTTTTGCTGCTGTGTTTTCCATTTTTATTTTCCTCCCAACATCCATCGTTTCCGCTGCCTCGCGGACCAGCTTTTCGTTCAGCAGAACAGCGTCCTCATAGTTGTAGCCTTCCCAGGTCATGAAGCCGATCAGAGCGTTCTTGCCCAGAGAGATCTCGCCGTCCTTGGTGGCGGGGCCGTCAGCCAGAACGTCGCCCTTCTTGACAACATCGCCCACATAGACGGCGGGGCGCTGGTTGACGCAGGTTCCCTGGTTGGAGCGCATAAACTTAATCAGTTCATAGGTATCGGCGGAGCCATCTTCCAGACGGACAACGACCTTATCTGCGTCAACGCTTTCAACGGTGCCGTCATGGGCAGCCAGCACGCAGACACCGGAGTCGGTAGCAGCCTTGTATTCCATGCCGGTAGCAACCAGAGAGCGCTGGGTAACCATCAGAGGCACAGCCTGACGCTGCATGTTGGAGCCCATCAGAGCACGGTTACAGTCATCGTTTTCCAGGAAGGGAATGCAGGCGGTAGCCACAGAAACCATCATTCGCGGAGAGACATCCATGAAATCGACCTGTTCACGGGCAAATTCCTGAATGTCGTTGCGATGACGGCCGGAAACGCGGGGACGGACAAAGCAGTTGTTCTCGTCCAGCGGTTCGTTGGCCTGTGCCACGATGTATTCATCTTCAACGTCGGCGGGCATATAAACAACTTCATCGGTAACAACGCCGGTTTCTTTATTCACGCGGCGGTAAGGTGCCTCAATGAAGCCGTACTTGTTGATCTTGGCGAAAGATGCCAGATAGGAGATCAGACCGATGTTGGAACCTTCGGGCGTCTCAATCGGGCACAGACGGCCATAGTGGGTATAATGAACGTCGCGGACTTCGAAGCCTGCGCGGTCACGGGACAGACCGCCGGGGCCCAAAGCGGACAGACGGCGCTTATGAGTCAGCTCAGACAGCGGGTTGTTCTGGTCCATGAACTGAGACAGTGGGCTGGAACCGATGAACTCACGGATGGCAGCCACGACCGGGCGGATGTTGACCAGGCTCTGCGGGGTGATCTCGCCGGATTCCTGGTTCTGCAGGGTCATGCGCTCGCGCACAACGCGCTCCATACGGGCAAAGCCGATGCGGAACTGGTTCTGCAGCAATTCGCCAACGCTGCGCACGCGGCGGTTGCCCAAGTGGTCAATTTCATCGGTCACGCCGATGCCATGGTCAAGGCCCAGCAGGTAGTTGACGGAAGCAAAGATATCGTCAACGGTAACGGTGCGGCTGATGAGCTTATCATGATTCTTGGTCAGCAGTTCTTTCTGCTCTTCCGGATCGGAGGTAGCATCCAGAATCTTACGGATTTCGGCGAAGGAAGCGCGCTCGTTGATGCCGCATTCCTTCACGTCAAAGCTGAAGAAACTCTGGGCATCGACACAGCCGTTGGAGAACACGATCACATTGATCGGATCCTGGCCCTTGCGCTCCACGATAACAGTAACGCGGGAAACACCGGCGTTATCAATTTCAACAGCCTTTTCGTGGCTGATGCGCTCGCCCTTAGCGGCCAGCAGTTCGCCGGTCAGCGGGGCAATGATGTCCTCGGCAGTCTTATAGCCCGCAATACGGCGGGACAGGCACAGCTTGTTGTTCATCTTGAAGCGGCCAAAACGAGCCAGGTCGTAACGGCGCGGATCAAAGAACAGCAGGTTGATGTGGCTGCGGGAGCTTTCCACCGTCGGCGGCTCGCCGGGGCGCAGCTTGCGGTAGCACTCCAGCAGGGCTTCCTCTGTGGAATGGGTGATATCCTTTTCTAGGGTGGCGTTGATTTTGGGTTCAGAATCGCCGAAGTACTGGCGGATCTGCTCATCGGTGCCAAGCCCCAGTGCGCGCAGGAAGGTAGTAACCGGCAGCTTGCGGTTTTTATCAATGCGCACATAATATACATCGGAAGAATCGGTTTCGTATTCCAGCCATGCGCCGCGGTTGGGGTTCATGGTTGCGGTGAAAAGGTCCTTGCCGGTACGGTCCTTGCTGGAAGCATAGAACACGCCGGGCGAACGAACCAGCTGGCTGACGATAACACGTTCTGCACCGTTGGAGATGAAAGTGCCGGAATCCGTCATGAGCGGGAAATCGCCCATGAAAATTTCCTGTTCCTTCACTTCGCCGGTGCTTTTGTTCAACAGGCGCGCAGTGACATAAAGCGGCGCAGCATACGTTGCGTCACGCTCTTTACATTCTTTAATGGTATATTTGGGGTGCTTGTCCAGACGGTAATCGACAAATTCCAGCGAGAGATTCCCGGTGTAATCCTCGATCGCGTCAATGTCGTGGAACACTTCGCGCAGGCCCTCGTCCAGGAACCAGTTATAAGAGTTTTTCTGGATCTCGATGAGGTTGGGCATGCCAATCACTTCGTTGATGCGGGAAAAGCTCATTCTGGAGGTTCGACCGTTTTGTACGGGCTTGACCTTTACCATAAAATGCGACCACTCCTATTCCGTTCAGATTTGTTTTTGGCAAAAGCGCTCCGCCGAAGCAATGATTTTCTTGGAACATTCGTCGTTTTTAACAAAGTTTGAAAAAACGCGAAAAAATCAAAATTCCTTTAGGGCGCTCTATTCCATTCTGTGATACTATGCCAGTATACCAGCCAAAAAGCTGATTGTCAAGGGTTCTTTTGGCATTTTGCGTGTTTTTTTATCGGACAATTGAACGCCCGGCCGCGTGTCACATTTCTTTTGGCAAAGTGCTATTTTTGCATTTCTTTTGCCACTTGACAAATCCTTGAAATGCCGCTAATTGGCACAATGCCCAATTGCCTTGTGTGTTTTTTGTATGGGTTGCAGCCTGCGTTTTTTCTGCATTTTCCCGATTTTTACGCTTTGCAAACAAAAAGTGCCCTTCCTGCCGTTATCCGTGTGCAGGGTGGGCACTCGTCTGTTTTTGGTGTTATGCGTTTGATGCCGGGCCCGCCACACGGGTATTTACACCAGCTCCACCCGGTATTTTTGCAGCCAGTAATTCAGCTGCACAAACCAGGCAATGGTCTGCGGGGTGGTCATCAGCTGACCATACCAGGGGGTCGCAGTCTCGGCAGCGGTCAACAGCTGTTCCAGCGCTGCCCTCTTGGCAATACGCAGCAGCGGGGCATCCGGGTCCTGCATCGCACTGCGCAGCATGGCGCTGACAGCGTTCAAATACGCCGGGTTCCACGTTTTAGGGTAAGGGCTCTTTTTTCGCCACAACACTTCCGTGGGCAGCACGCCCTGCATCGCCTGGCGCAGCAGGCCTTTTTCGTGGCCCTCGTAATCCTTATATTCCCACGGCACGCTGTACAGGTATTCCGCAATGCGGTAATCGCAGAACGGCACGCGCACTTCCAGCCCGCTGTACATACTCATTCGGTCCTTGCGGTCCAAAAGGGTCTGCATAAACCAGTTAAAGTTCAGGGCAAACATCTGGCGCATCCGTTGTTCCAGGGGATCCAGACCGGGGCGGATGGAAGTTTTCTCCAGCGTGGCGCGGTAGCCTTCATCAATATACGCCGCCGGGTCAATGCCGCCGAACACCTCCGGCTTAAAAAAGCTGACCCTGTATGCCGTGCTCTGCGCCCAAGGGAAGCCATACCGCTCCCGCACGGTCTTATCCCTGTACCAGGGGTAACCGCCAAATATCTCGTCCGCGCACTCGCCGGAAAGTGCCACGGTGGCTGTTTTACGGATCTCACGGCAGAACAGCAGCAGCGAGGAGTCCACATCCGCCATACCGGGCAGGTCGCGGGCGTCCACCGCTTCCAGCAGGGCGGCGGCCAGTGCTTCGCTGTCCAGCGTTACCCAGGTATGCTGCGCGTTCAAGAACTGGTTCATGGTGCGGATATACGGCGCATCCGGGCTGGGCTGGAAATGGGTGGCGTGGAAGTACTTTTTGTTATCCTGATAACCGACCGAGAAAGTCTGCAGCGTTTTGCCCCGCGCCGTAAAGCGGGAATCCGCGATTGCCGAAATCAGGCTGGAATCCAGCCCGCCGGAAAGGAAGGTTGCCACCGGCACATCCGATACCAGCTGCCGCGTGACGGCATCCATCACCAGGTCCCGCACTTTGGCTGCGGTGTGGGTAAAATCATCGGGGTGTTCGTGGTCGGTCAGCTGCCAGTAGCGGCGCACGGTGAGGCGCGGCGCACCAACCTGTGGCACAGTGTATTCTGCGCAGCAGCCGGGCTTCAATTCCTGCACATTGCGGAACACCCCGCACCCCGGCGTGCGGCCGGGGCCGAGCAGCAGCACATCGGCCAGCCCATGGGCATCCACCTGCGGCGGGATCTCCGGGTGGCAGAGCAGCGTTTTCAGCTCGGAAGCAAAGATCAGGCTGTCCCCGCGCAGGGCATAGAACAGCGGCTTGACCCCGATGCGGTCCCGCGCCAGAAAGAGCTTTTGCGCCCGCTGCTGCCACACAGCAAATGCAAAAATACCGTTCAGCTTTTCCAGACAGTCTTGCCCCCACTGGGCAAAAGCATGTAACAAAACCTCAGTATCGGAATGGCTTACAAAGCGATGGCCCAGAGCCGCAAGCTGGGCGTGCAGCTCCGGCGTGTTGTACAGCTCGCCGTTGTACACCAGAATGTATTTCTCCCCGCCCTGATCCAGCACCATGGGCTGGCAGCCGTTTTCCAGATCCACCACAGCCAGCCGCGCATGGATCAGCGCCGCATGGCCGTGCAGGTACATTCCCCGCTGGTCCGGCCCGCGGCGTGCAAGGCTTTTCTGCATTCGGCAGTAAGCTGGGTAGTTGGCTGCAATCTTATTTGGGTCCGCGCTGATCTGTCCGGCAATTCCACACATCGTTATCCCCTCCCCTATATCATCAGGGTAATCGTATGCTGTGGCTTTGTCATTTATGCCTGCTGCACACAAAAATACACCCGCACCGCCGGGCAAACAGCAGTACGGGTGCAGATGATTTTAATTTGCTATTTCTATTCTATATAAGAATCACGGCATCAATCCAGGAAGTCGCGCAGCTTTTTGCTGCGGCTGGGGTGGCGCAGCTTGCGCAGGGCTTTTGCTTCGATCTGGCGGATACGTTCACGGGTAACGTTGAACTCCTTGCCCACCTCTTCCAGCGTGCGGGGGCGGCCATCTTCCAGGCCAAAGCGCAGGCGCAGGACCTTTTCTTCACGCGGGGTCAGGGTTTTCAGCACATCGGCCAGCTGCTCTTTCAACAGGGTCTGGCTGGCGGCTTCGGCGGGAACGGGGGCTTCCTCATCGGGGATAAAGTCGCCCAAGTGGCTATCTTCCTCCTCACCGATGGGGGTTTCGAGGCTGACGGGTTCCTGTGCCACGCGCATAATCTCGCGCACTTTGTCCACCGGCATATCCAGGCGCTCGGCAATTTCTTCGGCGCTGGGCTCATGGCCGTTTTCGTGCAGCAGTTGGCTGGAAACCTTTTTGACCTTGTTGATGGTTTCCACCATATGCACAGGGATACGGATGGTGCGGGCCTGATCCGCAATGGCGCGGGTGATGGCCTGGCGGATCCACCACGTTGCATAGGTGGAGAACTTGAAGCCCTTGGTATGGTCAAACTTTTCAACCGCTTTGATCAGACCCAGGTTACCTTCCTGGATCAGGTCCAGGAACTGCATGCCGCGGCCCACATAGCGCTTTGCAATGGAAACTACCAGACGCAGGTTGGCTTCGCTCAGGCGCTGCTTGGCGCGTTCGCCGTCCTTGCCGCCTTTCTGGATATCCAGGGCCAGCTGCACTTCCTCATCGGGGGTCAGCAGGGGCACGCGGCCGATCTCTTTCAGGTAAACCTTAACGGGGTCATCGATGGTAATACCGTCCGAGGTAACGGTATCCTCAAAGTCATCCATCCCCTCCTCGCCCATATCGGCCACAGCGGACATATCAGTGGCGTCATCATCCACCACTTCAATGCCGTTGCTTTCCAGCTCTTCATACAGCTTTTCCATCTGCTCCGCGTCAATAACACGGCTGCTTTCTTCCATAGCGTCACTGATTTCGGTGCTGGTCAATTTGCCTGCACGGCGGCCCTGTTCAATCAGGTTGCGAATCGAATCTTTCTTTTCTGCCATAAGTAGTTTCTCCTTTGGTTTTTATTCTGCCCATCTTACTGGAACGGGATAAAACAACATGGTTTTGGCCGGGTGGAAATTATTCTTCCGGCGGGCGTTCGCCCACTTTTTTGCGGGCAAGGGCGGCAAATTTCTGCCGAAATTCATCGTCTGTGGTGCCTGCCACCTGGGCGCTTTCGGGGTTTGCGGTCTGCAAACGATCCAACAGCATATCAATATCCCGGCGGGTCAGGCGGGTGTCGGCGTTTTGGGCCTGGGCCAGCATCACCTGGCTGTAAGCTTTTTCCTCCAACAAGGGGGAAAGGGTCGTGGCGTTGGCGGGCTGGCCGCGGGCGGCGCAGTCGTAAATTGCCTTGATTGCCTGCTGCATTTCCGGCAGCACCACCATGCCAAGGTTCAGCCGCTCCCGGATGTAGGGGATGGCGCCGGCATCCTGCAGCATAGCCGCCACAAGCTGGCGGG
>OGWY01003275.1_pt1 | contig 10925 bp, 5 predicted proteins | sample 1576121 | NCBI WGS metagenome assembly OGWY01 (sample SAMEA3541543, study PRJEB24748) | human gut metagenome | biome: human gut; feature: human-associated habitat; material: faeces | place: China | collected 2012 | reverse complement strand
TGTTATACCCTACAAAATAAACGGGGTATGCTTCGTTAACATACAACCGATATTCAGTATCGGTCTTTCCATATGTTTCATCCAATGGTTTCGTCAGCACCGGACGTTCCAGAACCGAGTCGCATCCGCTTATTATAAAGGTTGCGGCAGAAAGTAAAGTAAATATATATTTTTTCATATAATTCTGTTTATTAGAAGTTCAACTGTACACCTACTGATACACTCTTGAAAGTTGGAGTTCCCACACCTGTACGGCCACTGTTGTAGTTCTCTGTGTCGAACATGGAATAACCTGAGATGGCTTCCGGATCGATGGGGAGTCCGTTCAACTTGTCAAATGTAAAGAAGTTCTCTAATGACATATAGAGTCTGGCCTTGGATATATACACTTTTGAAAGAAGATTCTCCGGGAAAGTATATCCCAACGTTATATTCTTGATTCTCAGGTAAGACATATCCAGCAAATAGCGTGACTGTTTCTGCATACTGAAACCAGTATTGCTTCCACCCAAATTCCATGCTCTCGGATAAAATGCATCCGTACGCTCTTCTGTCCAATAATCGGTTGTGAAGGTTTTGGGAAGAGCACCCTCTTTGGCATTATATCCGGGAATAGCCAACTGACCGCTACCCCAAATCTGACGCTTGCCGATGCCTTGGAAGAAGATTGAAAAATCAATCCCCTTATAATCCGCTCCCAAACGGAAGCTATACTCATAGCGAGGAGTAGAATTGCCAATCACAGTCTGGTCACCGGGATTACCATTCGTACCTGTTCCCGGCGTGATATAACCGTCTCCGTCCAAATCCACGAATTTAACGTCACCCGGTGCAAAAATCAATTTGTTATTGTCTTCATAATGTACCTGATACACCGGATATGGGGAAGATTGTTTATTGGTAGTATGCGCTGTCCCGTTATAAATGACAGTAATTTTTTCTATTTGTCCGTCTGCTCCGTAAACAAAGTCCTCCTTTTGAAACAATCTATCTGTCACAAAACCATAAATATCGCCATATCGTCTTCCGGTAGAATAGGTTGTCCCTAATTTGCGGTCTTCCCATGGAGTCAGATAGTCCGCGCCTTTGGTTATATAGGTAGTTGCATCGGAAATAGAAGCCATAACATTAATTCCCAATCCATTGGAAAAACGATGGGTAAAATCAGCCGACAACTCCCAACCTTTGGTTCTCAAACTACCGTAATTACCTTTAGGAGCTGTAGCACCAAGTGTCACCGGCAAGCTTTCTCCTTCAATAATCATGTTTTTCGTATCCCGACGATACCAATCGAAAGTTACTCCGAATTTATTCTTAAAGAAACGCAGGTCTACTCCAAAATCCAAAGTCTCAATCTCTTGCCAACTGATATCACTGTCCACTAACGAAGGAGTACCGTACAAAGGCATCTTATTACCGCTTCCGTCCAACCATGACGATTGGCCGTCAGCCAATATGGCTTTGTACAAGGTATTGGATACCGTCTGATCGCCAATACTACCCCATGAAGCCCTAAACTTACCAAAGCTCAAAATATTTTCAACCGGTTTCATGAAACTCTCATTGGTAAACACCCAACCGGCAGAAAAAGAAGGGAACCAACGCCACTGCAAATTCTTCGGAAATTTAGATGAACCATCCCTACGTATATTAGCTTCTAAGAAATATCTGTCTTCGAAAGAATAATTCAGACGTCCGAAGAAACCTAATTGAGCTTCCCAATTGCGGTCTCCTTCAATGAACTGGTCACCGGATGCCAATGGAAATTGCGGGTTTGTCAAATCAATAAGATTTGTTTTCCACCCTTTATGCAAACTCCATTTACTGGTAACCCTGTTCATACCCACCATAAACTTAAAGGCATGCTCTTTTTCAGCTCCCAATTGCAGGTTATAGGTGGTATAAATATTAAACGTATTATTATCTACCGATTTATTCTGATAGCCGACCTGACTAGCTCCCGGACCCGAACTGTTATAATATTTTTCTACAGGGAAACGGTATGCCGGCATGCCTCCCGTGTCTACTCTTTCGCCTTGTTCATTGACAAAGACCTGACTGCCGTTCTCTATCCACGCCGTAGGCGCATACCATGTAGCACCGGCCTCGTATTGGGTTACAGACGAATTTGTAGGGTTAATAAGTCCGTAAGTATCAGTCATAAATGTGTTATTCTTGCGTCTGTTGGCAAAAATAGACATTCCAATTTTTAATATTTTGTTGATTTGGTAAGACGTTTTACTGGTCAGATTAAAACGGCTCATGCTTACACCTGGTACATTTCCGTTTTCTTTGACATAACCAAGTGAGTTGTAATAAGTAACCTTTTCGCTACCACCGGAAATGCTAAAGTTATATTCTTGCGTGAAAGCATCTCTGAATAATATATCATTCCAGTCTGTATTGATTGTTTTCAGTTTGTTTATAGCATTTTGGGCTTCAGGTGTCAGTCCGTTCCACCCCTGTTCTTTATAGATGTCTATTAAGTTATATTGTTTCATGATAGCAGCAACTTTTCCTTTTTCAGGAAATACCGGTATCGGATCTGTTAATCCCCATAATATGTCAAACCGTGCTTCTTTTAACAATTGAAGTTCCAAATCGACTTTCTCTTCCGAGTTTAGTAAGTTGAGTCGTGAAGTATTGAGATTTGGAGTATAAGTCAATTTAGTATTGAAGTTAATAACAGGTTTTCCGGTTTTTCCTCTTTTGGTTGTTACCACAATTACGCCATTTGCAGCACGTGCACCATAGATAGCAGTAGCAGCTGCATCTTTTAATATCGTAATGCTTTCAATGTCGTTTGGACTTAAACCTGCGATAGAAGATTGTGACATATTTACGATGTCATTATCGTTATCTTTGTTGATTTCTGGAATATCAGTCCCTTCCAAAGGTATCCCATCCAATACCCACAACGGGTCTTGTGTTCCATTCAGTGAAGCCGTGCCACGAATACGAATACGTGCTGGAGCTCCCGGTGCACCGGAAGTTGTCGTTACAGCCACACCGGCGATTTGTCCCGCTAATGCCTGGTCGATACTTTTTGCAGCACCTACCATTCCATCTGTTACATCTACTTTGGCAATGGCAGCAGTCAGTTTACGACGTTCCAGTTCTTGATAACCGGTTACTACGACGTCTCCCAATGTGTGTGCAGAAGCTTGAAGTACAATACGATAAGTATCTTTTCCTGCTTGCAAAACGATGTCTTGTTCTTCAAATCCGATATAACTACAATGTAACCTAGTCACCTTTTCCGGAATGGAAATGGAGAATTTACCATCCATATCAGTGATAGTACCTAGAGAAGTCTGTGATGCTCCGGCCTTTTTTAAGTCATCTGCGTTAACATATACGGAAGCGCCGATCAGAGGTTCATTATCTTCACCGGATATAACGACTCCGGTGATTGTACGATTAGCAGCGCTGGCAAAGGCCAGCGCATTTGCAAAGAGGCATATAAGAATGCACAAGTATTTTTTTCTCATTAATGTAGATAGTTAAAGTAATAAGTGGTTTTATTTGATTCCTAAAGCAGTATTAATACGCAGAATCATGTCCTCATAATGATAGCGTGCAGCAGTATCGGAAGTTCCGAGACGGTTCTGCAACAACTTCTTGATACGTAGTAATTCACCGCGTTTCACAGAGATAGCATCTGAAATACGGTTGAGCTGGCTGCCATAGAAATTGAGCACACGTGGAGCACCCATCCGGTCTTCCTGACGAAGTGCACGTTGTTCGGCAGCGTAACAGCTACAGAAAGGAGTAGCGTGGTCAAGCAAGAAATGCTCGTTGGCAATCTTCTTGTTGATTTTAACGGCTTCAGGTTCTGCAGCGGCTGTAAGTAATGCATCGAGGAAGTTTTTCTGCAAAGAACGTTCCATAACATTAGGGATACCACCGCGTTCGGTAACACCGAAAATGTTCTTATGAAGTCCGTCCATAAGTTCCACTACTGTAAAGGCCTTCTTTCCGTTGACAGATTCATTCTCTATCATACGCATCAAACGGGTGTTGCCTAGTAAATCCCAAAGGATATAGGCTTGGGCGTTCTTTAAGATTTGTGTAGGAGCATTTTCCTGTTTTCCGATGGGGGTATTGCGAAGTAGATAAGTATATTGCCCCACTTCCGTGTCAAACAGCCATTTAGGGTATGTCAAAACTTCATCCATCAGAAATTTCAGTGAAGCTTGTTGTTTCTCTTTCTCTACGAATGTATAAGTTTTAACGCCGTCTCCTACAATTGTATTTTCAATGTAGATGCCACCAATATTGGCAAGGACATGATATAAATAGTTGTTCCATTGGTTGATTACAGCGTAGTAGAGGCGAGATGCTTCTTCATAAGTTTGTCCCTTCTCACCGGTAGTAGTCCATTGAAGAATTTGTGGAACGATACGTTTCAGATTCTCAATGCCAAGTAAAGAAGAGCGAACCGGATCATCACCTAAATCTTCGTTCTGTGCACGTGGATCTACCGCATCGCGGACATCCTGTGCTTCACTATATTTATAAAGCCGATCAGTATGTTTGCTCAAGAAATCGAATAAAATATCCTTTTCTTCTTCCGGAGTACTCTTTCCGTACCAACGATATCCATATTCGATAGCAAACATATCGTATGGACCGATATGCGGAGAAAGAACTTTCACGCCATCTCCAGGCTGTGCGATATAATTGAATCGTGCATAATCCATGATGGATGAAGCGGTTGAGTTCATTCTGGAAGTGAATGCTTCGGAACGTAATGAATCTGTCGGGAAAGCCCATGAACCCATCATATTGTGGCGGAGTCCTAAAGAGTGGCCTACCTCATGACAGGCGACGAATCGAATGGCATCTCCCATCAAAGCATCAGGCAATTGTACATTACGTGCTTCCGGACACACTGTTCCGGTCTGGACAGTAATCCATTCACGTACCATAGAAAGCACATTGTGCCACCACATAATATCAGCTTCCAGGATTTCTCCGGAACGGGGATCTAACAGAGAAGGTCCCATTGCATTTTTCTTTTCCGAAGCAGCATAAGTCAGTACGGAGTAGTTGACATCATCCATGTCTACATGCATACTGTCCGTGATTTCTTTGGCGATAATCGCATTCTTGAAACCAGCCTTTTCAAAGGCAATCTGCCAGTCCTCGATACCTTTCTTAATGTACGAACGCCATTGGTAAGGAGTTGAATTATCAATGTAGAAGACAATCGGTTTGGCAGGTTCCACCATCTGACCTTTCAGATAAGCCTCCCGATCTTCCGGTTTGGGTTCCATACGCCAGCGGGTGATATACTGTGTCTTATCCGTACGCTGCTGCGCATCACTGAAACTTAATAACGGATTCGTGAAATAACCGACCTTCTGATTGTCGAATCGTCCCATCATCGGCTTCTCGGGCAATAAGAGAATAGAAGAACTAACTTCCACCGTTACATAAACAGTAGTAGTACCTTCCGTTACCCGGGTAGTCAACTCGGAAGTTGCCACGACATTGTTTGAAAAGGATTTGATGGATAGAATACGTGATAAATTCTTGATAGCCGAAGTACCCAGATTAATATTGGTAAATACGTTATTGATACTGGTTTCCGTACCATCATAAATATCATTCACCTTGATTACTAATGCCGTAGAATCTGCATTGACTGCTTCGATCTTGAATGCGGCAATCAGCGGAGAGATAAAATTATCCTTTACCGAACGGAAGATAGCGTCCGTTTGGGGGGCCAGAGGTAATGGACGTTGTTGGCGTAACATTAGTTTGCCCGTCGCTTTGTCCCATTCCATGCAAACCATCTGGTTTTCATAGTTTACTCCGCGGTTTACGCCCGCATCATTAAGTTCGGCAGGAACTCGTTGCAGCTTATTGACAACTAATAAGTCACGTCCCAAAAGTGAGGTGGGAATTTCAAAATAATAATCATTCTTCTTTTGATGTACAGCAAACATCCCTTTGGTCGTTTTACTGTCTTCCACTAATTTCTCGTAGTCGCTTTTACTCTTCTCTTCTTTCTCTTCTGGTTTTTTCTTTTTCTTTTTAAACCAACTCAGATTTTCTGTAGCGGGGGTAGTTGCAAATGCCGAGAGCGCTTCTCCACTCAGCAATATACATGCAATGACCGCTGCCATTACTTTTACATACATTCTCATTGAGTTTCTAACTTTTAATTATAATTAAAAAACGGCTACAAAAGTACTAATATAAATAACATAATGACTACTAATTTGCAATGAATATAACATTAAAAAGAAATATTAACTAGTATCTACGGTCATCATTCTCCTCGGATATTTCATAGTTTAGTGGGAATAGTGTACATTTGCGGGAGTAAAAAAGTGAACGGAATGATGAGACGATATATCACTGCTTTGATGTTGGCTTGCTGCATCGGAGGGTATGGACAAGAGAAGAAGCAAGTAACCTTTGTACCTCCTTTTGACTTTCCTCTTACATTGAGTGGGAACTTTGGAGAAATCCGCTCCAATCACTTCCACGGCGGACTGGATTTTAAGACAGGCGGAGTTATCGGTAAACCCGTTCGTGCTCTCGCTGATGGCTATATTTCGCGTATTCGCGTCACGAATGGTTCGGGATATGTACTTGATGTCTGTTATCACAATGGCTATTCAACGATCAACCGCCATTTGAGTGGTTTTGTTTCTCCCATTGCCGAAAGGGTGGAGAAACTTCAATATGAAGAAGAAAGCTGGGAAGTAGAGATTGTTCCCGAACCGGGAAAATATCCGGTGAAAGGAGGCCAGCAGATCGCATGGAGCGGAAATACCGGATATTCGTTCGGTCCGCATCTTCACCTGGATGTATTTGAAACGGAATCGGGAGATTATATTGACCCTATGCCTTTCTTTCAATCGAAAATAAAAGATACGCGTGCTCCGAAAGCGGATGGTATCCTATTTTTTCCACAACTGGGTAAAGGAGTAGTGGATGGAAAGCAAGAGAATAAAACCATCCTTCCCAATAGTGAGCGTCTGGTGGAAGCATGGGGAGTGATAGGCGTGGGGATCAAAGCATACGATTACATGGATGGAGTGAATAACCATTATGGAGTTTATTCGGTTGTGCTTACGGTAGATGGAAATGAAATATTTCGCAGCACCGTAGATCGCTTCTCGCAGGAAGAGAACCGGATGATTAATTCCTGGACTTACGGGCAATATATGAAATCTTTCATTGATCCGGGCAACACTTTGCGTCTACTAAAAGCATCGAATGATAACCGTGGCTTGGTGACGATTGATGAGGAACGGGACTATCAGTTCTTATATACATTAAAAGATGCTTTCGGAAACACTTCCAAATATACTTTCACCGTACGGGGTCGGAAACAGCCGATTGAACCGTTGAATCATCGGGAGAAATATTATTTTACCTGGAATAAGACTAATTATCTGCAAGAACCGGGATTGAACCTGGTTGTTCCGAAAGGAATGTTGTATGATGATGTTCCCCTCAATTATCAGGTGAAGGCGGATAGTGGTGCCGTTGCTTTTACTTATCAGCTGAATGATAAGGCGGTTCCGCTGCATGCAGCTTGTGAACTGTGTATCGGGTTGCGTAGAAAACCAATTGCCGATACGACGAAATATTATGTGGCCCGCATAACTCCCAAAGGAGGAAAGTACAGCGTAGGCGGAAAGTATGAAGACGGATACATGAAAGCATCTATCCGGGAGTTGGGAACTTACACTGTTGCCATCGATACCATCCCGCCGGAGATTATCCCTGTCAACAAGAATCAGTGGGGAAGAAACGGAAAGATTGTCTATCGTTTGAAAGATCAGGGCGCGGGAATTGCTTCCTATCGTGGAACGATTGACGGAAAGTATGCGCTTTTCGGACGTCCCAATATTGTGAAATCATACTGGGAATGTACGTTGGACCCCAAACGCGTAAAGAAAGGAGGCAAGCATACTGTTGAATTTACAGTGACCGACTATTGTGGGAATGAAACAGTGGCCCGTGAAAGCTTTGTTTGGTAAATTATTAAAAGTGAATCATATATTTATTATGAAGAGAAGAATTATTCTTTGTGCCGCCGTATTGATGGCGGCTGTGGCGAACACCTTCGCCTGCACCAACCTGATTGTCGGAAAGAATGCGTCTGCCGATGGCTCGACGATTGTTTCCTATTCTGCCGACTCGTATGGCTTATTCGGAGAACTTTATCATTATCCGGCTGCTACCTATCCAAAAGGTACGATGCTGAAAGTTTATGAATGGGATACCGGCAAGTATCTGGGAGAAATAGAGCAGGCACGCCAGACTTACAATGTAGTCGGTAATATGAATGAATATCAGGTTACCATTGGTGAGACAACTTTCGGCGGACGTCCGGAATTGGCCGATTCTACAGGGATTATCGATTACGGAAGTCTGATTTATATCGGTTTGCAACGTTCGCGCACTGCCCGTGAAGCAATTAAGATCATGACCGACTTAGTGCAGCAATACGGCTATTATAGCGAAGGAGAATCCTTTACTATTGCCGATCCGAACGAAATATGGATTATGGAAATGATTGGTAAAGGTCCCGGCATCCGTGGAGCAGTTTGGGTAGCTGTACGTGTGCCCGATGATTGTATTTCGGCCCATGCCAACCAGTCACGTATCCACCAGTTTGATATGAACGACAAGGAAAACTGCATGTACTCTCCGGATGTCGTTTCTTTTGCCCGTGAGAAGGGATATTTTAATGGAGTAAACAAAGACTTTAGCTTTTCATTAGCTTATGCGCCTCTTGATTTCGGTGCCCGCCGTTTTTGTGAGGCTCGCGTGTGGAGCTATTTTAATAAGTTCACAGATAACGGAAAAGATTATCTTCCTTACATTGAGGGAAAGACCAATACGCCGATGCCTCTTTTTGTGAAACCAAAACATAAGTTATCCGTGCAAGATGTGAAAGATATGATGCGCGACCATTATGAAGGAACGCCTCTTGACATCTCCAATGATTTCGGAGCCGGACCTTATAAGACACCTTATCGTCTTTCTCCTCTGAACTTCAAAGTAGACGGCCAGGAATATTTCAACGAACGTCCGATTTCCACTCAACAAAGCGGGTTTGTATTTGTTGCACAAATGCGGGCTCATAAGCCGGACCCGATAGGCGGTGTACTTTGGTTTGGCGTGGATGATGCGAACATGGCTGTATTTACCCCGGTTTATTGTTGTGCTACTAAAGTGCCGGTATGTTATACCCGTGTAGATGGGGCCGATTATATTACTTTCTCCTGGAATTCTGCTTTCTGGATTTTCAACTGGGTATCTAATATGGTCTATCCGCGTTATGATTTGATGATCGGTGATGTACGGGAAGCGCAGAAAGAAATGGAAACTACTTTCAACAATGCACAGGAAGGCATTGAAGAAATGGCTGCCAAACTGCTGGCAAAAGATAAGAACGCAGCGGTTGACTTTCTGACAAACTATACAAATATGACCGCACAGAGCACTTTCGATACTTGGAAACAATTGGGTACATTCTTGATTGTGAAGTACAATGATGGAGTGGTGAAACGTGTTAAAGACGGTAAGTTTGAGCGTAATTCTATCGGACAACCTGCCGGAGTGATGCGTCCCGGTTATCCGAAAGAATTTTTGCAGGAATATGTCAAGCAGACTGGTGACAGATATTTGGTAAAATGAAGAATTAAGAATGAAAAATGAAGAATTATGCTTTGCAAATATGTCTTATAATGCGATTCTTCATTTTTCATTCTTAATTCTTCATTAAATAACTAGGAATTATAAACTTATTATTTTACATTTGTGTGCTCAAGAAATTGATAATAAATAATTCATTAACCAATAAACAATAATCGAAATGGAAAATCACAAAAACCGATGAAAGGGTCATTATACTCCCTTCCATCGGTTTAAAGCACTTCCTCTTCCTTCCGCCAACCTAACGCTACAATTCCCAATACCTTAATTGATACATGAAGAATTGAGCAAGCATCTGTATACCACGCCACAAGAGGCTAAATATCGGACTTTTATGGAAAGAACAGGCAATCCGGAAAATCAAAGGGGGATGTGTCAATACTCGTATTCACCACATATTACACGGGATTTACACAGATAAATATTATTGGTTGTCAGCAGATTAAAAATCGTTTTGTGCAAATCTGTGTAATTCTGTGGTGAGTTATGAAACATCTTCTTCGGGTGAGACCATGGAAAGTACCCCGCATTCCCCATTCTCAAGCAATATCATAGCTTCGTCTTCCGGTAAAAGGCGATCTTTCCGCCTAATTAGATCATTGATATATTCCATAATTAATATATACTTTATAAAAAAGAATCCTTACATTTTGCATTTTACTTCAATAAAACACAAAATATAAGGAAAAAAATACATATATAAAATCAATAAGTAGTCAATCGATAAGTGGTATTCTTATCTGCAGTAATTCCTCTGAATGTTTCTCCAGTATTCAATTTGCGGGTAGAAGTAGTAACTATCGGAGGAAGTCCCGGGTGATTCGGCTTCACCCTATAAGACCATAATATAGCTTCATTTGCATTTTTTTTGTCTTCATCATCAACAAATATACTTGCACCAGGCATAGGAAGCGGAAGTGGAGTATTATCATTTCTAATTACCCCATATGAAATATATGGATTCCTTCTAGGACGGTCACTGAATCTCCAATATAAGGTAACATTATAACCTATTTGAGTTAGTCCTGTCGAAGTTAATCCACCATTATTTGTTATTTTATTGGCACTTTTTCCATCTTCAGTATCATGAAATCTTTTCACTATATCAACATCCCCTTCACTTGGATCGTATTTATAATCATATAAAAGTAAAGTACCTCCACCATAGTTACCCGGCTCAACTAAACAAAAAAAGAAATTCAAATTACGATGTTTATCCAGTTTTGTAGCCCCTA
>OGWY01003274.1_pt1 | contig 10926 bp, 6 predicted proteins | sample 1576121 | NCBI WGS metagenome assembly OGWY01 (sample SAMEA3541543, study PRJEB24748) | human gut metagenome | biome: human gut; feature: human-associated habitat; material: faeces | place: China | collected 2012 | reverse complement strand
TGTAGGGTTGCGGACGTCCTGCCGGAAGATTGTTGGAAGTCACACAGTTGTCTGTGATATAGCCATGGGCGGCGGCACCGGGCAGCACAATGTCCATCATGGCAGTAGTATATCCGGTGGTGGAACCTATCTTGATGCCGTCCCTTTTCAGTTTCTCGATAACTTCGATTACACCGGGAATAGGAGTCGTATATTCTTCCAGGGAGGCGAACAAGTGTTTTTCGAATTCTTTGTATATGGATACCACATCTTTCTCAGTCCAGTTGCGGTTATAGTTTTGTTTGAATTGCTCCGTCACACTTGGTAACTTGAATAATTCACGGATATGGTCTATTTTGGTCATACCCATGGGGCCTCGTGCTTCTTCCATTGTCACTGTCAGTCCTTTCTCGGCAAAAGCTTTCAGGAAAGCGGCTACCGGAGCGAAGCATCCATAGTCTACAGCCGTTCCGGCCCAGTCCATAATAACACACTCAATTTTCTTCATCTTCTTGTTTGTTGTTTATTTGGTTATACTTTTATTTTTATGTTATGGGTTACAGATGTTTTCTGCTGTTTCCTTTAAGTTGGTTAACGCCATCGGTGAAACGATGATCTTTTTATTTTTTTCTTCTTTTCTCAGCTGTCTTTCCAATTTATACCGTTGCATCAGATAGATGGCCGAACCGATGAATGCAATGCTGCACACAATGCCTACCCATCCCGAGAACTGGTTATAGAACTCCATCCAATTGATATCCGGGCTGCAAAATTCCTTGAACAGCAGTACACAGACAGTTCCTGTATATCCGATAAAGTCGATGGTGGCAATGAAGAATCCCACATTTCCTTTAATCTTGAAGCAGGCTATGAAGCGCTCGAAGAACAGAGTCTGGAAACTAAGATAAACGATGTACAGGCTCAGACTTTGGAGGAACAGCCAGTAAAGGGTAGGCAGTTGCAATGCATCATAATTAAAAGCCAGATAGCTGATTGTGCCCGCTCCACCAATAACCATAGCCAGAAGCACCTGCAATACTCTGTAGTTGCTGTTTATTAACGACATCATGGCAAAGATTCCCAAAATAATCAGCGTCACCATACCGTCCACTTGTGCGAACAACCAGGAAGAAATAGTGCTGACATCAATGATATTGACCAGAAAATCTTCTTTTATATCACGTAAAATAGTGATAAACAGATTGGCGAAGAACAGCATGATCAGCAAGGGCATATAACTTTTGAACAGTTGTCTGCGTTGCTCTCCGTTCAAGGTGACACGTTCCGAACGGAGGGCGCGGTCTTCATCTGTGGGTTGTGGCAACTTGTTGAGCGACCACCCCATGAGGATAAGGAGCGGGAAGGCTAAACCACCTATCAGGGCGGGCATCCAGAATTCTGTGACACCAAATGTATTGACTACAAACAATCCCATAGATTTAGCCATTCCTGAGCTCACCGCCATACTTACCCCCAGCAAGCTGGCCAATATATCGGTAACTTTGCGTCCTTCTATGAAACTGAAGATGACTCCCCACATGCATCCCAATGCCAGTCCGTTGAAGAATAGGGCAAACACATTAAAGGGTTGGGGGAGTAATCCGAAGAAGACTAAAGCGAGTTCTGCAAGGGCTACGGAGCATACCATGAACTTCAACCGGTCCTCGCGCTTCAATTCTGAAACAATCTTGATGGCAAAGAACTTTGAAATAAGGTAGCCGAAAATCTGCATGATGGTAGTGGCTACTTTATAGTCCATCCCGAAGAAATCCATTCCGTCAAAGGTGGCAGCTGTAAAAGGTTTGCGCAGGGCATATACCAGTGAGTATGACAGTAGTGCCGCCCCTCCTGCCCACAGGATAAACAGGAAACTGGATATCTGTTTGTTTGTTTCGCTTTTTGCTTCCATTATACTAATTGATATTGACTAATTGTTTTGTTTCTTTTCTTTGTAGGAACCTCATTCCTCGTGTCCTTGGATTGCTGTTTCCGGAAGCAAAAGTAGGGGCCTTCCGAGAGAGAAAAAATGAATCTTTATGATTAATATTTTTCATATTCCACCTGTTGTATGATGTAACATTAATGTAATGTATATGTCATTGTATGTTCATATAAAAACTTGTATTTTGCAAGTTCAATAAAGAAGAAGAGAACAATGAATGATTTGATAGAAATATACCGAAGAATAGAATATCTCCGTAACAATGGTTTGAAAATGAAGGAGATAGCAGATTATGTGGATATGGCTCCCAGTGTCTTGTCTGCTCTTTATTCCAGCGTTCTGCCCACTTATGTAACCTCATTGAAACAAGGACACTCTGAAGAAGATTCATTAGATTTGGCTTTGGCGCAGGTCAATAATGTGTCAAAAAAACGTCTGTTGGGCAATTTGGCAAGTATCAAAGAGTTGCTTTTCAGTTTGGAACCTGCCCATGGTGAGGCAAAGACCAATCCTTTTATGGAGATGATGACTGCCGAGATGCAACGTTCCGTGCAGGAAGTTTATAATTATAGCGGAAGTTATCTGAGCTATAGTCTTTCTTCTTCGTGCCAATGCCTTAAAGTGGAACCCTATCTGATAGAGGCTTCCGAAGACAATACGTATGTGAAGGTGACTCACATGAGTGCCTATAATACAACGCATCGGGGAGTGGGATTATTCAATAATCATCAGAACGGGTATATTTTCTTTAATGAGCGTGAGTCACCGCAAATGGCTTTGTTCAGTATTTATCTGCAATTGCCGATGTATGATTTTCCGCCGTTCCTTAAAGGTTTGTATCTTAGTCTGGATTACAACAGGAATCCGATAGCGCGCCGTATCTTGTTTGTAAAGCAAGGAGACAGTACAGACATGGAGGAATTCCTGGAACTGAAAGGGGAGCTGGTTCCACTCGATAAGTTGACAGAATTACAAAAGAAGTATTATGACTATACTTGTCAGGAGGGAGATTGTATCCGTACCTGCATGGTTCCGTCTCCCCAACTGAATGAAAATGATTTGGAGAGGGAAAAAAAGATTTTGTCTTTATGATTCGTACATTGGAAACGGCTTGTAATAACAACATATCGCATCCGTCGCTGTTACATAAGCCTTTTCTCTTCCTTGATCAAGCCTTTTTATACGGATGTATTCTATCTCCCAAGTCTTTGGAGTTATCTCCATAAGCTTTGGAGTTGACTCCCAAGGCTATGGAGATAACTCCAAAGGCTTGCGGAGATAAAACAAACAGGAAGAAAACCTTTAACCCTACGGCGGGAAAGGTTTAGAGATATGGGTAAGAACTTTTAAGGATGAATCAGATTACAAGGCTACGCATTCCTTACGGAGGAATACCCTTTTGCAGACTTGCTCATCCACTGTAGGGATGGATTTCATTCCATTCCTGCAATGGATGATGTTTTGTCAATGCTTATGATAGAAATGTACTTATATTACCCGATGCGGAAATATAAAGTTTATGCATGGCACGGGTGCAGGCTACATATAACATGCTGCGGTCTATTTCTGTTCTATAGTCTTTATCAGTTACAAATGGAACAATCACTTCGTCAAACTCCAGCCCTTTTGCCATGTGGGCTGTAGTAATGACCACCCCATTGACAAAAGCTACACTTTCTTCTGTCAGCAAACAGATCTTATCAGACAAATGATTGATGGCTGCATACAACTTGTCCGCTTGTTTTACGGTTTTGCATATTATACCCATGGATACATCAGCTCCTTTCAGGAAAGAGGTGATGAGGTTTTCTATCCATTCTATCTCTTTCTTTTCAGTAGGCAGCAAGGCGACTGCCGGTTCCTCTCCATGACGCTCTATAGCTTCCAGTTCCTCGTTCTTGGCAATGCGTTGGGCAAACTCTGTGATTTCATACGTGGAGCGATAACTTTTACAAAGCTTCATCACTTCCGAGCCGACCAGTACACGTTGGATCTGTTCGCAGGTGGTGGAACTGTATGGATTTACTGATTGCTTTGCATCTCCCAATATTGTTTTCCGGCAAGGGAATAATTTAGCCAGAACTTTGTATTGTATCGGAGTATAGTCCTGCATTTCGTCTACCAGCAGATGCTTGATGCCATACATGGTTTTATTATCTTCCAGGGCCAGTTTCAAATAAAGTAATGGAGCTACATCCGCATATTCCAATTTCCGGTTTTTACCCTGCTTGAACATTTCCGGTTTTCCCAGCCAGTCATAAAATCCCTTGTACAAGTCGAGGTCTTTATTGTTGAACATCTTTTTCAGTTCATTACCCAACTGCCGTATCTGTATTTTTCCCATCGGCTCTTGGTGATAGGTGAAAGTCAGTTCGCGGGCAATTTCTTCTGCCATTGGTTGGAAACGGCTTCGCATGGGCAGGCGGTGCCATGCCGCGAAACGTTCTTTCAGGTACTCGGCAGGGATAGGGATACGCCCTGCTTTCAGGTCGGTTGGCCGAAATGCGTTTTGTTCCAAATATAGAATGTATTTATCCATCTGCTGGATAAATTCGGTGGTGGATTTGAATCGGATACGTTCTATAAAATCTTCTTCCTCTTTGTCCAGTATTTCGGCCACCTGGTCAAAGAAGGTTTGTATTTTATATTTGTTGTCCAGTATTTTGAGCATTAATTCCTCAAAGCCGCATTCTTCAATTTTTTCTTCTCCCAATTCGGGAAGTACGTTCGAGATGTAATCGGCAAATACTTTATTGGGGGAAATGATCAGGATATCATTGGACGTGATTTCCCCTTTGTGCCGATATAGCAGATAGGCTACGCGGTGCAAGGCGATGGATGTTTTTCCTGAACCGGCTACTCCCTGGATAATCAGGGTGTTCGATGTATCATTACGGATAATTTTATTCTGTTCCCGTTGGATGGTGGCTACTATATTCTTCATCCGGTCATCGGAGTTTCCACTCAATTCCTTCTGAAGGATGTCATCTTGAATATTCAGTGAACTTTCCAGCATGAATTCCATTTTTCCGTCACGGATGCGATACTGGCGTTTCAGACGGATGTTACCTTTCACTTCTCCCGAGGGGGCGTCGAAATGTGCTTCTCCTAATTCATAATCATAGAACATGCTGGAGATGGGGGCACGCCAGTCGTGTATCAGATTTTCATTGGTGGGAGGATTGAAAAATGAGTGTATACCTATATATAATGGCAGGACTTCGGGTTGCCCTTTTTCTTGAAAGTCGATGCGACCGAAATAGGGGATGGCCATCATTTTGCGATAACGTTTCTTTTTCTCGGCCAAGGACTCGCTGGCTGCTACTTGTTGGGTGACTATCTGCCGGACCGCACTTTTCTCGGCTCGGTCCAGTTCGGACAGATTTTCCCACAAGTAGAGTTTGTGCTCCATTACGTCTTTGGATTTATCTTCAATGGCCTTATCCATCTGTTCGATATTGGCAGCTAATAAAGCAATAATATCCATGAGATAGGCTTTTTCTTCCTTTTCAGTCCGGTTAAATATCATAGCGCGTATTGGTTTGTAGTTTTATTACCGGGCGAAATTACACAAATATGTTTAATGTTATTCTCTTTGTATGGAGAAAAGTGGATGTAAATTTGTTCTTTGTCCGGTTGTTTGGGTTACTCTGATATGAATATTGCAGGAATGGAAGCCGCTCTTTTCTTTGTGGAAAAAAGGTGGAGGAACTTTCACAAGCTCTCCGCCCTAACCGTAGCAGGTACATGTAAGGAGAATGTTCACGGAAAAAGAATAATGCACAATCTTTTTTTGAGAGATTGTGCATTATAATATAGAAATATACAGTTTGTTATTACTGGCTTTTATAGCTGTTTATCTGAGATTAACCGTGCGATGCGGGTCTTGTTCTGTGTTCCTTTGGTAAGCAGGTAAACGTGCTTATACGCATCGCGGTTCAGTTCGGTGGGAGAACCGTTGATAAGAATGATGTTCCGGTCATTGGCGAATTTCAGGATACCGCTGATGTTGTTGGGATGTAGTTTGCCTATTTCATCCATCATGCAGTGTAACTTGAAATCTTTGAATTTGCGGGATGCTCCTTCCTTGAACACATTCAGCAACATGATGTTTATCATCGCTTTTACCAGAATGTCGGTTCCTTCCGACCCCACATTGGCTATCTTCTCGATAAATCCGGTGTCACTGCCGTTCTCCACAATGCGGAAACGCAACTCGAAGGAATCATACAGGCGGATACTGTCATAGCGGTAAGCATGTATTTCCTTGATAAAGGTACGCAGCAAAGTGATAGCCTCTTCTTTCACCAATTGCTCTTTGGCAGAGGAGAACAGGTTGGTTTCCGGTGAGAGGTCATAGCCGTAATCATGGTAATATTTCTGTATCTCACGCAGAATATTCACTACGCGGTTGCTGCTCTCTTCCACTTTCATTTCAATGCGCTGGATGACTCCCACAAAATTGCAGGTGGCGAAACCTTTATTGATTTCACGGATCACATCTTGAATATCATCTTCCGATGAAGTCAGCATGGAGGTGTCCATACTGATACGTTTGAAGGTATCCCAATGCTCGTTGTTGATGCGGCGGATGTACTCGTCTATGCGGTGTTCTTCCACAAAGTCGTGCAGTTCGTCGGCAAAGCGTACATATTCCCAATCCTCGTTGAATTTTACGCGGAACTTGAAGGTGTTGTCCTCATCAAAATGTCCGGTGAAAAGGTTCACTTCTTTACGGAGCTTGCTTTGCACCTGCGTGAATTGGTTGGCCTGGCGGGTCAGTTCGTCAATCAGCTCCATACAGGTCTTGGTGGTCTGCATGGTTTGCGTGTTTTCGGAACGGAATATATCCTGATGCGGTTTATACCAGTCGTATGCCGGAATCTTGCTGTAAGCCTCCAGGTTCTTTTGCAGTTCCCTTACATTTTCTTCCGCTTCTTCCCATTCTTTGTTCAGAAGGTCTATTTTTTCTTGTAGGGAGGATGTTTCCACTCTCAGCGTTTCCCGTTCCAATTGGAGCAGACGTTTTTGTTCATCGTGCTCCCGTTGCCATCCGGGAATACGGTCTATCAAATCCCGTTTGTCTTTTTGGTATTCGATGACCAGGGTCGCATTCTCCTTAATGAAAGAAAGCTCTTTCTCCAGCTGGGCCAGTTGGTTGGCTATGTCTTGCAGACGTTCGGTATCTGCTCCCTGCGAGTGAAGCTCTTTCTGCATATCCGCTTCATATTCGGTTTTGATGGAGGAAATTCTGCGTTGTTCTTCTTTTTCTTCCTTCCCGATAACTTCCGCTTGTGTCTTTTTTTCGGCGGCAAGAGCCTGTTGTTGCTTGTTCCATTCCAGTTTCAGGCTATCCAGTTTCTCTGTCTTTTCTTTGTTCAGGTTTTTTAGCTTGCTGTTTATACCGTCCAGTTCGGCAACCCGTTTGCGCTGTTCGTTTTCCAATCGGTTTATTTTGGCATTCCGTTCCTCATTGGCTTTCTTCTTCCACTCTTCCAAGTCGAGCATATCCTGCTGGTATTGGCGTTCCAATTGTTCCAGTTCATACTCTATTTGGCTGATAATGGCTTTTTGTTCCTTTATCTGCGGTTGGTATTTGCGTTTCAACTGTTCCTGCAACTCCTCCCTTTCAGTTTGCTGGCGTTGCATGGCAGCAGTGATTTCTTCCAGACGTTTTTCACCGTTTTCTTTCTCGACGATATAATCGTCTATGGATTTGATGGGGCGGTGGATGCTGTCTAGATTAATGGAAATGCCATAGAATGAGTTTCCCCCCTCAATGGTAATTTGCGGAAAAAGCCCCCGTTGCCATAAAATGCTCTCATCACACAGTTTGCCGATATTTTCTTCCCATCCCTTTTTGTTTTCTTTCAGCCAGCCTTGCAAGGTGTCTTTGCTGTTGTTCAGAAAAGCTTGTAATTCGTCTATGCGGGGACGGAGTTGCAGCATCTCCTGTTGCAGTTTTTGCAAGGTCAGGTCTTTTTCTTTCAACTGTTTCTGCTGTTCCTCTTCCCAAGTCATGGTCAGTTCCTTGATGATGAGCTGCGCTTGGGCGATACGGTTTTTCCGTTCCGTATGAAAGTTGGCATAGTTTTGGATACGTGTTTTCAATTCCTGTTGCTCTTCCTCAAAGAAAACCTCCTTTCTGCATAATTTTATCTGGTAATCTATAGCGTTCAGTTCGCCCAGTTTCTCGGCTTTCAGCGGATGGAGTTGCTGTGACAGGCTTTCGAACTCCTGGTAAAGGGAATCAGTGAACCGCTGGTATTCTTTGCGGGCCTCTTCCAGACGCTCGTTGTATGCATTGTTTAATGTATCCAGTTGTTTGATTTTCGCTTCATGAATCTTGTTCCATTGCTCGTCCAAGGCCTGAATCAGCGATTTATACTTGGTGGATATTTCCATATATTGTGAGGTAAGGATGCGTTGTTCTTCCAGCAATCCCACCTGCCGGTTCTTCCATTCCTCTTTTTTGGAAGAGCGTTCTATAATCTCTTCTATGTTCTTGTTCTGATAGTCCTTTTCTTTGCCTAATGCCTTTTGCAGTTCGTTGTTCAGCACTGCCAGCGCTTCCTGTAACTTGTCGCTGCGTTTGCGCGATTCATCCTGAAGCTCCTGTTTCCGGCGTATCAGTTTTCCTTTGTCGGCATCCGTGCGGTCTTGTTTCTCTTTCCATTGGGGAAGGATACTTTCGGCTTTGCGGAAAGCGGCAACCAGTTCGCGGCAATTCTGCACCAGTCCGCCTTGCAGTTTGGACGTTTGTTGGGATAACAGTGTGATTTCCCGAGCCTGTTTCCGGGTTTCCCGTTTCTGAAATTCTTCGATATCCTTCAGACGGGTTTCAAAGTTTTTCAGATGCTCCTTGTAACTGTTCAGGTCGATGGCCGTTTCATCTTCATTCAGAGAAGAAATGATTGTTTTCTTGATAAATTCAGCATCCAGTTTCGAATTCAGCAACACGTTCTGTATAGTGCGCGGAATATTCTGGTATTGCTTGCTCTCCATCAGCGAGTACCGGCTGAACTCAGGACTTGTACTGTTTCCATACAGAATGTTCCGATACTCGTCGTAGGTATAGATGATGCGTGAATATTCTATGCCATATTGGTCCAGCACGGCACGCACGCGGTCGCTCTCGCTATAGGCCACCCGATTCTCGTCTATAAAGAATTCTTTGCGGTAAGGAGAGTGGATGAAGCGGTAACATACACGGTTCATCGATTTGAAACTCAGAATACAGAACGCGCCGTTCTCTGTTGCCACTTCGTAAACGATATACGAATTGGAGTAGGGAAAATAGTAATCCGTGTAATTCTGCTTTTCCACCGAAATGCCCAGTCGTTGCGTGTCGGCATTGTAAAAGAAAAGGATAGCACGCAGAAGGGTACTTTTTCCCACTCCCTGCGTACCGATGAAGTGAACGTTTCCGTCCAGATAGATATCGTCCGAATAAGGGATATTCGCACTATTGATAAAGATAATTCTACTCAGGTTTCTCATCTTCGGTTTCGTCGTAAATGTTGATACTTTCAATCAGTCTTTCCAGATAATGCCAGGCGCTCATCACTTTATACGTATTGGTTTTCTCATTTTCCTGTTCCAGGAACGAGTCTTTGGTGAGCTGGCGTATCATGTTTTCCAGCACTTCCTTGCGGATGTCCTTGTCCGAGAAGTGTTTCCGCATACCGTCCAGTTTGTTTTGGAGCAGCATGTTGATGTTGGTTTCCACCAATATCTGTTCGGGCTGGAAGCGGAATCCGGGACCGAATGTTTCATCGTAGGTTTTGAAAAAATCGAGCACATCTATCCAGTAATAGGCACGCATGATTTTTTGCTCCAGTGTGGCTTTAGGTTCTATACGGGAGAAGAAGAAATATTCGTTTCCCCGTTCCAGTGTATAGTTTATTTGTAAGAAATACTGATAGAGAGATTCGTAGTTCTCATCTATTTCATTATACATATCGCGTACTTCTTCGCTGGTGCTGTTGGAACTGATGAACAGTCCTTTTTGCAGGTATTCAAAGATGGATGCGGTATTATCGGGTATTTGTATATTTAAATCCATAATTCTCAGAGTGGGTATATTTTAGCATATTCATATTGATTGTGGAGTCCGAACTCGTTCCGGATTTCCAGTTGGTTTTCGTAAAGTGAGACAATCTGACAGAAGAACGTGGTACGTTCCTTTTCATCCACTTCGCGATGGAAATGATATTGTAACAGAAAGGAAAAAAGGTCGCTGACCGGCTCTCCTTTCCAGCGGGCTTCTGCCCCCGACTGCACAAAGGCGGTTACCACTTCGTCCAGATTAATCACTTCTTCGTACATGGCCTGTGCTTCCAAGTCTTCTTCACTGAAAGCTCCGGCTTCATTTTTCCGTACAATTTCACGATACTTCTGATTGCTGATAACTTTCAGAATGATGGGACGCACTTCGTCACTGGCCAGATAGCTGGGGGACAGTTTGAACGATGCTTGTGTATTGCCTTCCAACAGGAGGGAGCGTTCCCTTTCCATTATTTCGGACAGATTACTCCGGGCACGTAACTCGAACTGATCTTGCAGATATTTTACTTTTCGTATTTTTTCTACCAGTATCACCTGATTCTTTATTTGGTTCAGGTAATTGATGATATCCTGCTGGGCACGAATCAGACTGTGAGCTGATAGTTGCAGTTCCTGCCGCAGTTCGAGCAGGATGCGGGTCAGCTCTTCGTCAGTGGCTTGGCGGAAGAAATCCCGTTCTTCATGCAGAATCAGATGTTCGGTAGAGTCTATCAACCGCTGGATGTTGATTCGTTTCTTGTCCAGATTTTGCAGTTTGGCTATTTTTATCTGGTATGTGGGCTCGTGTTTGAAAGCATTATCAATATTGTGTTGAAGGTTGATAATGTTCCGTATCGTTACACGTGCCAGTTTCTGAAAGGTAATCTTGATATTGCGTACATAACTTTCCTTGCGCGACTGGATCTTTTCTTTCAGGTAGTAGTCCATCAGTTCGTGCA
>OGWY01003262.1_pt1 | contig 10949 bp, 8 predicted proteins | sample 1576121 | NCBI WGS metagenome assembly OGWY01 (sample SAMEA3541543, study PRJEB24748) | human gut metagenome | biome: human gut; feature: human-associated habitat; material: faeces | place: China | collected 2012 | reverse complement strand
CGCACCTGCGCACCTGGGCGCTGCCAGTGTCCGGGCGTGTCAGAAGCAGACGTCCCAGTGCGATTCGCATCTTCTGACCACCGGATAATGTATTGATATGGCGGTCATAGTCCTCCGGACCAAAACCGAGTCCTTTTAAAACGCCTGTAATCTCACTCTCATAAGAATACCCATTGTCGCGGTCGTATTTGCTGCTCAGGCGGTTGTAGGTCTCTAAGATCTTCTCTAATTCTTCGCCTTCTGCATGCTTCATATCCTGTTCTAAACGGCGGATATTCGCCTCTAAATCAAGGATGTACTGTTTGGTTGCAAGCATTTCGCCATAGATCGTGTTGTCAAAGGAGATATCCTGATGCTGGGACAGATACCCAATCGTGGTATCCTTGGCAATCACGACCTGTCCGCTGTCGGCGGATTCTTCGCCCATGATAATCTTTAGGAGCGTCGTTTTTCCAGAGCCGTTGATACCGACAATGGCGATCTTTTCTTTCTCGTTGACATGGAAGTTGATATCCTTCAAAACTTCCTTTGTGCCGAATGCTTTTGATATATTCTGGCATGCTAACAGCATGATAAATTCCTCCTGCGTGTTTCGAACAAATTCTACCAGTGCATTTTATCAAAAAGCGGGAGGACTTTCAATCATACATTGAAATAAGCACGAAAAAATGGTATACTAAAACATAATTATGCGAACAAATGTTTTGAGAATTTCCATGAAAAAGGAAGTGAAGGTTTTGTTATTTGGGAAAACGAGTCAGGCAAAAAAAGAGATAGAAGCACTGTTTCATGAAGTGCAGATCAATCTGGAGAACAACTACAAGGATCTGGCGATTTCTGCGCGGAAGCAGGCGGAGGTAAAGCTGGCTGAATATCAGGCAGCCGGGGAGCTAAAGGAAAAGGAATATAAGAAATTAAAAGAGCAGCTCGACGAATATACAAAACGAATGGAAGGATATCATCATTGATATGCAGCAGGGAATTGGTAGAAAAATAGTGATTGCGGTCGGCATGCTTGTAGTTGCAGGATTTTTGATCATACTGTACCAGTGGGGGAATGCACGGGAGGATACATCAAAGGACAGGCAGCTTGCCGATGGACAGACGACGTACAGCTTCGCGATGGGAACATCGGTGTCGGTCAGTCTGTATGGGACACAGGACACGGAGTATGCGAAGATTGAACAGGCAATCAAAGACTTAGATGAGCGGGAGATATCATGGCGGCAGGAGGGCAGTGCCTTATATAAGCTGAATCACACATATACTGCGGGAGAAGCGGCAGAGGTTTCGGATACCTTGTATCTGGCACTGACGCAGGCGTATAACATATGCCGGGGCAGCGAGGGCGCGTTAGACATCACGATCCGTCCACTGGCAGATCTCTGGAATATCGAGTCCGCGACCGAGGAGGATTTCCGCGTCCCGACAGATACAGAGATCAAAGATGCACTTGCAAAGACCGGATATGAGGCAGTGACAATCGGTGAATCGAAGAACGTGACGATCAGCAAGCCGGATATGGTGCTTGATCTTGGCGCAGTCGGCAAGGGATTTGCACTGGATATTGCAGAGCAGATATTAAAAGAGGATGCGGTAAGCGGCGGAACAATCAGTGTCGGTGGAAGCATACTTGTGTATGGCGCAAAAAAGGACGGCAGTTCATTTCGGGTAGGCATCCGTGATCCGCAGGGTGACGCAGAGGATATGATCGGCTATCTGGAATTTGCTTCGAACAGTAACACCTGTGTATCCACCTCCGGTGATTATGAAAAGTTTATCAAGAAGGATGGTACGAGGTATCATCATATTTTAAATCGTACAACCGGATATCCGGCGGAGTCAGGACTTGCTTCGGTGACGGTTGTATGCCAAAATGGCTTGTACAGCGATGCATTGTCGACGGCATGCTATGTGCTTGGCTATGAGAAGTCTTTGCCGTTGTTGCAGAAGTACAAGGCAGAGGCAGTGTTTATTGACAAAGAAAATCAGGTGACTGTGACGGATGGACTGAAAGAACAGTATCATGCGGCACAGGCTGCACAGAAATAAAATAGAAGGCGAAAAGAGATGTTAAAAATGAAGTGGCTGGAGCATTTAAAGACGATTACCGCACATAAGATTATGGTGATGCGGCATTGCTTTGCGGTTGGATTGTATAAGCAGGGACTGTTGCACGACCTGTCCAAATATTCATGGACGGAGTTTTCGATGGGCGCGAAATACTATCAGGGAAACCGCAGCCCGAACGATGCAGAGCGTGAGGACAAGGGATACACCTCTTCGTGGCTGCACCACAAGGGAAGAAACAAACACCATCTGGAGTACTGGGTGGATTACAATGTTGACAGAAGCGATACAGAACATTTGCTGGTTGGCTGTAAGATGCCGAAGGAATATGTGATTGAGATGTTCTGTGACCGTGTGGCAGCCTGCAAGATTTACAACAAGGAAAATTATTATGAGAAGCAGCCACTCGATTATTATATGAATGGCAGATCGAGACGTCTGCTGCATCCAGATTCCGCGAAGCTTCTGGAGAAGTATCTGAATATGCTTGCGAGAAAGGGCGAGGCTTATACTTTCCGCTATATTCATAATTATGAGGTGATTCCGCTGCGTCGGAAGAAGCTTGCGAAGTATCTGCCATTTTTGAAATATTTGTTTCCGTATGGAGAAGATTACTAGGAGATAAGATGAAATTTACACATTTACATGTGCATACGCAGTACAGTCTGTTGGACGGCTCGGCAAAAATCAAGGAGCTGGTTCCGCGTGCGAAAGAACTTGGCATGGATGCGCTGGCAATCACAGACCACGGTGCGATGTATGGCGTGATCGAATTTTATAAGACATGTAAGGCAAATGGAATCAAGCCGATCATCGGCTGTGAGGTGTATGTGGCACCGGGTTCCCGGTTTGACCGTGAGGTGGTAAAGGGAGAAAACCGGTATTACCATCTGGTTTTGCTTGCAAAAAACAACGAGGGATACCACAACCTCTGTAAGATCGTGACACGTGGCTACACGGAGGGCTATTATTATAAACCGCGTGTGGACATGGAGGTGCTGGAGAAATACCATGAGGGTATCATTGCACTTTCGGCATGCCTGGCTGGTGAGGTTGCGACTGACTTGCGTCAGGAGCAGTATGAGAAAGCAAAAGAAGCAGCATTGCGTCATCTGAAGATCTTTGGCGAGGGCAATTATTATCTGGAGATGCAGGATCATGGCATCCCGGATCAGCGTACCGTCAATATGGGCGTGATGCGGTTGTCCAAAGAAACCGGCATCCCGATGGTTGTTACGAACGATTCCCATTATATCAACAAAGAGGACTGGGAGGCGCATGATATTCTGCTCTGTATCCAGACGGGAAAGACGGTCAATGACGAAGATCGTATGCGCTATGAGGAAGGACAGTTCTATCTGAAATCTCCGGAGGAGATGGAGGCGCTGTTCCCATATGCAAAGGAAGCATTGGAGAATACGAACAAGATCGCAGATATGTGTAATGTCGAGATCGTATTTGGTGAGCGGAAGCTTCCAAAATACGATGTGCCGGAGGGGTATGATTCCTTCTCGTATCTGACGATGCTCTGTGAGGAGGGCGCGAAAAAGCGGTATCCAGAGGTCACAGATGAGGTAAAGAACCGTCTGCATTATGAGCTTGACATGATTAGACAGATGGGCTTTGTTGATTATTTCCTGATTGTGTGGGATTTTGTCAATTACGCGAAAAGTCATGATATTCCGGTTGGACCGGGCAGAGGCTCTGCTGCCGGATCAATTGTATCCTATTGTCTGTATATTACGGATATCGAGCCGCTTCGGTACGATCTGCTGTTTGAACGATTCCTGAATCCGGAACGTGTATCGATGCCAGATATTGATATTGATTTCTGTGTTAACCGAAGACAAGAAGTCATTGATTACGTCGTACAGAAATACGGCAAGGAAAAGGTTGTCCAGATTGTCACTTTCGGTACGATGGCAGCAAAGATGTGTGTGCGTGACGTCGGTCGTGCGATGGCACTTCCATATAGTCTGTGTGATAAGGTTGCAAAGGCAATTCCGAACAAGGTTCCGGGCGTAAAAGATGTCACTCTTCCGGTAGCTTTGAAAGTAAGTCCAGACCTGAAGGAAATGTATGAGAATGAACCGGATGTAACAAAGCTGCTTGATATGGCAATGAAGCTCGAAGGTCTGCAACGGCATACAGGTGTACATCCCGCAGGCGTTATCATCGGTCAGAAGCCAATCGAGGAATATGTACCGCTCGCACGGAGCGTGGATGGTGGTATTGTCTGCCAGTATGAGAAAGACCCGGTGGAAGAGCTGGGGCTTTTGAAGATGGACTTTCTGGCATTGCGGAATCTGACTGTCATCAAGGACGCATTAGACCGGATTGAAGAAAATCATGGTGTGAAGCTCAATATGTCGGAACTGGATATGAGTGATCCGGCAGTCTATGAGCTGTTATCAGAAGGAAAGACCGACGGCGTGTTCCAGTTGGAAAGTGCCGGTATGAAGTCTTTCATGAAGCAGTTGAAGCCGAAGAATCTGGATGAAATTATTGCCGGAATCTCGCTGTATCGTCCGGGACCGATGGATTTCATTCCGAAGTACTTAGCGAACCGTGAGCATCCAGAAAGTATCGTCTATGATACACCGAAGCTGGAGAAGATCCTGAAATCAACATACGGATGTATGGTATATCAGGAGCAGGTTATGCAGATCGTAATGGAGCTTGCCGGATATTCGATGGGACGTTCGGATCTGGTACGCCGTGCGATGGCGAAGAAAAAAGCGGACGTCATGGACAAAGAGCGGCAGTATTTTGTATATGGTAACGAGGAGTTAAATGTGCCGGGCTGTGTCAAAAACGGCATCCCGGAATCTGTCGCCAATAAAATCTTCGACGATATGGTCGATTTTGCAAACTATGCATTTAACAAGTCGCATGCGGCAGTGTATGCGGTGGTTGCATATCAGACCGCATATTTAAAGATCTATTATCCGGTTGAATACATGGCAGCGCTGATCTCGTCTGTCCGTGAAAATACGGAGAAGATGAGCAGTTATATCCAGACGTGTAAATCGCTTGGCATCAAAATCCTGCCGCCGGATATCAACAAAGGAAGCGGAGATTTCCTTGTCGATGGAAATGCGATCCGGTTTGGCTTGTCAGGATTAAGAAGTATCGGAGACGGTGTGACAGAGGTCGTGCATCAGGAGGTTGTTGCGAACGGTCCATTTACAAGCTTAGAGGATTTCTGTACGAGACTTTCTGGGAAGGAAGCAAACAAGCGGACGATCGAGAGCTTTATTTTGGCAGGTGCGTTTGACAGCTTCGGTTATAACCGCCATCAGATGATGATGGTGTATCCGGCTGTGTTAGAGCAGACGGCGAAAGAAAAGAAAAATGCCATGAGTGGACAGATGTCGCTGATGGATTTCCTTGGAGAGGAAGAAAAGACGGAATTTCAGGTGCGCTATCCGGATGTGGAGGAATATCCGAAGGATGAGCTGCTTGCAAAGGAAAAGGAGATTCTGGGTATCTATGTCAGTGGACATCCGCTGGAGGATGATCTGGATATTATAGAAGAGTACACAACCGCGAAGTCGACGGCATTTCTGGCAGATACCGAGGAGGACGAGAATGCCGGAACGGAGATGGAGTTCGAAGAGCGGGAATGTGTCGTGGATAAATCCAGCTACACGATCGGCGGTCTGCTCACGGAGATTACGAAGAAGACAACACGAAACGGCGATGAGATGGCATTCCTTACCGTGGAGGATCTGTATGGTTCGGTTGAGGTTGTCGTGTTCGCCAGAGATTACAGGCAGAATAAAGACCGGTTTGTGAAGGATGCGAAGGTGCTGATCAAAGGAAATGCATCGGTCGATGAGCGGGGCGGCAAGCTGCTCTTCTCAAAGATGACAACCTTCGACGAGATCCGGCAGGAACGTATAGCAGCCGGTAAGGAACTGTGGCTGCGCTTCACAGAATTAGAAACCTATATGCAGCGGGAACAGGCACTCTATGCGACGCTCCGGCAGTATCCGGGCCGGGTGGTCGTGAAGGTACTGATCAAACCAGCCGGAGAAGGACAGGAGCAAAATATCAAGCTCAAGCAGTTACCGGATTTATACCGGGTCGATGCCAGTGAGACTCTGGTAGAGAAATTGAAACAGACATATGGAGAGGCGAATGTCATTCTCTTAGATAAGAAAGGAAACGGAGAAAAATCGTGATAACGTCAGCATCAAACGACAAAATCAAAGAAATAAAAAAGCTGATCAAATCCCCCAGCCGGCGCAAAGAGACCGGACTTTATATCGTGGAGGGCATCCGCATGGTGCGGGAGATTCCGGCAGATGCGGTCAAGACGCTTTATGTGGCGGAAAGCATGACAGACAAATTCGCAGATATCTGTAATCGGACACAGGCAGAGGTGGAAATTGTCAGGGATTCGGTTTTCCAGAGTATGTCGGATACGAACACGCCGCAGGGAATTCTGGCGGAGGTATATCAGACAGCCACAACGGAGGATGATTTATTTGCAGGTGATGCGGCACCGTTTCTTCTGATTATCGAACGACTGCAAGACCCGGGAAATCTTGGTACCATTATACGAACTGCAGAGGGCGCTGGGGTGACGGGGATTATCCTGAGTGCAGATACGGTCGACATCTACAACCCGAAGGTGATCCGTTCTACGATGGGATCGATCTTCCGGATGCCAATTGTCGTAGCCGAGGATCTGGCAGCGACGATCGATCGCGTGAAAACACGCGGAATCCCGGTTTATGGGGCGCATCTGGATGGGGCAACCTTCTATGAGAAAGATTTTACCGGTGGCTGTGCATTTCTGATTGGAAACGAAGGAAATGGTCTGTCCGATGGAATCAGCGCAAAAGCGGATGATCTGATCCGGATTCCGATGTGCGGACAGGTGGAGTCGTTAAATGCAGCGATTTCGACCGCGGTGATCGCATACGAGGTATTGCGACAGCGAAGCACAGGAAAAAAATGAAAAAGTTTGGAATATTACAATATAGGCACGCATATATTGTAAATGTACAATATTAAAAATTCACAGTTTATATGGGGATATAAATGAGGCTGTGAACATTGACAAGAGGGAGGAAAAAATATGACAGAGAAGATTTTGAACAACAATCAGGTGGTAGTAGCAGGAGAAATCGTATCAGATTTCCGATTCAGCCATGAGATATTCGGAGAGGGATTCTATATGGTGGATCTGGTAGTCAGCAGATTAAGCGATGCGCATGACGTGATTCCTTTGATGGTTTCCGATCGCCTGTTTGATGTAGAAAAATCCCACATCGGGGAAAAGGTACTGGCGAAGGGACAGTTCCGGTCGTACAACAAGCACGAGGAGAACAAGAACCGTTTGATCCTGTCTGTGTTTGTACGTGAGATCGAGGTGATCGACGCGGTGGATGACAAGGAGAACAAACCGAACCAGATATACTTAGACGGATACATATGCAAAGAGCCAATCTACCGTATGACGCCGCTTGGCAGAGAGATTGCAGATATTCTGCTCGCTGTGAACCGGGCATACGGAAAATCAGATTATATTCCTTGTATCTGCTGGGGCAGAAATGCCAGATTTGCAGGAAAGCTCGCAGTTGGTGAGCATGTGGCAATCTGGGGACGTATCCAGAGCCGGGAATATCAGAAAAAAATAGGAAATGATGAGATAGTCAATAAGGTCGCATACGAGGTGTCAGTCAGCAAAATGGAATGTTTGGAATAATGATTGACAGACCTGTATAACGATGATATACTATCCTTGATTTTGATTGAGTAGAGGTGCGGAATTCAAGAGTACTTTGCGGGATGACTTAGAGCAGTGGATCGCATGGAAAAGGGGAAACCGCCGAAGGACGACAGATGTCTAAGCACTGGAATCCTGGTTGTGCAATGAAGAATTGTATGACTGTCATTTGTAAGCATGCAGATGGAGCGCTACCGGAATTGAGACATTTCAAGCTGGCACTTTATCGGGTGCCAGCTTTATTTATGGTTATACCTTATAATTATTTAGGAGGAAGAGAAAGATGTCAATTTTTACAGGTTCAGCAGTTGCGATTGTAACACCATTTAAGAAGGATGGTTCGGTGGATTATGATAAGTTCCGTGACGTGATCGAGTATCAGATCGCTGGTGGAACCGACTGTATCGTTGTATGCGGAACGACAGGTGAGTCTTCAACCTTATCCCATGAAGAGCATCTTGACTGTATTCGTTTCTGTGCAGAGGTTGTCAACAAGCGTATTCCGGTTGTAGCAGGAACAGGTTCAAATTGTACAGAGACAGCTATTTATCTGTCTCAGGAAGCAGAGAAGTACGGCGTGGATGGTCTGCTTGTTGTAACACCATATTACAACAAGGCAACACAGAAAGGTCTGATCGCACATTACACAGCCGTTGCAAACAGCGTGACACTTCCAATTATCATGTACAACGTACCAAGCAGAACCGGTACGAACATCCAGCCGGAGACAGCCGTATATCTGGCTAAGAATGTAAAAAATATCGTAGCGATCAAGGAGGCAACTGGCAATCTGTCACAGGTTGCACGTCTGGTAAGCCTGGCAGATGGATGCCTCGATGTATATTCTGGAAATGATGATCAGGTTATGCCAATCCTGTCCCTTGGTGGAAAGGGCGTGATTTCTGTACTTGCAAATGTAGCTCCGAAGGAGACACATGATATGGTACAGAAGTACTTAGATGGTGATGTGGTTGGAGCCAGAGAGATTCAGATCAAGGCAATTCCTCTGTGTGAGGCACTGTTCTGTGAGGTAAACCCAATCCCTGTCAAGAAGGCAGTGGAACTGATGGGACTTTGCGAAGGCAACCTTCGTATGCCACTGACAGAGCTTGAGCCAGAGCATACAGAGCAGTTAAAGAAAGCAATGACAGGATTTGGTGTAAAAATCCAGTAATACAGATAGACAGACCGGGAGGAAAAACAAATGATTCGTGTGATTATGCATGGTTGTAACGGTAAGATGGGGCAGGTCATCACAGGACTTTGCAAGGAAGATCCGGATGTGGAGATCGTTGCCGGCATTGATGTCGTAGATAATAGAGAAAACGGATATCCGGTATTTACAGATATCAACGCATGTGATGTCAAGGCAGATGTGATTATTGATTTTGCAGCAGCCGTTGCGGTTGATAAGCTGCTTGATTATGCAGTTGATAAGCAGGTTCCAGTTGTACTTTGTACGACCGGACTTTCCCCGGAGCAGCTCAACAAGGTATCTCTTTGCTCTGAGAAGGTAGCAATCTTGAAGTCTGCCAACATGAGTCTGGGTATCAATACGTTGATGAAGCTCCTGAAGGATGCAGCAAATGTATTTGCACCAGCCGGTTATGATATTGAGATCGTAGAGAAGCATCATAATCAGAAAGTGGATGCACCATCGGGAACAGCACTGGCACTTGCCGATGCAATCAACGACGCCAGAGACAATGCGTATGAGTATGTCTATGACCGTTCGCAGGTAAGAAAGAAGCGTGACAAGAAAGAACTTGGTATCTCTGCGGTACGTGGCGGAACGATCGTCGGTGAGCATGAGGTGATTTTTGCAGGTGTGGACGAAGTGATTGAGTTTAAGCATACGGCTTATTCGAAGTCTGTATTTGCCAAGGGCGCAGTGGAAGCAGCAAAGTTTCTGGCAGGAAAGCCGGCAGGCTTTTATGATATGGCAGATGTGATTGGATAAGCGAGGAACGATTATGTATCAGGATGAAATTATTTTGTGCAGTGCTTCAAAGTACACGCAGAAGTATTATTTGAATGAAGATTTTGACAATCTGCCGACTGAGGTTAAAAAAGAGCTTCGGATTCTGTGCATACCTTTACATCTCCTTTCTCATACTCAATCAATTCCTGTTGGCAGGAACAAAGGCTGACAAGCCATAAATAAATCAATGTCAATCCCATTTTATTCATATTAGTTTTATTAAATTGTTATTTTATCATTGTTACTAACCGGGAACATAGTAAGCAAAAAAATATTAGACTAGTAATGTTTCAATCTTTTTACGGGGAGAATAAGGGATTTGCTTTGCATAACCAATTCTCATTATTAATGTTGGGTGTTCCTTATTGACAGGTAATTTCTCTCGTAAGTCAAAAGCTAATGCCGCAACTTCACACGGCTGATTCAAAAAAGCATAAGAAATCCCGATCTCAGTTACTTTTAACAGAAAGCGTTGGAGTGTTCGCCCCAAGTTAATCCACTCTTCAATTGTATCTCGTTGTGTGGCGCATACAACAAAATGCGAGGAAGAATCTATTTTCTTTCTATCCGATTTGTTTTGCGCATTAGGTTTTAAGAATAAGCTAACTATGGGACGTGCTAATATTCTAGGAAGTGGTGGATTTCCAAAAACCAAATAACTTAGCCCGTTATGTGTAGCCTCAACTTGTTTTTTATTAAACCTCATCCACGAAAGCAATTCATTTTTGAAAGCAATGTCAGCCATTTGAATTTCATTCCCTTTCATTATGTATTGGGTTATTGTATTTGCAAATGGCGTATTTATTTCAGTAAAGTAGAATTGAATACCATTTTCTTTTGGAATGGATTGAAGTTGTTGTAGAATTCCATCTGATATTTTATTGCCATTATAGATATTGCGGTTTGTCTGTCGTTTCTCAATTTGATGGAATAGGGAATCTTCAATTGTGAGAGCATTTTTCGTTAATTCAAGAATAATTGCTTCTATACTGCATTCTATTATATGGGTAGTGTAACCGAAATAGCTGGCAGCGATGCATAAGTTTTCAACAGCACAGCCTAAGCTAATAAATAACTCACGATTGTTTCTATCAACGACAGGTAACGCTACATCTAAGTTGGGGAGAACCGTAATAGTACTGTCCGTAATATGAAACT
>OGWY01003251.1_pt1 | contig 10989 bp, 10 predicted proteins | sample 1576121 | NCBI WGS metagenome assembly OGWY01 (sample SAMEA3541543, study PRJEB24748) | human gut metagenome | biome: human gut; feature: human-associated habitat; material: faeces | place: China | collected 2012 | reverse complement strand
AAGATGGATCTTTAAATACTTTAACTGGAATGTACTTATACTTGTTAGGAGTTTTTGCTCAAATGGATGCAGAAAATTTGAAGGCTAAAATGAAGTCAGGGAAAGAAGCTGCATTGTTAAAGGGTAATTCCTATACCAATATTGCTCCGTTTGGTTATGAACTAAAAAATAAACATCTTTATATAAAAGAGAGTGAAGCTAGGTATGTAAAAAGAGCATTTGAACTTTATAGAGACGGTAAGGATACTCAATACATAGCAGATATGTTTAATGCGAATGGTGTACCTTTGAAAAGTGGAAGAACTGATATTGTTTGGGTTAAAGGAACTATAAGCCAAATATTAAATAATACGGCATATTATGGAAAGGGTAAAAGAACTGCTATAGTGAAAAAAGCCACATTAGATTCTCCAGCAGAAAAAAAAGTCAGTTATTTTGATACTCCGTCTATCATAAGCAAGGAATTATTTGATGAATGTAGAAAGATTGCTAAAGCTAATAGAAGCAGGCAAGATAAGAGTAAAAGTATAGTTTGTATTCTTAGAGGTTTATTAAAATGTGGTAGGTGTGGTAGGTTCTATGTGTTAGGTAATAACAATAAACAAAGAGAGTATAGAGATGGTGATTTGAGGGCAAATATTAATCAAAGGCTAGGTTGCAAAAATGGTTCTATAAAAGCTGATATTGCTGATAATTTAGTCTGGAAGGCGATACAAGGTATATATAAATATGAGAAGTTTAAAGAAAAGTGTTTGGCAGAGAAAGAAAAATACAAAAAAGAGATAGCTAGTAATAATAATGCTATGCTGAATATTGAAAAGGATTTGAAACAGTTAGATAATCAGTCTGAAAATTTGGTGAAATTTGCAATAAAGGGATTACTTTCTGAAGATGAGTTTGCTAAGCAGAAACAAAGTTTGGATTCAGAAAAAGCTAGAAAGAACAATATGTTGGATGAATTAAAAGCTTCTAATTTCTTTTTACAGAGAAAAATAGATGCGGAATTTGATTATTCTGTGTTGAGTGGTACTTTTAACTTGTCGCAAGATGAAAAAAAACAGATTTGTAATGATTTAATAGACAATGTTTTAATATATGGATATGGCGCTTATAAGAAAATGTTACAAGTTAATTTGAAGATGGATCTCACATACAATATATTAATAAACACACATCATGTGATTAATTCATATTGTATTTTTAATGATGAGGTTGTTACATTTTGTGATCCATTCAATAATAAATCTGTTTTGAAGGGAATGAATCTTAATGTAGGAATTTCTGATTTTGAGGTAACAAGTAATAATAATGAATTGTTTGATACTGATGTATTTGGAGGATATAGTTTTGATGAAATGTGGAATATAATGAATAGATATGGATATATTAGCAAAATAGAGAGTGAAGAATAATATTATACAAAAGGTTGGTTAGGAAATTTCTTCTTAATGAAAGTATTCCAAATATATTCTGCATCTTTTCGTTTGCAGTCCTTGTATTCTAACTCCAAAAGAATGAGAATTTTTCGATTATAAATTTCTCTATAAATTCCTATTCGAATAAATGACGTTCTTGTTTTATTCTTACCTTTCAAATAGAAATTGCTATCATTAAATTGCTTATATGAAATAGATTCACCTTCAAATATGAACTCTTTAAAAAATTCAGAAATGGAATAATCATCTTCAAATACATCATAGTAAGCAATGCCAGTATTTAATACAATTGTGCTGTCCTTATTATAAAAATGATTCCCATCACAAAGAAATGCTTCTTTCCCATGAATCAACGAATCTGGATATGCCAAGAAGTAATTAAATTTCTTGTTCCAATAAAAACGTATATCTCCATACTGATAAATTTCATTCCTATAATCAACGAGTTTTATACCTTTCACTTGCAAAACAGAATCAGCATAGTGTAACACTTCTCTTTCTTCTAATTCTGTCAGTGGAAGTTCATAGTGATTGGTAAACTTATCATCTTTCTGTATTACAGGTTGGATAGATTTATCCTGTTTACTTGGCTGACTGTTACAACCAAGCAAACATAATCCAAGTAAGAGAATATAATATTTCATTTCCTTATCTATCCAAATAATTAACAATCTCTTTAACCACATTCCCAGTCATTACACCACCAGACGGATAATCCTTTATCTATTGGTTAGATTTGTTTTTATCAGAAAATTTATCGTCATTTTTCATAATAAATTTCTTGTAGAACTTTTCCATAACGTTGATAAACTCTTCTGGTAATCGTTTAAGGATTTCCTCTTTTATATGATCTGGAACATTTCTATAATATGCTTCTGCTATACTTCCAGTAATTGCACCCATCGTATCGGCATCTCCTCCCAAAGAAATAGCCAAACGAATGGCATCTTCAAAATCCTTACTTTCCAGAAAAGCGATGATGGATTCAGGAACAGAACCTTGACAGGTAACATCGAATTGATAAGCGATTCGTATTTCATCACAGGTTCGACTAAGATTATAGCCAAAAGTAGATTCAATATATCCTTTAATCTCTTGCTTGGATTTTCCTGTGCGAGCCAGGTAAATACATGCTGCCGTAGCCTGTGCTCCTTTAATCCCTTCTGGGTGGTTATGGGTAATTTCTGCGCTTTCTTTAGCTTTTTTCAAAGTCTCCTCTAATGTGTCTAACACCCATCCAACAGGGCTTACACGCATGGCAGAACCATTTCCAAAACTATTATATGGTTGTGGAATATCTTTTTGTAACCAATTGTAAAAAGATTTTCCATATCCTGCCCTTGGATAACGATTGCCATAGTCTAACATGATACCAGACAAGCTATCACCTGTCAATAGCCAGTCAGCATTGGCAATAGTCATTACAGTGTCATCTGTAAATCTGGAATGTTCTTTGAATAGAGGAAAGTCTATTGATTTTATAGGATTAAACTCATAAATTGAACCTATTATATCTCCTGCGATTGCTCCTATAAGAATGTTACAGTTTCTATTTATTCTTTGTGTTTTTGCCCAATACTCTAATGTACTATTATTAATTTTGTCGGAATCAGGCTTAATTTCACTTATGATAGCATGGTATAGATTGGTTGAGCATTGATTATTTCCCACTTGATTGAGAGAGTTTAGCATACGGGTAATCCTTAATTGATTATGGAATGGCAATTCATAAAGTCGTCCTGTGATTTGACATTGAATCCGTCTTTTGTTACAATGGAATCCAATATAATTCAAATATAATTGGCAGGTTTTGCAATAGTTTGACTTTGCCAAATCGTCATGTTGCAATTGTTCCTTAAAGTGTCCATCGATGGTTGGAGCCTCTGGATGAAACTGGCTTTTGTCGATAGTAGGTAGAATCCATTGTATGAAATCGTGATTATATTCTATCTGTTCATGATTGAACTGTAGAATATCTTTGTGGTAGCGACCTTTACTATCTGGTAGTTCATTTTTAAAAAAGCGGATCAAATCAATCTGCTCTTTGGGGGCAATCTTTTCTATTGGAGTAATATTGTTTATTCCAAATTCCTTATTTTTTTTATCTCCAAATAAATGTTTGAGTCTATTCAGCATAATCTTAATGTATAGATTTAATAATCCCTTTAACCCCAGCCATTATACCACCAGACGGATAACCATTTTTAGGATTGGAAATAATGACTAAACAGGTATATACAGCATTGTTCACCTTGAAATAACCACAGAAGGAAACTTCATGTTTTCCATCTTCTTTAATAACTGATCCTGTCTTTCCTGCGATCTTTACATTATCAGAAAATAAAGGTTTACCTGTACCTTCACTGACTACCATTTCAAAGGTCTGTTGTATCTCCTTCATTGTTTTTGCAGAACAAATAGAATGATCAGATACGGCAATGGAATGATAGAAATTCAGTATTTCCGTAGGTGAATAGGTTGTCTTGATTGTTGTATATGGAGATAATGATTTGATTACACCCACTTTTGAATCAAACAGGATTGCTTGTTGTAAGGTGATTTCTCCATATCCACCCATATCCGCATTATGATCTCTGATCTCTTTTCCATTGTGATTATATATACCATTACCCACATCAACAGTGTCAGACAGTGAAACATTCCCTTTCTCCAAAACAGGAATTAAAGATACAGGGACAGCAAGTGTCCCCATATCTCTAACTGTAGTATATACTCCATCTTCTAAAGATTTACCATTTAACAGAGAAAGACTGCTTTTGACTATGACATTTCCTGCTGAATCCATCAACATAACTAAGCCTGAATCTGCATTGACTTCCTGCAATGTGGTACGAAGTGATATTTCAGCATTTGATCGCAATTGTGATTTTTCTGTTATACAGGAAGTTATTATTAGAACGAGATAAAATATATAAGACAATTTTAACATTCTTAATATCCATAAAAAATGACATAGTTTTCTAAGTTTTTATACATCTTTGTACTACTAAATGGAACAACCCCAATTGTAGGATTGCCATACATAATTTTGTTTTCCCATTTTTTTACAATGTTGTAAACTAATTTGAGATAACTATTTTTTATTTGATCTTCAGAAAATCCAACTCCATGCATTATGAAACAATAGACGTTAACATAAGATATTAAATCAATGAAGAAAATTCTATTGCAACGTCTGATATGATCATTTATAACATGAATTAATGCCATTAAAATAGAGTTTTCCTTTCGCCAGTCTAATGCATTATCATTAAGAATGTTCACAAAAAATTGACAATCAGATACAAATTCATCCAAAGCAGATAGATGAACTGTTGTGGATGTAATCCCTAAGTCATTTGTATCTATCAATTTTGAAAAAGAATTAGGTGTAAATTTACTTGTTACAACCATTCCATCTTTAATAGACACATTGATTATCAATCTTTTGTACGAATCTCTATCTTTTAACCCAAAAGATAGCATTTTTTTAGCATCCACAAGTGTTTTATCGTTAAAAATTCGTTTAGCTAATTCATACAATCTTTTGGACGAAACAAAGTCTGTACCCCATTCAAATTCTTTTAAAATCGTACCAATAGACATAGATAAAGAATATAATGTTTGATTATCTCTATTTTGTGCATAAATAGGTTTTGCTAATGAAACTAATTTATCTATTACTCCTTGATCGATAACAGAAAATTTTATCGAATTTATTTCAGACTGTGTTAATATTTCTTTTAAAGAGTTTTGCAACTGTGTTTTATAAGCCATCATAGCAAACATTAGTTCTACAGAACTCTTTTCCCCTATTTGCTGAAATTCATGTTCTGAAATCATAATATAAGTTCTATCTATAATATCCCTTCCCTTGTCCCCTCTGGAAAGATTAATAAACAAAAAAGGTGCGGGAACACTATTGGCTTTATCCTATTATCAGGTTCTCGCATACCTATTCTGTGGATAAAGCAACAGCAACCCACACCAATAGGTATATAAACCATCCTCACAGATAGTTGTACATATCAAATGATGTGGGTGCTATTGCTATCATCTTCACGGAATAATCAAAGTTGCGAAGTTTGAATGTAGAAGATAATATCAATAACACCTTTCGTTAAACGTATGTCCTTCTATAGAGGTTCAACGCCATGAACTTGTAGAATTGCCACAAAGTTACGAAAAGTGTTTTATGTGTCAATGATTTAAGTTGAAATATTAACCATCTAAAAGGAAAGACTGTCATAAGTCTGCAATATTTCTTCCTGTCTCAATCCCAAATACCTTTTTGTGATCGCCACACTGGAATGATTGAACAACTCCATCAACTTGACTAAAGCCAGTTCTGCATTTTCTGCATTTTGGTTGTACACCTGCCTGCCAAATGTTTTTCGTAGGCTATGACAGCTAAAATGTTGGACTTTCAGTTTGTATTTGGCTTTGATCTCTTTTAAGATCACATTGATTCTTTGTATTGAGTATGTTGTTCCCTTTTGGCTTACCAGTATAGGCGAATTAATCCCTATTGGCTGAATGTGATCGTAGCATTCTGCAATATGTCTTTTCAGTTGAGGATTAATCCTGATTGTGCGGTTCTTCTTTGTTTTCTTTTCCTGCAAAGTAAACTCATCCACATTCAGAATATCTTTCCAGCGTAATGACAATATATCTGAGATACGCAATCCCCAGAAACAACCTATCGCAATCAACAAGGACATTTTATAATCTCCGTCCCTGCTTAATCTTCTGACCAGATTTGACATTTCATCCCATCTCAGATAATCCGCTGTTGTTGTACTGTATTTCAAACTCATAATATTCAGTTTTAATTGATTACAAATAAAAGTGATTGTTTTTTGTGTCCTCTCTTCTTCTTTGAATGGTAACTTGTTGAAAATCAAAAGAACATTCACTTTCAACAGAAGTGAACATTCTTTTTTGATTCTCATTGTTCCTTTACCGCCTTATATAAGAAGGTAAAAAGAAGGATAAACGGAATGATCGGATAGATTAACAACACTATCAGGTACACAATGGCGGCAATTAAGATATAAAGTATTATTTCCATGTCTCACAATCTTAAATCCGTCCGTTTTCAGAATAACTGTAATAAGTCTCATCCGTTATGATAAGATGATCCAGAAGGTTGATACCAATCAATTTGGCAATCTCCTTTACTCTTTTTGTCACTTGATCGTCTTGCATACTTGGTTGTATGTTCCCAGACGGATGATTGTGTGCCAATATGATGGCAGAAGCATTACCCAATATTGCAGCCTGCATAATAATGCGTATATCCGCAGAGGTTTCATTCAATCCACCTTCTGAAATATGGCAAACGCCTAATACCTTGTTGGCTCTATTCATTAAAATGACTTTGAAAAACTCTTTGTACTGTATTGTTTCAGAATCAAATACAGATAAAAGGATTTTATAAGCATTTTCAGCGGATAAGATTTTCTCTCTTTCAGAGGCTTTAATCTTTGACTTGTAAGTGAGTTTCACTTCACATACCTTGTACTGACTTTCCATAATGATATAAATTTGATTTTTGTTGATAATTCCTGTGTATCGGCTTGGTTTTAATCCTTCGTAGTGTTGAGGGTTACACCATATAAAAGAGAAAAGGGGAAAATACCGCAATCTGTTGTTAAATCTCTGTCCGTTAAAAATCTCTTTCCCTTGTTTCCAAAGTTCGATAGGCATTTATCCGTTTTCGAAAAAGAGATTCAGAGGTAAATCGCTTGCATATTTTTCACTTCTCTATCACCTACTGAGGGGGGACTTTAAGATAAGTGCGGTTAAGCTCTCGTTTCATACATGAGAATTTGATCCATAGTGCTTTTTCAAAGTTGAGGTATGCTTTATCTCTGAAATTCAGTTTGGAGGGGATTCATTTTTTTGAGGTATTAGAAATGAGTAACTTTGTACATCTTTTAAACAGATGGGTGATTTCCTGTTCCCATTTCCCAAGATTACTTCAATGGCTCTCAGATATGTGTTTTTTTATCAATTCATTTTCTCAGAAATGGTATTATTTAGACAAACCAATCGAATTTATCCGAATCGCCTGGCTTGTAAGAATGCATTAGGCTTAAGTTGTTCCCAATACAAAAAAATGATCCGTTCGGGAGCTTTGATTCCTATAAACAAGGAAAATATGTATTTTGTCCCTGAAAAGTGGGCGGTTTAATTTTTTCCGTAGGGTGGTTTAATTTTTTCACACCCTTACTAATTACTTACAAACCAAATACTTAATATGGGATTTCACGCTTTCTGGCGAAAGCGGAAATATCTATCTCGCAGATGTGATTTATTTTTTTTTAATTGACATCCCTATGAATTACCGCGTAATCTCAAAGGATTCGCTTTTAAAATTGACTCATAAAGAGGCTTTTGTATTCAGTTGTATTGTTCTGAATACAGATCTAGAAAATGACGGAAAGATGTATATATCCCATATAAAGGAAGAGACGTTGGCAGAAATGTCTGGATATTCCAAAAAGACAGTTATCTCGTATATCAAGAAATTTGAACAGTTGGGATTGCTCCATGTAAAGAGAGAAAAGATGAAGGGAGAATTGGGAGTTTTTGACAGAAATACTTATTCAATCAAAATACCAGATTCTAATTTGGGTGAAAATTGGTTTCGTTTGAGTTATGATTTTTTGAAAGAAGAAATTCCCTGTGACTTGAAAGGGTTCCTACTCTTGTTGAAATGCTTGGGATTCAAAGGTAGCAATACGGTCTTATACAGTTTGGATAAAATAGGAAAGCTGAATTTGCTTCGTATAGGCTTGAATAAGATCAAGGAATTGAACCGCTTGGGTATTTCTTTGCAAGTGATTAGTAAAGTTGAAAAAGGATATGTCATAACAGACAGGTTTATTTATGAAGATCTTCCTGCACAAAAAGCGGATTCCGTATCGGAACGGATTTTGGTTGATTATTACAATGAAATTGCAGCTTATTGCAAAAGAATGGAAATCAAACCACCTAAGTATGACAAAGATATTATGAATACGATTTTCTATAATTGCCCCAATTTAGAACAGTTCATTGACAAGATGAACAATAGGAATTTTTCTAAAACACAGATATATAGTTTGAAGTATTTTGTAAAGAGTTTCAATTTCAAAAAGCCTGTAAAAAAGAAAAGAGTTGAACCATGCGAAATTATCATGTTTTAATCCTGTCTTTTCTGCCTAGTGATTATATATATTCATGGACACTTTGAGCGATCAAGGTGTCCATTTCTATTTGTGGAAGGTCATACCATTGTAAGAAAGAAACTGCCAATTTAATTTGGAGATTCTTCTCTTAAATGGTTTAACTTTGTACAAACAGATACAAATAGTATGAAGCCAGCAGAAGAAATAGGTATAGACGAATTAAATGAAAGTGGGATTGTCCATGTGGGATTGGAATTTTGTCCCACAATCGGTTTTGATGAGATGGGAGAGCCTTTTCTATCAGGAACGAGTGCATTCCATTTTATAGACAGGTATAACAATAAGAAAATAGCATTGCAAAATAAGTTTGGCAGCTATTTGGAGAATGAAGATATACAGTCTTGTTTGCATAGCTTAGAACTTGATCCTGTAATGTTTTGGTATCTTCTTCTGTTCGTTTATGATTACTGTGTTGATACCTGCATAGACAATATCAGAACAGAAGAAGGCACAAGTAAGCAAATTCAGAAATTTATACAGACGATAGAAGAAAGAAAAGAACAGCCTGCTGAACTGACTTTAAAGATAGGTAAAAATAAGTTTATCCTAACAGACAGTCAGACGATAGATCTGATTGGCTTTCTATGCAAAGAAGCCTATCCAAAAGTGAAAGATGCTTTTATCTTTGGCGATCGTATCATGTTGGAAGAATCCGTAGAATATAGTGATACAGCAATGGCATATTTGTTTTGCAAGATGCTCAGGTGCTATTTTGATAGTTCAAACCATGTAAAGGAAAAAAGGGCGGAAGGTGCTAATATCTCCAACAAGGAAAAAGAATTGCTTTCTTATCTGCTTTACTTTGCAGGGATAAGTAGAAATAAAAACCTGCTTACTCCAATACTTAACGAATATAATACATTGAAAGGATTGATGAACCCAAAGAAAAAACCAGAATTTAGAGGTATAGGCAATTGGTACGCCTAATTCTCTATTAAGACGTAGTAAGTTGATTTATAGCAGGGTTGTTAAACTCTGCTATTTTTGTGCTACCCTGTAATGTGTTGAATTTCTATTGTTTATGCGTTTTATTGCTTCATCTTTGCACCAGAAACAAATAACTGGTGTGCCAGAAACCAATATAAGTCCGCAGGGCAGCGGTAAATTTTAATGAAAAAAAATATGAAACTTGTAGACGTATTAAATGAAGGTAAAAAAGTTGCAAGATTAGTGGCTAACAGAGATCTTGATCCTAAAAACGTTAAACAGAAAAAAGAATCTTTGAAGAAGTGCGGGGTATTAACACCTGCTGTTATTGTAAATGGGAATAAGGCTGTAGAACAAGATTTAGAGATTGTAGACTTTATCACAGGTGAAGTTATTTCTAAAGAGGATGCTCATAAGTATATTGTACTGGTTGAGGGAAATCATAGGTATCAAGCACATTTGGAATTGTTGAAAGCTAATGCAAAATTGGAAGAAGAACAGAAGTATAAAAAGGAGTTTTTTGTAACGTATCCTTTAGATGATAATATGTCTATTATGGATATGTTGGCAGAGATTAATACTTGTACTAACAAGTGGGACACTAAGGATAGGGTAAAGAGCATAACAGTTAAAGAGAATTGTCCTAAGTTATTATTAGAGATCAATAAGCTAACAAACAAAGGATACTCTTTAAATGCAGCTTCTCTTTGGCTTACTTTTGGCACGAAGGTAAATACTTCTGTCATTAATGTAGCTATGCGAGGAAAATACTTAGATCCGTTGAAAAATGATGCAGGAATAGAAAGAGGGTTGAAGATCTTAAATGCAGCCAAATCTAAATTAGGTGAGGATTTATGTAAAACCAGAACAACATTATCAGGTTGGATTGTAAGTAAATATGAAAAAACGCTAGATGCTGATAAAGCAAATTTTACTGATGATATGATAGAGTTTATCAATTCGATTGATTCTGACAATGTCACATACCTTCAAAAGGTTAAAGGGAAAAAAGGAGGAAGCAGTAAAGAAAATTTGATTAATAAAAAATTGAATGAACTTTGGGATAGCTTTAAAGTATCAATGGAATCAGCAGAGTAATTAACTAATGGAAGGTGTGTAACAACACCTTCCGCTTAAAATTTTGAATATGATAAGAGAAGCAAAAGGAAATATGTATGAGTTTGTGAGCCATACTTGGAATCCCATTAAGGGAAAGTGCTATCACGGCTGTAGCTATTGTTATATGGATAAATTGTCTTCCAAACGGGGAGAAGCCAGATTGGATGCTGGGGAATTAGTAAATGCTTGTTTGGGCAGTGGTAATTTTATCTTTGTACCAAAGCCTAAACAGCCGTCTTTGGGCAGAAAGCACCGACAACCTTGAGAAACGT
>OGWY01003248.1_pt1 | contig 10991 bp, 5 predicted proteins | sample 1576121 | NCBI WGS metagenome assembly OGWY01 (sample SAMEA3541543, study PRJEB24748) | human gut metagenome | biome: human gut; feature: human-associated habitat; material: faeces | place: China | collected 2012 | reverse complement strand
ATGGCCTGCGCCGGGGACCACCACCAGCCGCTTTTGGGCGGTGCAAGCGCGATAGTTCCGGTAGGTCATCTCAATGGGTACAAAGCGGTCCTCGGTGCCGTGGATGAAGAGAATAGGCAGCTTCGTCTGCTTCATCGCCGTGAGGGTCGAATAGCTGTCGGAGGCAGTGTGGATCTTTTCACGGAAAATTTTGTCCGTCACCCAGCCCCTCAGCCAGGTATAGTTCATGTGCAGGTTCTTTTTGCTCACGTGCATCATGATGTCCCGGGGGGATGTGAAGCCGCAATCGGCAATCACGCCCCGGACGCTTTCCGGCATCTCCATGCCCGCCGCCATGAGCACCGTGGTGGAGCCCATGGAAACGCCTGCCAGATAGATGGGCAGGCCGAAATTCTGCCCGTCCGCCCATTGAGCCCACTGGCGGCAGTCGCTGCGCTCCAAAAGGCCGAAGCCCAGGTAATCCCCCTGGCTGTCCCCGTGGGCCCGCTGCTCCACCAGCAGCACGTTGCAGTGGTTCTCCAGCCAGAAGGCCGCTGCGGCTCCGAAATCCCGGGCCCAGGAGGAGCGCCAGCCATGGAAGGCAATGATCAGCCGCCGGGGATACCTGCTTTTCAGCAGGTGGCCTTTCAGGGTCAGGCCGTCAGAGGAGCGAATGGTTACATCCTGCCGCGGGTAGCTCTCCAGTGCTTCCTGGGCCGCCTTACGCCTGGCATTGAAGCTGCCGTCCCCCTTTTGGCCCGCCACGTTAAAATACTTGCTGTAGCCGGGGATCTTCCGATCCATAGCCAGATCGGTCAAAGCCTTGCTGACCCCGCAGCTCACCGCCGCAGCGCCCACGCCCACACCGGCCAGAGCCCCCAGGGCGATGGCCGCCGCCGTCTTTTTCTGCATAGTGGTTCCGCCTTTCTTTTTTCTTTCAAGATACTCCACGATTCTAAACTGAGAAGAAATAATGCCAAAACACGCCCCGGGAAATTGCTCCGGGGCGTGTGTCATTATCATATCAGCGCATTGCCGAATGCAGTCCGCAGACCCAATAGGCGCCGTGCAGTCTGGCTTCCGGCTGCATAGGCTGCGGCAGCGGCACTGCCGCCCCGGGTACGCACCACCAGGATCACCACGGAGACAATGAGCACCACCGCCAGAAGGGCAGCGATGAGGGCCAGGGCCTTAACAAGGCCTGCATCCTTATTTTTTGCCCTGGGCTGGGGCTGCTGGGGACGGGGTGCATGTCGTCCTGCTGAAAACAATCATGCCCTGTCAAAGCACGAATTGCAGCCAATGCATGGATTGACCTTATAATCCGCCACCGAAACGACTTCCACATTATTATTCTTTTCCGCGCCTTTAACAAATGCATCAACCAACAGGTCAGTATTGCCACCCTTTCGCGGACTGCCTGACAAAACAATAATATTGCTCATGAAAATCCTCCTTACATGTCAGAAACTTCAAGGTCTTCCACCGCATTTTTCAACAAATTCCTAAATTCATTTTCTTTCATTTATTGGTATATCTTTCCCTGTCCCATTTTTAGGACTCTTTACAACTCCAAGCTATTTTCCTTCAATAAAAAATCATAAATACTCATAGTCGTAATACCATACTCATCTCTTGTGACGTTCATAACATCCTTAACAAGAATAATCTTCTTAAAAGAATCGTTTACATTTATCAGCGAAGCCCTCTCCTGCATCCTTTTCTCTTCCGTCGGCATACTAAATGCTGACTGAATATAGTAGCGCCTGCTTCCAAGATTCGCTATAAAATCAATCTCCAAATATGTTCTTTCCGTTTTCCCTTCCCGGTTCACGCCTCTCTTCTCTACAACTCCTACATCTACGGAATATCCGCGACTCCTAAGTTCATTGTAGACAATATTCTCCATAATGTGTGTTTCTTCAATTTGACGGAAACCTAATCTGGCATTACGGAGTCCAACATCTTCGAAATAGTACTTCAGAGGAGTTCCAATATATTTTCTTCCCTTTACATTGTAGCGATTTGCTTTATTGATAACAAAAGCATCCTCCAAATATTCAATGTACTGTCGGATTGTATTGCCGCTGATATTTGACTGCAGCACGCTTCTAAAAGTCGCTTCTATCTTAGGTACATTCGTAAGTGAACCTATCGCTGACGCAAGAATATTCACCAAATCCTCCAATTCCTGCGTTTTATCAATGTGATGTCTCTCAATAATATCTTTCAAATATGTTTCTTCAAACAGCCTGGTTAAATAATTTATCTTTTGTTCCTCCGTCTTCATGGTTACAGTAAGTGGTAAACCACCATAAATCACATATTCCGCCCAGCCATGATAGACATCTCCTTCATATACCTGCATAAATTCTTTAAAAGTTAACGGATAAATATGAATTTCATCGCCCCTGCCTCTAAATTCTGTAATAACATCTTTTGAAAGGAATTTAGAATTACTTCCGGTTACATAAACATCAACATTCTTAACATGCAGTAGAGAATTAAGTACTTCCTCAAATTCTTCCAGCAACTGCACTTCGTCTAACAGAACATAATACTGCTCATCATCTACAATACTAGATTCTATAAAATCCAAAATAGCGTCCGGGTTACGATACTTTCTATCTTTTCGTTGGTCCAACTCTATGCAAATTATATGACTTTCATCAATTCCCTGTTTCAACAGATATTTTCTAAAGATAGTAAAAATCAAATATGATTTTCCACATCTTCTAATTCCGGTTACTACTTTAATCATGCCGTTATGCATTCTATTTATTAAATCATTCAAATACTTATCTCGATTAATGTTCATAGCAGACTCCTTATTGAATATTTTTGACAATAATGTCAACTGTGTTCAAACTAATTATATACTTGTGGCTTTAGCTAATCAATTTATTAATGAATATTTTTGACATAAATGCCAAAAATATTCATTATACTTTTATTTTTTGTTATATACCTGTTCAAAATGATAAAATTTTGAAACACCATACTAAAAATAGTATCTACCTATTCATCAGATTTCTACTCAGTTCTCTTACTTGTCCTATTTGCTTTTCAAACATCACATCCCATAGTTCCAAACAATTTTCTGCTATTTTCTGTTCGGCTTCTTTGTCAGAATTTGCAGTTTCATCATATAAAGCAATTATAAGTTTTGAAATATCGCTTTCAATTCCCCACTTTCTTTCTAATTGTTCCTTTGGTGTATTCAATACACCATTACACAATGCAATTATAACCTCTGCATAATCTACTAATGAATAAGCATTCTCTTCCAAATAGTGAACAAATGAGTATACCATTCTCCTACTTACTTTTGACTTCATAACAGTTTTTAAAAATTCTGAATCACGTTCTACATCCACAAGATTGTCTATAAATATCCTCCCTAGTGAAAATTCAATATCAATCTCTGAATTTTTGCATCTCAAAATAATATCTTTACTTATTTCTCGATACTCATCGTATTCAAGATATATAACAGCCATGTGCAAAATTGCGTTCATTTGTTCTTCACTTAGTTTTTCCATATTATGCATGACAGTTTCAAACTCATTATATCTGATATAAAACTCACAAATAGCATAGCCACCCATTTTAGCAAGGCGTTTATCGTCTGTTTCAAAACTCTTTCGAATTATTGCTAACGTACGTTCTTTATATTTTGAATATAATCTAAAAAACATACCTTTTGAATCTCGAAATCCTGCCATTCGAACATCCGACTCATATATGCTAAGTATTCTTGTTTCAGCCCACTTCCTATCAATATTATATATAGGCCATAATATGTTAAAGCAAGCCATCCTGACAGCCTCATCATCATCTAATATGAGCTTATCTACAACATCTTTAAACTCTGTAAACAATGTTTTATTATTCCATAACAGATGTCCCATTGCACTTATTGCATTACCCTTAATGCAATTTAAAAATCTGTTTATCAACTCGTCGCAACTCAGTTCTTTGCTATCATTTGTTTTTCCCCCCTCTTCCCCTTCATAATTAATAGCAATTTCCTTCAATCTTTCTATTACTTCATCAGACCACGAATAAATATTTGCTTTCTCGATTATTCCACAAAAATATAGTGCTCTCTGACCTTTCATGTCACACGGAAATTCACTAAACATTTGCTCCCATAGTTTCTGTTCTACTTGCTCGAATGCATCTGAAAACTCAGCACCAGAATACATTGAATCAACATAAGCGGGTACAACATCTTCTTTATTGTCAATAACCATTTTTATCATGCCTACAGGATCACTTTTCACTGCGTTTTGAAAATCTCCTGCATACATACTCAAAGAGCTCTCTATAAATCCACCTTTCACTTTTTTCCAATGAGAACTATTTCTATCAGATATTTTCCCATTAGTAATAATTTGCAGCCATTGTTTTTTACCTAATATCTTCCCTGTTACAGGTGATTTTACCCAACCATAATGTCCATCTGTATTGATATACCTGTCTGCTTTTCCATTAAACTTTCTATCAAGTACACTTAATAACGCTTTATCTTTAGAGGAGAGATGTTCATATGGAATGCTCTGTAGTATATTATACTGAAAATCTCCCCAAAAACTCCAATATACGCGTGAATACTCCTTCTGTATATTACTATTATAATCTATTCTATCTTTATACCATTCGCAGCTTTGAGGTGAAACATATTTTTCTACTGCTACAAGAAATGTATCAAGACATGTTTTTGTACAACTTGCCGCATGTACCTTAAGTATTTCCTTTACCAATTCTAATTTATTCTCTAAACCACTTGTATAATCGAATACCTTCTTATCAAAATCTCCTGTTAGATACCCAACAACTTTGTCACTATACGATTTAGGCAAGAGTCTCATGCCATATAATATAAGTTCATTAAAAATAGCATAATTTTTTCCCATATATGGACTATAAAACTCCCAAAAATATTCTGCATCTGTTGCAATTATTGCAGCATTAGCCTTTTTCAGCAATCCAACTACTGCTCTTTCTAACCCTCTATGATGCCAAAAGCTGTCTGACCATTCTGTATGATATAACTCTTCTCCACTTTGTAACGGAATATATTGTATTAATCTATTTAGGACATACTTACCATTCCGTAACAAATAAGAATCTTCTTCAGTAATAAGTTCTTCCTCATACCGATAAACATTTTTTCCTTTTGATTTAATCTTATTTTCTAACCAAAATGCTATGAGTCTAATCGTTCTTGATTCACAATGTTTTATCATTGCTTTAACATCTATATACAAATTCTGTGCCAATTCAGGATATTTGTTATAGAAAAGCATTCGTAGCTCAAACAATTCATCACTTTCTTTCATAACATCATGCCAAAAACATTCACTAAATTTTTTATCATCTTCTTCATTTAAAAATGAATGTTTTTTAATAAATGTAACATCTTCAACATCTAAATCCTGACTAATACTTCCAAGTAGTACAAATACATTGTTTTTCTTTTTTTCATCAGAAAACCACTGTTCTAATATCCCAGCATCTCTCAATATAGTAATGTATGTATGCCTCCCACATACAACATTATTTACAAAATAATCACATCTTCTTTCATCTAGGCATTCTTGTTTTATGTATTCTATAATCTTCTCATCTGGTTCAGACACTTGTCTCATAATCTCATAAAATACATATTTTACATAAAATCTTATTTGCAAAGATTCAACCATTTGGATACCAGCATCTAAGAAAGCCCCACTGTCATACTCAAGTAAATTCTGCAAAAACATTTGAACCTGATACCGTTTTCCCGGTGTCTGCTTATTCTTTTCCCCTATTATCTGTTCAATTTTATCTCCTGCCAAAAACTGTTCTGTCATCCTGTTCGATATAAAATAGTCTAAAATTGATTGATGTACAAATCCAATTTTTTGACCATTCTTTACCAGCAATTCTGCATATATTAAGTAATCAAGTCCTCTTTCATCAATATTTAAGATTCTTTTAGGTACATACAGACGACCTATCTTGTCTAATACTTCTACTGTATATTTCAGAGTGTCTCTAACTACTCTTTCATCTACACCAATGCTATTACTCTTCTTGCAAATCTGTTTAAACCAAATATCTATCAAGTGACTAGTTGTGGTACAATCACTATATGTTTCCTCTTTATCTAAATGCTGCCAAATATAAAGATTACTTGGCACTTGTAACAATCGTCTTGTTTTCAGCGTTAAATTCTCATATTTTATCCCCACAACTTTTTTTACAATACTTTCATCAAAATCATTTACAACTATTCTTTTCCATTGAATCCTAAGAGAATCATCTCCATCTCTCTCAAACAAAGATTTAATATTGTTATCATTATGCAAGTCATACTCTCTACACACAAACACTATTATCATCTTTTTTTCTCTCTCATAATTCAAATAATCAACCTGTCTAATCAATTCCATACAAACTGTTAATGCCTCACTTGAATTAGCCTGTGTCCATCTCAATGCATCTAATTGGTCTAAAACCAAAACTGCAGGTTTATCTTTAGCGATAGCATTAAGCGCGTACACTATTGAACCAGTAAATCCCATCTCTTGTCCCCATATTTCACTATTGCCATGAGGAATTCTTCTATCAAGTTTTATAGCAATGTATGGGATGTCCTCTTTTTCACAATAATTCAAAATAGCTTCTGTACACCCGCTTTTCCCATATCCTGCATTCCCAGAAATAACAAATGATTGTTCATTATTTATTGTCTCAATACATTCTGCAAATTCATTTCTATCAATTAATCCTTCCTTCAAAGGCTTAAAACTGTTTCTATAATCTTTATTAATTATTTCAACCTGCGGAATAATACGTTTATCTCCATCCAATAAACGCATACGTATACCTTGCTTTGCAAAATAGTCTCTTAACTCTACGGCAGTTATCTCTTTCGCATAAATGTCAGAATCTACAATGAATGAAACAAATGCATTATATACGCTCTCTTTATCTGTAACAAAATAATATCCTATTTCTTGTAATATGCTCTCTTGTAATGCATATTCTGACATCTGCTTAAAATTAATACGGCGCAAATAATCAATACTCTTTGCTATATCTATGCTTTCCAAAACCTCCAAACCCATTCCTTTACAAAAGTCTTTGTATGAATCCTCAAATTCACCACTCCCTGTCTTTATTTGATACTCATAAAAATCAGTTGGATTATTAGTTGAATTTACTGCACGATTATGCAAGTCAACAATATGGGTACAGCCCACTGCACTTATCAGTGCCACTTTCCTGCCATCATCGCGTTCCAGTTGTTTCTTCCAATTATTCAGTATATTACGCGATTTTAAATCAGCAATCGACCAATACTCTTTACTTGCATTTCGAGCTTTACACTGTTGATGCTCCTTTTTCCCATCAAAATCTGTAATCAAAATATCCGTTCCGACTTCATCATCTCCAAGAGCTTCTATAACAATACTATAATTAACTTCCCTAAGAATTTTAAGCATTTCGTAGATAATACATCTAATTTCATATCTATTACCCATTTTATCTGCTCTTCCGCCTTTTTCTAATGGCATCTCAATCTCCTCCCTTACAACTCCAAGCTATTCTCCTTCAACAGAACATCGTAAGTACTTAAATCTTTGTAAAAAATGGTATTCCAACAGAACTATTTGCCGAAATACCATTTATTGATGTCTATATTATATTTTCCTCTGCATACTCTACAACTTATTATACTTCACAGCACTCCCTTTAGCTTTTTCTACAGGGTACTTTTCCTCATTCATTGTTATCTTCATATTCACAATTTCATCTACATCCAGGTCTAACTTGTCTAACAAATCCTGACTATAAATTATAACATCTGCCAGCTCTTCTTTAATATGCTGCAAATCATATTCTTCATCTGACCACTGAAAACATTCCAACAGTTCTGCTGCCTCTATAACAATCGATTTTGCTAGATTTGCAGGGGAATGGAATTGATTCCATTCCCTATCATCTGTAAATTTTCTTATTCTGTCTATTGTTTCATGTTTCATAATTACTCCTTTATTCTGATGCTTTTAACAATGCTACCCGAAGTTCTGGATCACATGCATATATATACATTCCATTAACTCCTCTCGTCATTAACACTCTTACTTCATGCTGAATCAATTTTTCTCCAAATTTATGTTTAGTACCATCTGATAATGTTCTATTGCGTATAGCTTTATCATTATGGCTTTCTGACGGATCAAATATTATCTTCCCATCCCGATATTTTACAGATGGTCCGAGAATAACTCCAACATAATTAAGATCAAATCCTTGAATTGTAAATGTTGATCCTACTTCATTGATTGTCTGAGGCTGCTCTGCCCATGCCAATCTTTTTATATTTCGTTTCTCTTTTCCTGTTAATTCTGATTCAAGCTCCCGATTCCACGGTTTATGCCATTTCCCCACATATACTTCCCAATATTTTTTAGTTCGTTCTTCCGGCTTATGCCTCTTACTATATTCCCAGTCATAAGTTGCAACCACTCTTGATAAAGCCGAATCACTTTGATCTGCTCTTCTTTTTATTTCAACATCAAGCAGCTCTGGATCATCAAATATTTTAATAGTATAGCCTCCACATGTGTGTGGTATTTTCTTTAACTGTCCCTTCTTTGTAAAAGAATCAATCCAATCTATAGTTTCTGAATCTGCTTGCATACGCAGTTGTTTATCCAACACTATATAATTATTTGCTTTCTTCGCCTGATTTCTATACTTTTCAAGAATCTGATCCTCCCAAAACTGTTCCGTAGTAAGAATCTGGTTTTCGTCAAACATCACTACAGTAACACGAGCCCTGTCTATGACATCTTTCAACTGGTTTTCTCCTCGATAAGACTGCTTTCCTTGCGTAAGAAGCAAATGTGCTTCATCAATAAATACCACATCAGCAGGATCACTCTCTGAATGATTATTGATAAAAGTTGTTGGTTTACTAACAACCTTTCCATATCTTTCTACTAATCCCAGTTTCTCTGCTATCTGTTCATATACTATAATCTGTTCATCATGGTTAACCAATAAATAACAATTTAGCTTTTCCTTTTTTTCTTCTGTCTGACAATACAATTCATAAAATGTACTACTATTTAATACCGTCTTTCCAGTCCCTGCTTCCCCATCAATAAAAATAAGTTGTTGTCTCTCTCCATTTTCAAGAGCCTTTGATACTTTCTGAATAATCAAATCTCTTGCGTTTTCCTGTTCCCTTGTAAGTTTATGTAGTGGCGATGCTTTATATATAGCCGAATCTTTTATTTCATTTTCTGTTGGAAATAAATCCTTATTCTCTTTTCTAAGTCCTCTCCAGATTTTTTTAAATATTTCATCAAACTCATCCATTGTATAATAACTTCTCTGCGGATTTCCTCTTAAGTTATGCACATGTCTAACCCGCTCTGCACTCATCATGTAATGCATTAACCGATTTTCTATATCAAGTGTCAACGATTTATTAAAATGTTCATGTCCAATAATATAAAGCCTTGCATCTTTTTCTAATAACTTGCTTTGCCAATTTGATTTATCCGAAGCAGCATCATAATGTTCTTCCGTTCTTCGAAATATATCATTCGATTCTCCAACATATACCTCAAAATAATCAGACTCCTTCCAGTTATGAATATAAACTGTAGGAAAATTCATTATAATATCTCGTATTTTTTCATCATCTTTAGGCAATAGTTCTTTTTTCCAAAAATCTAATGATTCCTTATTATCTTTAATTTGTTTGATAATTGGCTTAGCTACTCCACCATTCATATTCTCAAGCCTTTCTTCTACATTGTATACATATATTTACTTCATCGCCAATCCCAGCCGATAAGCCTCATCCAACCCATCAGTGTTCCTGATGCTCCGGTTGCAATGGTAAACCGATTGACCACTTTTGTCATGGCAACCAACCCGACATTCTGGCTAAATGAAGTAATTGGCAGACAACCAAATACGGAGGACAATGCACTGACAAAACCATCACAGGCAATCGAACCGGAGGTTTCTTCTTTGGTCACATCCCGATTTAAGCCGGAGGCTGCCAGAGCAGAAGTATCGCCAATGGTTTCTGTTGCGGAAACTAGGAAAATCAAGGTCACAGAAAGAATCGCATCCGGATGAAATTCCATTTTAAATGGCAGCAGGTGCGGAACAGCAAAAATACTGGTGTCTTTCAAGGCGGAGAAATCTACAGAACCCATTGCAATTGCCAACAGATACCCGACTACCAAGCCAAACAAAACAGAAAGCTGCTTCCAGTAGGACTTCGCAAAGATATGGAACAGAATGCAGCAAAGCAAGGTTACACTGCCTAAAATCCAGTTCTGGACAGAGCCGAAATCTTCACTGCCGCTGCCGCCGCCAAAGGAAGCCGCACCGACGGATAATAAAGAAAATCCGATAGCGGTTACAACGGTTGCGGCAACAATCGGTGTAATCAGGCGGAGCCAGTATTTTGCAAGAAGTCCTAAGATACCCTCAATAATACCGCCGACCAATACCGCGCCGACAATTGCATTATAGCCGTAGGTTGGTCCGAGGTAGCAGAATACGGATACAAACGTAAAACTGATACCCATAACAATCGGGAGTCCCGAACCGATTTTAAAAATCGGGAAAAGCTGTATTAAAGTACCGATACCGGCAATCAGCATGGCACTCTGGATTAAAGAGGCGCTGTCAGCTGTGGACAGCCCGCTGGCTGCGGCAACGATAAAAATAGGTGCGATATTGGCAACAAACATTGCCAGTATGTGTTGTAAGCCAAAAGGAATGGCTTGTTTTACGGAAATCTTACCATTCAGATGATACAGATTTTCCGTTGAGGTCGTTGTATTTTTGTTCATGATATTCTCCATTTGCAGGCAGTGCGTTTTACCGCCGCTGCCTTTTTACATTAAGTTGTTTTGTATTTTATTTCTGTTTTATTCCTGGCGCTTGCGGCCTTTTCGCGCCCTGCGTCAGCCTGTCCAAGTGAC
>OGWY01003247.1_pt1 | contig 10991 bp, 6 predicted proteins | sample 1576121 | NCBI WGS metagenome assembly OGWY01 (sample SAMEA3541543, study PRJEB24748) | human gut metagenome | biome: human gut; feature: human-associated habitat; material: faeces | place: China | collected 2012 | reverse complement strand
AGAGAATGAACATTCTAGTCACAGGTGCCAAGGGCATGGTGGGAACCGCCCTGTGTAACAACCTGAAAAACATCCGAGATGGGAAAAACAAGACCCGCCCGGCATTGCATATTGAAGAAATCTACGAGTACGATTTGGACTCCACCCCGGAGGAGCTGGACGAGTACTGCCAGAAGGCGGACTTTGTGTTCAATCTGGCAGGCGTGAATCGCCCGGAAAACCCAGAAGACTTCATGAAGGGCAACTTCGGCTTTGCATCTGATCTGCTGAACTGCCTGAAGAAGCACAACAACAAGGCAACCATCATGCTGTCTTCCTCCATTCAGGCCACGCTGGCAGGCCGCTTCGGCAACAGCGAGTACGGACGCAGCAAGAAGGCTGGCGAGGAACTATTCTTCCAGTATGCTCAGGAGACTGGGGCTAAGGTTGCCGTCTACCGTTTTGTGAACCTGATGGGCCACAGCCGCCCCAAGTACAACAGCGCCGTTAGCACCTTCTGCTGGGCGGTTGCCAATGACGAGCCCTTCACCGTCAATGACCGCAGCACCGAGTTGGAACTGCTGTACATCGACGATCTTGTAGAAGGGATGTTTGACCTGCTGGAAGGCAAAGAACAGCACTGTGAGTTTGACGGTGTGGAGACTGTCCTGAAAGAAGATGGCCGCTATTGCTGTGTTCCTGTGACCCACAAGGTCACGCTGGGCGAAATCGTTGACTTGCTGCAGGAGTTCAAGGCACAGCCCACTACGCTTATGATGCCGAAAATGCCGGATGGCTCTTTTGCCAAGAAGCTGTACTCCCTGTATCTGACCTATCTGCCCACAGACAAATTCAAGTACGCTCTGAAAATGAACGTGGACAACCGTGGTTCCTTCACCGAACTGGTACACACCGCTGACTGCGGACAGGTGAGCATCAACATCAGCCGTCCGGGCATTACCAAGGGGCAGCACTGGCACAACTCCAAGTGGGAGCTGTTCATCGTGGCGGCTGGTCACGGCCTGATTCAGGAACGGAACATCAACACCGGAGAAACGGTGGAGTTTGAAGTTTCCGGGGACAAAATTGAGGCTGTCCACATGATTCCCGGCTGGACTCACAATATCATCAATCTGTCGGAAACAGAGAATCTGGTGACGGTGATGACCTGCAACGAGATCTTCAACCCGAACCACCCGGACACCTTCTTCGAGCCGGTGTAAGAGAAGATACTGGTTGTCAATAGGAGAATTTTATGGAACACAATTTTACATGGAAAAACGACGGGCGCACCAAGGTCATGATTGGCTGCGGCACCCGTCCGGAGATTATTCGTCTTGCAGCTGTCATCAAGCGCTGCCGGGAATATTTTGACTGCTGCGTGGTCTATTACAATCAAAACTGGGACAGAAACCTCTCCACCGTATTCTGGGAGGATTTCGAGCTGAAAAACACCTTCGGGGAGTATGGTCCGGACATTCTGGTGCCCGTGGTTGGCGAGAATCTGGGTGTGACCTGCGGTAACATTCTGGGGCGCAGCTATGAGCTGCTCAGCGAATTGCAGCCGGAGGGCTATCTGGTGCTGGGCGATACCAACTCCTGCCTGTCTGCCATCTCTGCGAAGCGGTTGCACATTCCTCTGTTTCACATGGAGGCCGGCAACCGCTGCAAGGATGAGTGCCTGCCTGAGGAGACTAATCGCCGCATCGTGGATGTGATTTCTGACGTGAATATGTGCTATTCCGAGTTTGCCCGGAAGTATCTGGCGGACACCGGACTGCCCAAGGAACGCACCTACCAGACCGGCTCTCCCATGGCGGAAGTCCTGCACATGAATCTGGAGAAGATCCAGAAAAGCGATGTGCTGGAGCGTCTGGGGCTGGAAAAGGACAAGTACATTCTGCTGTCTGCCCACCGTGAGGAGAACATCGACTCCGAAAAGAACTTCCTGAGCCTGTTCACCGCCATCAACGCTCTGGCAGAAAAGTACGATATGCCCATCCTGTACTCCTGCCATCCCAGAAGCAAGCACCGTCTGGAAAAGAGTGGCTTCAAACTGGATCCTCGTGTCCGGGTCAATGAGCCGCTGGGCTTCAACGACTACAACAAGCTGCAAATGAACGCTTTGGCAATTGTCTCCGACTCCGGCACCTTGCCCGAGGAGAGCAGTTTCTATCTGTCCATTGGTCATCCCATCGCCGCCGTGTGCATCCGTACCAGTACGGAACGCCCTGAGGCGCTGGAAGCCGGTGATTTCATTCTGGCTGGCATTACCACCCGGGAACTTCTCAACGCCACCGATATGGCCATTAAGATGAAGCAGAAGGGCGTTCTGGGCAAGCCCTGCCCGGACTATGTGGACGAGACCGTGTCCATGAAGGTGGTTCGCATCATTCAGGGTTATGTAAACGTGGTCAATAAGATGGTGTGGAGGAAATACTGAGTTATAAAGTGAGAAAGCTATGCGACGAGTGAATATATTAGGCGTTGAAATTTCGGCTGTTAACAAAGAAACTGCGATTCAATATTTATTAGAAAACATGGACAGAGCAAGAGGAAGATATATTTGTGCTTGTAATGTTCATACTACTGTAACAGCACATGAGAATTTGGACTACCAAGTGGTTCAAAACAATTCATTTATGACTCTGCCAGACGGGAAACCCTTATCTAGCGTTGGAGTTCGTCGCGGGTATTCGGAAATGGGGCGAGTGACTGGCCCCGATTTTATGGAACAGGTGATTGCAGCCACAGAAAAAAGTGATGCTCGTCACTATTTTTATGGAACAACGCAAGAAAATCTGAATGCACTGCTCGAATACCTGAAGGTGAATTATCCGCAATTATCCATTGTCGGTTGTGAGCCTTCGTTGTTTAGACCGTTGACGATTCAAGAAGAAACTGAACTGTGCGATAGAATCAACGAATCGAAAGCAGATTTTGTATGGGTTGCACTCGGTGCACCGCGTCAAGAAAAATTTTGTGCGAAACTTAGCAAAAAGACAAACGCTGTTTGGATAGCTGTTGGTGGAGCATTTAATGTTATTTCTGGAGTGATTCCACGCGCACCGCAGTGGATGCAGGATCACAGTTTAGAATGGCTGTATCGGTGGAGTAGGGAACCAAAGAGATTATTTAAGCGGTATGTAGAAACTAATTCGAAGTTTGTTTTTTATCTGATAAGAGAAAAGGTTGAAAAAAAGGAATGAAGAAAAAGGTCTGCATGGTAGTTCCGAGCTTCACAGCAAAGGGGGGAATTACATCTGTAGTCAATGGTTACCGGAACTCTCAATTGACAGAAGATTACGATGTGCGATTTATAGAGACCTATTGCGATGGAAGTGTAATTCAAAAAACTTCTAAAGCATTAAGCGCGTATTTGAAATTTATTTATACAGCTTTGTTTTGGAAACCAAATCTTGTTCATGTCCATAGCTCTTTTGGAGGAAGTTTTTATAGAAAGGCTTTAATAATTGAGATTGCCTCTCTCTCTAAAATTCCGGTTGTCAATCATGTTCATGGTGCGGATTTTGATGAGTTCTATCGAAAAAAATCTCAGAAAAAGAAGAAAACCATAGAAAAGATTTACAATAAATGCATTAGAACCATCGCACTGTCAGAAGAATGGAAGAAGAATCTTGCAGAAATTGTGCCAGAACAGACAATTAGAGTTGTAGAGAATTATGGTATTTTGCAAGAAGATTTGATCAAAGAGAAGCTTACAAAACCGAATAATAAGCTGATACTTTTTCTAGGATTTATATGTGAAAGAAAAGGATGCTTTGATATTCCAGCTATTGTAGACCAAGTATGCAGCAAAATACCGGATGCTCGGTTTATTCTTGGTGGAAGTGGTGAAATCGAAAAAGTCAAGCAGAAACTCAGTGCGAAATATAAAGATAATGTGGAATTTCCGGGATGGATCCGAAATGAGCAAAAAAGACAATATTTGAGAGAGGCAGACATTTTTCTTCTCCCTTCGTATAATGAGGGAATGCCTATGGCAATATTGGACGCTATGGGGTGTGGTCTTCCAATTGTGAGTACAGATGTTGGAGGAATTCCTAAAATTGTAAGACAAGGAATTAACGGATATTTGTATAAACCAGGTGATAGTAAAAGCATGGCTTGTGCAATTATTGAGTATCTTACAGATGATGAAAAGAGATTAAAAGCTGGACAGGAAAGTGTTGATGTTATAAGAGAATCATATTCTCTACAGCAAAACATTGATAAACTTGAAAGAGTTTATACCGTCGCACCAGCGGAAAACTTGAAAGGCGATGACGTTCTTACCCGGTTTCAGGTAGTTAGTCAGATTGAATTCAGCTTCCAGTTTGCTGTCTTCGCTATATCCTACGTAGCGTCCGTTCACCCAAAGGTACATATTGGACGTTACCGAGCCGAAATGTGCGAAAATTTCTTTGCCTTTCCAGTCGGCAGGAAGGATGATTTCTTTGCGGTAAGAGCCTACGTGGTTGTTTTCTGTCGGCACTAGCGGAGGGTTGTTTTTGAATTGGCTTCTCCAGGCATATCCTACGTTGACATAGATAGGGTCACCGTAGCCGTTCAACTCCCAAACGCCGGGAACTTGAAGGTCATCCCAACCTTTGTCGTTGAAATTAGTCTGATAAAAGTCAGTCGGGCGCGCGTCTGCGTGTCTTACCCAGTTGAATTTCCAAAGACCGTTCAGGGTCATGAAATTCGCGGAATTTTCTTTAATGCCGGCTTTAGCTTCATCAGCCGATGCGAAAGCAAAGTAATTAGTGTGCATAGCGGAGCGGTTTACGGAATTCACTTCCGGATCTTTCCACTCGTTGAAGCTTTGCGCTTGAATTGCTGTCAGTCCCAATGCAGCCAAGCAGCAAGAGAGTAGTTGTTTCTTCATGGGTTTTTTGTATTAGGTTTGAATTTCGGGAGTCAAAGATAGGGAATATTTTATTCAGTGAAGGGCACAAATCATTCAATTAAGGCTAGTTTTTAATAAATTAGCTAGAAAATAGAGTATTTTACTTACTCTAATCAGTAAAAACGTGAGATACAGTTTTCCTCCGCGATGGAAAAGGTATCTCACGTTAATAAAGTTTGGCTGTTACATTAGTCAGCTCTTATACGCTGTTTGTACGTAGACTTGCGTATAGCTACTACATATATAGATATGATTCATACGTTATGCTGCAGGATCCGGAGCCTCACCGCTACCGCCTTCGTCCGGATTTTCCGGTTTATTTCCCCCTCCATTTCCGGAAGAGGTGCCGCCGTTTCCTTCCGTCTTGTAAATACTTACATTATCCAGCATATCCTTAAATTTATATCCCGGCGTAAATACAATTTTCACTCGACGAACGGTATCGGCATCTACATCTTTTATTAGGTGAGGAGATTCATATTTAAAATCTTAATTTAACTCCGGCATTCATGACGAAACCGTCAAGCGGTGCATAAATATCCCTGAATATAGGATTGGATATACTGCCTGTGTATATCGTGTCAAAACGGGTTTGGCGTCTATCCGTGAAGTTTTCAAAGTTGGCATATAAAGAAAACATTTCCCATATTTTCTCAATCATAAAGCCGCATACCACATACTGTTTCCCTTTCAGTCCGTCTCCTAATTTCTGCGGACTAAAGTAATATGCCTCTAAACCAATTTTCCATTTGTCCTCTACCTCATACATCAAAATGCTGTTCAACCGGTGTTTGGGAGTTAATATATTTTCTTGTCTTATACCGTTTTCTTTCGTGCCGGTATCGGTAAATGTATATCCTAAATATAGATGGAAATCTTTATATCCGATTTTTACATTCGTTTCTCCGCCTTTGCTATCTGTATGGCCGGTTATGTTGTTGAGTCTGTACAGACCGTCTGTTGTTGATTGTAGCAGGAGGGGATTGTCGAGATAGGTATAAAAGAATAATTGGTTGATGCTGAATGTAATGTTGCCGTCACAGAAGGAAGTCACATAATTAAAGTCTATGTTTAACCCGTAACTTCTTTCCAGTTTATTCTTATCCTTGTCGATTGGTAATACATGCTGGTATTGAAGCCTTTCGCTATCTTCTGTAAAGATAGTAGGTGTTTTATAGCCAAACCCTCCTCCGAGCCGGGAGGAAAAATTGTCAGTAATCTTGAAGTGGGCGGAGACGCGCGGAAGTATGGCAGTTCCATAATCAGGAACATAATCCGTTCGTAATCCTGTTTCCAGGTTAAGCCATTCTGTCGCTTCCCAGTTGTTCTGTACGAAAGCTCCCAGTATTGTTTGGTTATAGTCCCTTGGTTGAAAATCGGTCAGTTTGTTTTCATCAAATTTGTCCGTCCACAAATTCAGTCCGGCTACCCATTCTGTTTTTTGATTCGTATGTGTGTATGATAGTTCGCTGAATGTAGATACTTGAACACCTTCGAAAGAATAGCTTGGTACGCCTATGTTTCTTTTGAAATAAGTGACACTATTTTTAAAGTCCAATCTGTCTTTTTCATTAAATCTGTGCCCGAAGGTTAATTGGGTAGAATGTCTTTGTGTCTTATTCTTCTCGAAATAAGAGTGGGTGTCGTCTCCTTTTCCTTTTATATATTCAATATCTCCTCCCAAGCGGTCCTCGAACATGGCATTAAGCCCTATGCTTATCTGCGTGTGTTCCGTTAAATAGAGGAATAATTTAGGATTAAAGACATACCTGTCAAACTGGGGGATTGCCGTGAAACCGGTATCCGAAGGGTCATAAACCCAATTCCTATTATAAGAAGCGAAGATTGTTGTACCGACCTTGTTGAATCGTTGCCCGTAAAAACCGCTTACGTCCAAGCCTTTGCCTGATGTCCCGTTGAGATGCAGGCTTAAGTCTCTCTTCTCTTCGGGAGTTTTTGAGATGAGGTTGATTAATCCGGCTATTGCTCCGCCGCCGTATAGGGTAGATGTAGAGCCTTTGATAATTTCAACCTGCTTCAAGTCGAGGGGAGGAGTTTGTAATAGTCCCAGTCCGCTTGCCGCACCTGCAAAAACGGGGAATCCGTCCTTCAATATCTGCGTATATCTGCCGTCTAAACCCTGTATGCGTATAGCTGCGTTTCCTGATGTTGCAGAGGTTTGTTGTGTAATGATACCTGTACTTTCGTTCAGCAACATACGGATATCTCCCGGCTTCATACTTCCTTTTTCTCCAAGCTCTTCACTGGAGATGAATTCAACCCTGGTAGGTATATTTTGGATGCTTCGTGTTCCTCTGGTCGATGAAATAATTACTTCTTCCAGTATTTCTTCATCTTGCTCTAAGAAAATCTCCACCGGAGCTGTTGAAGAGAGGGGGAACGAAAATGATTTTGTTTCAGACTCATACCCTAGATAACTGAATGTAATATGTTGCACTCCGTTTGGTATGTTTGATATAGTGATTATTCCGTTCTCATCCGAACTGGCTCCATTGGTTGTTTTGTTAAGAACAGCGTTTACGCCAATCAATATCTCTTTGTTTTTTCCGTCTTTAACGATTGCTTTAAATGTGTTTTGCGCCCATGCGTTTTGCACCAGCAATGTAACTATTGCTAGTGTTATAATTCTTATGTTCATATTTTTATTATTGATAATTTACCGTTGCACATTTATTCACAGTATGAATAAATACGCAGCAAACCTACGGTGAAGTATAATCTTCGCCGTCGTGAATTAAATAAATAGTTATATCTCCATTGAAGAGATATTCTTGAATAAATGATTAAAGACTCATTATCTTGGGTGGTTGCCAGATAGAAGATGAGAACTGCGGAATCAGTTTCTCCTTGTAAAACGAAAGGGGGGTATCATTGAGCTGAATCATTGTGACAAATGGCGAATGAAACAGTTTGGGTGCAGGGCAGCCCGTACAGGTGTTACAATGTAAGAAAGGTGAGCAGCAACAATCTGTGCAGGAACATCCGTCGTCATCTGTGGATGTCTCCTCCTGCGTGTCATTTTTGCATTGGAATAAACATTCATCTTTCAAAAAGCAAGGAGCTGTTGATAATAACAACACCCATAAAGCTAGTATGTAAGACAAATATTTCATATATGTTGTACGACGTTTAAATTCGGGCGCAAAGTTACTGCTTTACATTAAATAAACAAAATGTGTCATACTTTTTGTGCGAAAATGAGATTATAATAATGCTATCTCATTTTCCGATTATTTACTCTTCTGTCTTTTTCGCATATACTACCAGTTTACCCGCTCCATAACGGATCAATAATCCACGTTCGATAAAGATATTTAACTCATTGATCGCCCGTTGTTTGTCATGTCCTGTCATTCGGCAATAATCTGCACGGGTCAGGCAGGGAAATCGTTGGAGGTGTTCATTGATTAGCTTCAGACATTCTTCTTCATTGCGTCCTTTCCCGTGAGGGCGGGTGAACGATGCTCCGCGCTCCGGTCTCATTTGTTGGCCCACTTCTTTCTTGAACTGTTTGCCTGCCCTGAAATTGATATTTTTCAAGCTGATGGATTGTGCATGTACATCTTTCTTTTTCATTACGGGAGGTCCTTGTAGAGATACGGAAAAATATCCGATGTCACCCAGTTCTACAATCCATCCGTTTGCAAGCAAATCTCGCAATTCATTTTGGAAAGACTGCATGGCACCTACCAGTAGGCTACGGCTTATTCCGGTGAATTTGTGAACACGATCCAGAAATTCTTCCTGATCGATCGTCCCGTTGAAAACAACACGGGGATGAAGCGGTTGTTCTTCGCCTTTCTTCTGAATGTCGGGCGTGTCGTAAAGGTCGTAATGTATACTCATAATCAGAATTGTTTTATATCGGCACTTTTATCTATCCGATTGCCTGCGCGGATTTGTTTCATTCGTTATTCTTACTTCGTTTGACTATAGTTTCCCTTTCGTATGACTATAGTTATACGCAAGGGAGACTATAGTTGTCTTTGCGTATAACTATAGTTAAACGAAAAAAGATTAGGCAACAAAGGTAATCTCTTTAGGCAATAAAACTAATTATATTAGCAGGAAAAAAATAAAAACGTCGCAAATATTGTTTATTACCTTAAGTCACCCTTTCCTTTTTTAATAAATTAGCTAGAAAGTGTGGTGTTTATTGAATAAGAACGCTTATTTTTGCAGCATGTTACAATTTGAGAATCAAAAGATAAAACAAATAGTTCGCAAGGTGCTTCCGGTAGTAACGCTGGGGGCGATGTTATATTCCTGCGCCAGTATTGGACGGCCGGACGGTGGACCATACGATGAGACGCCGCCCCGTTTCATCGGCAGTACTCCGGAGGCGGGGGCTTTGAATAATAAAAGGACTAAAGTCTCTTTGATGTTTGACGAGTTTATTAAGCTGGAGAAAGCGACCGAGAAAGTCGTTGTTTCCCCTCCCCAGATACAGCAACCGGAAATCAAGGCTTCCGGCAAGAGAATACAAGTCAACCTGCTCGACTCTCTGAAACCTAACACGACCTACACGATTGACTTCTCGGATGCAATTGTCGACAATAATGAAGGTAATCCGTTGGGTAACTTTGCATTTACGTTCTCTACCGGTACGGAAATCGATACGATGGAAGTAGCAGGAACGATGCTCGATGCCTCTAACCTGGAGCCTATTAAAGGTATGCTTGTCGGACTACATTCCAACCTGAACGATTCGGCTTTCAACAAATTGCCTTTCGACCGTGTGGCACGTACAGACAGCCGTGGACGTTTCTCCATCCGTGGTGTAGCTCCCGGCAAATATCGCATCTATGGATTGATGGATGCCGACCAGAATTTTACCTTCAACCAGAAGAGTGAGATGATCGCTTTCCATGACTCGTTGATTATCCCCCGCATGGAAGAACGCATCCGCATGGATACGGCTTGGGTGGACTCATTGACTTACGACACGGTAGTGGAAAAGAAATATATGCATTATTTGCCGGATGATGTCATTCTCCGTGCTTTTAAAGAACTCAACTATTCGCAATATCTTATCAAGTCGGAAAGACTGGTTCCTCAAAAGTTCACTTTCTATTTTGCCGGTAAGGCGGACACTTTGCCTGTCTTGAAAGGTTTGAACTTCGATGAAAAGGATGCTTTTGTCATCGAAAAGAATCAGCGGAACGATACGATCCATTATTGGGTGAAAGATTCTCTGCTCTTCAAGCAGGATACTCTTGCTATGAGTCTTACTTATCTTTATACAGATACGTTGAATCAATTGGTGTCTCGTACGGATACTTTGAATTTGGTGTCGAAGCAGAAATATAAGAAAGAAGAACCGGAAAAGCCCAAAAAGAAAAAGAAGAAAAAGAAAGATGAGGAAGAAGAACCGGAACCTACAAAGTTCTTACCTGTAAAAGTCAATGTCCCTTCATCAATGGATGTGTATGGGTACATTTCTTTGGATTTTGAAGAGCCGATAGCCAGCTTTGATAGTGCGGCAATTCATTTACGGCAGAAAGTCGATACGCTTTGGAAGGATATACCGTTCGAGTTTGAGCAGGATTCGATAAATCTGAAAAAGTTCAATTTTTATTATGATTGGGAACCGACTCTGGAATACGAGTTTTCGGTAGATTCGACTGCTTTTCATGGTATATACGGATTGTTTACTGATAAAATAAAACAAGGGTTCAAGGTTCGCAGCGAAGATGAGTATTTCACACTTCATTTCAATGTTAGTGGAGCGGATTCGTTGGCTTTTGTAGAATTACTTGATGCCCAAGATAAAGTCGTTCGTAAACGGAGAGTAGAGGAGGATGGAATGGTTGATTTCTATTTCTTGAATCCTGGAAAGTATGCTGCCCGGTTGATTAATGATAGGAATGGAAATGGCGAGTGGGATACGGGAGACTTTGAAAAGGGCATACAACCGGAAGAAGTTTTCTATTACCCTACTATCTTGGAATATAAAGCATTGTGGGATGTGACACAACCATGGGATATTCATGCGACTCCTGTTGATAAGCAGAAACCGGATGAACTTAAAAAACAAAAACCAGATGAAGATACAGCTTCATTTAATATACCAGCCAAATAA
>OGWY01003243.1_pt1 | contig 11001 bp, 10 predicted proteins | sample 1576121 | NCBI WGS metagenome assembly OGWY01 (sample SAMEA3541543, study PRJEB24748) | human gut metagenome | biome: human gut; feature: human-associated habitat; material: faeces | place: China | collected 2012 | reverse complement strand
CGGTAGATAAGTAACAGATGGCTCTACCTCCCATGCTGAATTATTATTCAAGGCGCCGGAGAGTTCTACTTTCCACATATGGGATTTTTCTACCTCTTGCGCCTGTCCCTCAAAGGTAAAGATCAAACAAATAAAGAAAAGTATAGATCTCATTATATATAGGATGTTAGTTGTTCATTTACAGTAAAGACAGAGGACCTTCTCAATCACCCTATCCATTAGGGTTAATAAATCAAAAAGAGTTAATAATAAACACGGACTTAAAAAGAAAGCGTACATTTCCTTCTCAGACTATACATGATATTTCATCATCTCGAAACGAAAACTCGTGAATCGATAAAAAAAGGCTGTCCCATCTTGAAGTGGAACAGCCCTCTTTGCTAAATAATACTGATTAAATTGCTTTCAGAATCTCGGTCAGTTTTTCCGGGGTGACGTTGGCGGCGATTATCACTCCTTCGTCGTTAATCAAGAAGTTCTTGAAACCTTTTCTTAAATCATACTTCTTGTACAACTCTGACTCTTTACCCAGTCCTTCGTGAAATTGCGTTGACAGATCCAACTTGTCAATCTTTACCGTCTCGGTAAAAATAGATTCTTTCTCATCCATAGAGATCGAACACATCGCGATTTTGTCCGGACCAAACTTGTTAACCTCATTCGCCAATTGCACGTTACGAGCCCGCGATTCCGCATCGTAAGCCGCCCAAAAGTTGAGCAATGTATAACGTCCTAATTGGTTGTGGAAACTGGCTTTAGCGTCGTTTCCCAAAAACTCTATTCTCGGAGCTAGATCACCGGGGTTCACACCCTCGGTAAGTTTCGCCTTTTTCGAACCGGCAGACATTCCTAATAACGCTACCGATGCGATGAGAACATAAGCTCTTACCTTCATATTTTCAATTTTACGTTAAACTTAATCGGGGGAATCTCCCGAGGGACAAACTCCCGACTCCTGATTTTCAGGATCGTAAACAAGCATGTTTCTTTCGCTAAAGAGACACTTACTTGTCTTTAACGGGTGCAAATATAAAGCCAAATACTTCTTTCTACCAAATTATATAGCGATTTTCTGCAAATTAGCAAGCTTTTTTATATGTTTTAGCGCACACATCGATAAAAAATTAACTGTTTTGCAACATAAATTTAGAAGTAGAGTACCTTTTTCTCCCCGAGAGAACCGCAAAATCATCAAGAATCATTAGCTTCCCGCTCCCCTACCTTTAGACCGATAACAGGGAATCCTTAGCGATTTCATCTTTAAGTATAGATTATCCAACAACTGTTGCATAATCATCTAACAGCTGGTGCATGATCTTCCAACAGCCGTTAGAAGATCATGCACCAACTGAAAAATTAGCAATGCTTCAAGAGCAAACCGCTAATCCTTCTTGGAAAAGAGGCTAATAGCATTAAGAGATTCCCTTTAATCACCTTGTACTGCCATCTTGAAAAATAAAAGGAAAAAAATACCCTTCCCTCTTGTTTATTCAAAAACTTCCACTACATTTGCAGTGTACTATTAAACTAATACACTAAAGCAGCAAAACATATGATTACATTAAAAGAACTCTCATTCAGCTATAGCCGCAAAAAAGAGGTACTTGATCGTATCAATCTTGAGGTTGGATCGGGACACATCTGTGGCTTATTGGGAAAGAACGGCGAAGGAAAGACTACGCTTCTAAACCTTCTAAGCGGACAGATCTTTCCGGATCAAGGCTCTTGCCTCGTATTGGAGGAAATTCCTTCCGAGAGAAACGCTCGTTTCTTGCAACAGATCTTCTTATTGCCGGAGGAAATCTCCATGCCTGAGGTCACCGCCATAGAATATATAAAGATGTACGCGCCTTTTTATCCGACATTTAGAGACGATATCTGCAAGGCTTGCGTAGAATCGTTTGAGATCAATCTATCCGATCGCCTGTCGAAAATGTCTCAAGGACAACGGAAAAAGGTGGCGATAACCTTGGCGCTGGCCGCTCATACGCCCCTGCTTCTAATGGATGAACCAACAAATGGGCTGGACATTCCCTCGAAAGCGACATTCCGCAGACTGGTAGCCTCTTTGATAGATGACAATCAGACGGTTATTATCTCCACGCATCAGGTCAGGGATCTGGAAAGCTTGATCGACACGGTATTGATCTTAGACCAAAGGCAAATCCTATTGAATAAGACGTTGAACGAGATCGGCGAGAAACTTTATTTCGGACCACTCCTGCCGGAAGAGAAAGCTCTTTATTCCGAGCCTACCCCGCAAGGGACAATAGGCGTCACCGCACGGGAGGACAAGGAAGAGACAGCCGTATCCTTAGAGTTGCTCTTTAACGCGGCGATAACGTATCCCAAAGAGATCCAAAGAATCATGAACTCCTAAATACACATAGTTATGAAAACAGATTTCAGTATACAACGCATCAATCTTTTACTTCGCAAAGATTGGATAGAGAATAAGAAGAAATTAGCTTATGGGGTGTTGGTCATCCTCGGAGTCCTCTTCTTTTTCCTGTTATCCTCCATTTTATGGGATACGAGATTCCGTACCTTTACATTATATGTATTGGGATCATTAGGAACTTTTATCGCTTTCTGTAGCTACGTAAACTTAATGATACACCGCCCTAGAGGATTGTTCTTAACGCTTCCCGCGAGCAACCAAGAGAAATATGCCGCTATCCTAATCGAAGGCATCGTGGTATTCTTAGCATACCAAGTCACGTTCTGGACTGGGACGGGAATAGCCTCAATGCTCATTCATATACAGCCTGTAGCATTCAAGGACATTATCATGACCTTGCAAGATTTCACCATGCTGGCGTTTGTCGGTTCCTTGATGTTCCTCTCTTACGTCACATTCAAGAAGTATGCTTTAGGAATCGCTTGTGGTGGATATATATTGATAATCGCTTCTATCATAGGGATTGTTTATCTATGCATAAACATCTTGAATATCCAGCCGGGTATGAATAGTTTTTGTTATGAATCTTCCCCGTTTTATACCGCCGTGTATTGGCTGAGCTTTGCCTTTACACCCGCATTTCTCATCGCGACCCTCGTGGTCTTATACGTCGCTTATCTAAAACTTAAAGAAAAGGAACTAAGATGAACTACAATACGAATCAATCCATATTTATCCAGATAGCCGAGCGGATTTGCGACCGGGTATTGAGTGGTAATTACAAAGCCGATAGCCGTATCCCGTCCGTACGGGAACTGGCGGTAGAGATGGAGGTAAATCCAAATACGGTCATGCGTTCCTTCGAGCGCCTGCAAGCCAACGATATTATTTACAACAAGCGTGGGATCGGCTACTTCGTCGCTTCCGACGCCGAGCAGAAAATCCGTGAGATGCGCCATAACCAGTTCGTGGAAGAGGTACTTCCCGCCGTCTTCAAGGAGATGCACCTGCTAGATGTAGGTATCGACGAGCTTACGAAAGCCTATACATTATATATATCTACCATTAAATGAAGACAATCATGAAAAAAAGTAATCGCGTATTTATCGCCCTGATAGCGACATTATATATCGTCCCAGTCCTCACTTTCGGCGTTGCCCAGTTTACGTCGGAAAAATGCCTTACAGGTTTCACGCAAAAGTTTCAGATTATCCAGATAGATAATCCGGAGTTGAAAGCGGAAAACATAAAAGTCGATACGAGAACCGCCTCCAAATTTCCCCGGGGGCAAATACTGGAAGCAAAGGACCGGTCGTTACTCTATTACGAGGGAATGAAACGGTATTTGCCGGAAGTCAGCCGCCACGATTCTCTATTATTGGTTAGCGGGGCGAGGGACGCCGGGCAAGATAAAAATCTCACGTTGCATATCCGTATCAACAATATCCAGAAGATCCGTCTGAACGGAGAAGAGATTTGGACTAAGTAACAAGCACATACACACATTATTTCTTAATCATTAAATCGTACTATAATGAAACAAATCATTATGGCAGCCCTTCTTATATCCTTTTCTTGGGGTATTCGGGCACAACAATTACAGATCCGGGGGAAAGTCATCGATCTATCCGACAAGTCTCCTCTTGAGTTCGCGAATATCACGCTTCAAACAGCCGATTCCGCATTCATCACAGGGACGACGACGGATAGTAAAGGACTTTTCCGGATCGAGAAAGTCAAGGCCGGAGAACTTCAGCCGGAGGACATCACCGAGGAGATGATGTCGGACGCCATGTACACCACCGGCCAGAAAGACCCGGATTTCATCCTCCGTCCCTCGGGCGAGAAGCGGCTTTCCAATTTCATGCTCTGGCAGGCTGCCTATTCCGAGCTGGTAGAGATGGATGTTCTCTGGCCTGATTTCACCCGCGACGACCTGGACGCCGCCATCACGGAATTCAACAAGCGCTCCCGTCGGTTCGGCGGCATCTGAACAAAAGCCCCCCCGGCAGATTTCCAAAGGAGAAACAAAACCCTATGAAAACAAGAATCATCACAGCCGTTGTGGGCATTGTCGTCCTCATTGGTGTTCTGTTCACGTTTGACACCCTGATCTTTAATCTGGTCATCGCGGCCATTACGCTGATCGCCGTTCACGAGATCTACAGTGCCCTCGGCTTTGAAAAGAAGGACTGGCTGATGTATGCGGTTCTGGTGCCGTATACACTGCTGGTCATGACGAGCAACTATCAGGTCATGCGGCGGCTGGTGATGCCGGTGTCCTTTCTGCTGGTCACATTTTATGCCATCTATCTGGTGGTGCGCAACGGCACCATCAGCTATCAGAAGGCCAGCGGCCTGCTGATGTTCTCCGGCATCGTGATCTTCTGCTTCTATTCCTTTATCCGGCTCAAGGAGCTGCTGCCGGTGGAGCAGTACGGCTACGATGCGGTGTTCTTTATCCTGCTCATCCTCTGCTTTGCCTGGGGCGGCGATACCTGTGCCTACTTTGCAGGCCGTGCCTTTGGCAAGCATAAGCTCTGCCCGGTGGTCAGCCCCAAAAAGACCGTGGAAGGTGCTGTTGGCGGTGTTCTGGGCACCATGGCGTTTGGTGTGATCATCACGCTGATATACTCGGTGGCAGCAAACCGGATGGAAGCCTTCACCCGCTCCAACATTGGCGTTTCCATGTATGTGATCATTGCGCTGCTGGGCTGCGTGGCGGCGGTGCTGGGCATTTATGGCGATCTGTTTGCCAGCGTGGTCAAGCGCCAGTGCGGCATCAAGGATTACGGCACCATCTTCCCGGGGCACGGCGGCATTCTGGACCGCTTTGACAGTGTGATGTTCATTGCGCCCTTTGTGACCATGGTCATTACGGCGGTGTTCTACTATTAAAAGGGGGAACGTGTGATGTCGAAAAAAATCACTCTGCTGGGTTCTACCGGTTCCATCGGCACCCAGAGTCTGGATGTGATCCGTGCACAGGGCTATGAGGTGTTCGGTCTTTCTGCCCACAGCCATGTAGACAAGATCCTGCAGCAGATCGAAGAGTTTCATCCGCGCTATGTCTGCATGACCGACCCGGATGCGGCCCGCAGGCTGGATGCGGAGCTTTCCGGTCGTGCAGATGCGCCCCGGCTGCTGGTAGGGCCAGAAGGGCTCAAGCAGCTGGCCGCACTGGACGGCACCGATGTGGTGCTGAACAGCGTGGTGGGCATTGCAGGCCTTGGTGCCAGCCTGTGCGCGATCGAAAGCGGGCATGATCTGGCCCTTGCCAACAAGGAGAGCCTTGTCACCGGCGGCCATCTGGTCACACAGGCCGTGGCAAAGCATGGTGTAAAGCTGCTGCCGGTGGACAGTGAACATTCGGCCATCTTCCAGTGCCTGCAGGATAAGGAGAGTGCCCCCAGCCTGACCAAGATCCTGCTCACGGCATCCGGCGGCCCCTTCTTCGGGATGAAGACCGAGGAGCTGCGCGGTAAGACCAAGGCGGATGCCCTCAAGCACCCCAACTGGAACATGGGCGCAAAGATCACCATTGACTCTGCCACCCTGATGAACAAGGGTCTGGAGCTGATCGAGGCAGTGTGGCTGTTCGGCCTGCCGCCGGAGAAGATCCAGATCGTGGTGCAGCGCCAGAGCATCGTGCACTCGGCAGTGCAGTTCAGCGATAATTCGGTCATTGCTCAGCTGGGTGTGCCGGATATGCGCATTCCCATCCAGTATGCGCTCACCTACCCAAAGCGCGTACCCGGCGTTGTGCCGGAGCTGGACTTTGCTGCACTCAAGGTGCTCACCTTCGATGTGGCAGACGACGAGACCTTCCGCTGCCTTGCCGCCTGCAAAAAGGCCATCAAAAAGGGAGGTCTCGGCCCATGCGCCGCCAACGGTGCCAATGAGGAAGCTGTCAAGCTCTTCCTTGAGGACAAAATTGGCTTCCTCGATATTGGCCGTCTGGTGGAAGCAGTCGTGGACAGCGACAGCTTTGGCGGCGAGTATACCCTCAGCGATGTGTACGAGTGCGACCGCATGGCACGAGAGTTCGTGCGCGCACATCTTTGATCTTTAGGAGACGCAATGTCAATTTTTATCACCCTGATCGCCGCATTGATCGTGTTCAGCGCTGTGATCGCCATTCATGAATTCGGGCACTTTACCGTGGCAAAGCTCTGCGGCATTCAGGTCAACGAGTTTTCCATCGGCATGGGGCCGGCTTTGTGGAAGAAAATTTACAAGGGCACCCAGTACAGCCTGCGTGCATTGCCGGTAGGCGGCTATGTGGCGCTGGAGGGCGAGGAAAGCCCCGAGAGCCAGCAGGCCGAAGCGGCCCGCGACGAACGGGAAGCAGAGGACGAAAACCCTGTCCCGCCGGAGCAGCGCACCGGCATCCCTTTGAACGAGGCACCGGTATGGCAGCGTGTGCTTGTGATGGTGGCAGGTGCCTTCATGAATTTCGTGCTGGGCTTTGTGGTGCTGGTCATTCTTGTGGCAGCACAGGAAGGAGCCATCACCAGCAAGACCATCTATTCCATTGAGAACGATGCCCTCTGCGGCCAGACCGGCCTGCAGGCGGGGGACGAGATCGTTGCCGTGAACGGCAGGCGCTGCTTTGTGGCCAACGACATCCTTTATGAGCTGGTGCGCACCGAAGCCTATCGCGCCCGGTTCACCGTGAAGCGGGACGGCCAAAAGGTGGAACTGCCGGACGTGCAGTTCGACACTTGGCAGGACGAGGACGGCCAGACCCATATGACCCTTGGCTTTACGGTGTACGGCATCAAAAAAACACCGCTCAATGTGTTAAAAGAAGCATGGAACAGTACCCTGTACTACGGACGCATCGCGTTTATCTCGCTGGCAGACCTTGTGCGCGGACGTGAGAGCATCAACAATCTGTCCGGCCCGGTGGGTATCGTGACAGCGATCGGTCAGGCGGCAAGCTACGGCTGGCAGGATCTGCTGGAGCTGCTGGCCCTCATCACCATCAATCTGGGCGTGTTCAATCTGCTGCCCTTCCCGGCACTGGATGGCGGCAAGGTGGTATTTTTGATCATTGAGGGCGTTACCGGCCATGCAGTGCCGGAAAAGCTGCAGGGCACACTGACCATTGCGGCCTTTGCACTGCTGTTTGGCCTGATGCTCTTTGCAACCTATAATGATATCATCCGGCTTGTGACCGGTGCAATGTGAGCAAAAACAGAAAGGGGAACTTTATGCGGCAGTTAAAACGGGGAGTGAAAATCGGCAATGTGACCATCGGCGGCAAGAATCCTGTTGCGGTGCAGACGATGCTCAACGTGCCGGTGGAGGATATTGAGGGCAATGTGGCGCAGGCAAAGCGGTGCGAAGCTGCTGGCTGTCAGATCCTGCGCGTGACCTGCCCCAGCCCGGCGGATGCAAAGTGCATCGAAGCCGTCAAGAATGCGGTGAACATCCCCATTGTGGCAGACATCCATTTTGACTACAAGGCGGCTCTGGCCTGCGCAGATGTGGGCGTGGATAAGATCCGCATCAACCCCGGCAACATCGGCGACGATGACCGGGTGAAGGCTGTGGTGGATGCCTGTCAGCGCAAGAACATTCCCATCCGCATCGGCGTGAATGGCGGCAGTCTGGAAAAGCACATCCTTGCAAAATACGGCGCACCCACGCCGGAGGCCATGGTGGAGAGTGCACTGTACCATGTGCGCCTGCTGGAAAAATTCGATTTCAACAACATCGTCATTTCCATCAAGAACTCCAATGTGCCCCGCATGATGGAGGCCTACCGCCAGCTCAGCGCTGTCACGGATTACCCGCTCCATGTGGGTGTTACCGAGGCGGGTACCTACCAGATGGGTCTGCTGAAAAGCGGCATGGGCATCGGCGGAATGCTGCTGGAAGGCATTGGCGATACCATCCGCGTCTCGCTGGCCGCAGAGCCGGAAAAGGAAGTGGAAGCGGGCTACAACATCCTGCGCGCCGTGGGCTTCCCGGTAGCAGGCCCGGAGGTCATCACCTGCCCCACCTGCGGCCGCACCCAGTATCCCTGCACCGAGATCGCCAATGAGGTGGAAAAGCGGCTGCAGGGCTGCAAAAAATCCATCAAGGTGGCCGTGATGGGCTGCGTGGTCAACGGCCCCGGTGAAGCCCGCGAAGCAGACATCGGCATTGCCGGCGGCAAGGGCGAGGCGGTGCTGTTCATCCACGGCAAGCCCATCAAAAAGCTGACCGGAGACAACATCCTGGATCAGTTCATGGATGAGATCTATAAACTGTAAAATGGGAGAATGCTATGGCACTGCAAAACAAACTGGGCCTGACAGATGAACTGGAGCTTGCCCGTGAAGAGGAAAGGATCAGCAAACAAAAGGCGCTGGCGCTGTATGATACGGGTTTGCTGAATACTTTTCCGGTGGGAACATTTGCAGGCCTTGCAATGATCCATAAATATCTGTTTGAAGATATCTATGAATTTGCCGGTCAGATGCGCACCGTAAACATCGCAAAGGGAAATTTCCGCTTTGCACCGGTCATGTATCTGCACCCGGCACTGGAAAGCATTGACCAGATGCCGCAGTCCACGTTTGATGAAATTATTGAAAAATATGTGGAGATGAATGTGGCGCACCCTTTCCGGGAAGGCAATGGCCGCAGTACCCGTATCTGGCTGGACAGCATCCTGAAAAAAGAACTGCATCAGGTGGTGGATTGGAGCCGCGTGGATAAAAGCGACTATCTGATGGCCATGGAGCGCAGCCCGGTGAAAGATCTGGAAATCAAGGTGCTGCTGCATAAAGCACTGACGGAACAGATCAATGACCGTCAGGTGTATATGAAGGGGATTGATGCAAGCTATCATTATGAGGGCTACCAGATTTTCAGAACAGAGGAACTTGCAAAGAAATAAAACCACATTTTTGCTGCCACACCTGCAAAAACGGGTGCGGCAGTTTGTGCTGTATAAAAAGGAGTACCATTTGTGACACCACTCGTATCCAACCTGTGGCCGCAGTTCATGGTGGACCCGGCATTTGCAGACTGCTTCGGGCAGGTCATTGTGGAGCATGCGCAGATGCTGCGGCAAGAGCGGCAGGTCATCTTTACCCTGCGCAGCGGTGCGCCACTGGACAAAGATCTCTGTGCCCGGCTGCTGGCATCCCTGCAGCCGGATTATGAGGGCTTTGAGCTGCGCATCCAGAACCTGTTTGGCTATGCCATGCTGGACGAAGCGGCCCTGCGCGATCTGATGGAAGAGATGAAGCGGGACGGCGTGCCCATCAATGGCTTTCTGGACCGGTGCAAGATCAACATCATCGGACAGAAGATCACCATCGGCGTATGCCATGGCACCAAGTTTTTGCAGGAGATGCACTTTGAAAAGCTGCTGGCAGAGCGCATTGCGGCCCACACCGGGGTAACGCCGCAGGTAACGCTGCAAAGCGCTGTAAGCGAAGCCGAGCAGCACCAGATGGAAGAAAAGCTGGAGCGCAAGATTGCGCCACCGGTGGTCAAGTTTGAGAAAAAGAACACAGCACCGTCCATCAAGGTGGATGGTCTGGACCTGACCGATAAGCCCGTCACCATTTTCCACGGCAAGATGTTCACCCCCAAGAACCTCACCCCGCTGAAAGACCTTGGCGGCGAGGGCGGCAAGTGCACGATCTGGGGCGATGTGTTCTTCTCGGAGGTCAAGGGAAACTTCCGCAAAATTTATACCGTATCCATCACCGATTATCAGGGCTCCATCAACCTGAAGATCCGCGCGCAGGAAGGTGAGGACTGCTCCAAGTGGGAGAGCCTTGGCAAAGGCACCACCCTCATCGTGCGCGGCGACTGCTCCTACGACAAGTACGAACACGATTATATCGTCTACCCCTACGATGTGCTCATCGTGGAGCGCAAAAAGCGGGAGGATACCGCACCGGTCAAGCGTGTGGAGCTGCATCTGCACACCAAGCTTTCCAGCATGGACGGCTTCTGTGACCCCGGCGGCATCGTCAAGCTGGCCCACCGCATGGGGCATCCGGCCGTTGCCATCACGGACCACGGTGTGTGTCAGGGTTACCCGGAAGCCATGCTGGCAGCGGACGATATCCATAAATCAGACCCGGACTTCAAGCTGATCTACGGCTGTGAAGCCTACTTTGTGGACGACATGATCCCCTGTGTATACGGTGTGAAGGATCAGCCGCTGGACGGGGAGTTCTGCGTGTTTGATACCGAGACCACAGGCCTTGACCCCGGCGTGGAGTATATGACCGAGATCGGTGCTGTCATCGTGAAAAACGGCGAAGTGGTGGAGGAATTTGATACCTTTGTCAAGCCCGGCAAGCCCATCACCCCCAAGATCACCGAGCTGACCGGCATCACCAACGAAATGGTGGCGGATGCCCCCGGCGAAAAGGAAGCGCTGGAAGCCTTCCTCAAATTTGCGGGAGACCGCATCCTTGTGGGCCACAACGTCCACGCCTTTGATATGCGTTTCCTGCGCGCCGCCGCCAAGCGCAGCGGCATCAAGCTGGAGCCGACCTATATCGACACCCTGACCATGGCGCAGGCCATGTACCCCGGCCTGCACAACTACAAGCAGGGCACCATCAACAAGCATCTGGAGC
>OGWY01003215.1_pt1 | contig 11079 bp, 8 predicted proteins | sample 1576121 | NCBI WGS metagenome assembly OGWY01 (sample SAMEA3541543, study PRJEB24748) | human gut metagenome | biome: human gut; feature: human-associated habitat; material: faeces | place: China | collected 2012 | reverse complement strand
AGGATATATAAATTCAAGCCTTTTCAAATTTGAATAAAATTCCTTTGGAATTTTATTGCTATTATTTATAATTAAAATAAATAAATCATCTATATTATATTTTATATTATTATGGGTGAAATTTTTTTCATACCCTCCTATGAAATTATTTTCGTGGGGTGGGGTGAAATTTTTTTCATACCCTAGTGCATCAGTTAAATATATTTTTCTTTGGTAATTATTTTCTATGATTATTTTTATATAGCCTTTTTCTTGTAATTTAGAAATTGTAAATTGTATAGCTCGAGGAGTACAATTATATAAGTTTGCAAAATAATTATTTGTAGCAAAACAATATCCTTCTTTATTGCACAGACAAGTGATTTCACTATACAATAACTTAGCTTTATCTGTTAAATCTTTATCGTATCTAACAACTGCTGGTAAAATTGAATAATAACTACTTTTAATATTTTCATCCAAAATTTAACTCCTCTCATGAAAATTATTCATCTGATTTTTTTCCTGCTAATATGCAGGCATATAAAAAGAGGCTAAGATTAGCCCCCAATATTAGTCCAATTAAAAATTTTAGCATACACAACACCTCCGTAAAACTGATATTTTGAATTTATATTTTAGTTGGCGCAAATGATTTTTTATGCACCAACTTTTAAAGAAAATGCACCAACTTTTTAAACTTTATCAAATTTATTTAATATTTTTCAAACCTCTTTAAACTATTTTAAATTGTATTTTTTTTCTAAAAAAACATTGATTTTTCCCTGAAAGTACGGTATAATAAGGAAAAGTTAACTATTAATCATTATTGGAGAGTTATGAGGTGCGTCTTTCTCTTAATCAGAAGGTCCGCGGTTCGATCCCGCGATGGTGCACCAAAATAAAAAATAGTAGATTTAAAAATCTACTATTTTTTTGAATTCTAACGGAAACCACCGCCTCCGCCACCACCACCGAAGGAACCACCTCCTCCGCCTCCAGAAGAGAATCCACCTCCACCAGAAGAATAGCTTTCAGCTCTACTTTTTGCTGTATTTGCAGCAGAAATACCATTATTTGAACATAATGCAATATAATAAAAATTATCATATGATGTAAAATGTGATTGTTCAATTAAGTCTGGATAAAGTTCTTTAAATTGTTTTGCAACAGTTTTTGCAATTCCAAGCATTTGTGCAAATATTAGATAATCTTCAAATAAAGAAACTTCTATTGCTTCTCTTTCATGTATCAAAGTATAATCAATTAAATATTTCTTTAAACCGGCAATTTGTATGGCTTCATTTCTTATCTCAGGAGTAACTGTAAATACAGTTGATTTAAATATTTTTAAAGTTGTTTTTTCATGTGGTATTAAAAATCCATTAATAACTAAATCTTGTTTTTCTTCTTTTAAAATATTTTCAAACCAATTAAGTATTTTTGAATAATTATTTCTACACCATCTTTCAAATTCTTTATTTTCTAATATTCCGTCACCACTTGCACGATAAAGCAAGTCAAATATCTCTTTTTCTTTAACATTTGTAATTAACTCTGTTTTAGCACCATTTAAGATAATAACAGTATTTTCTTTTTTAAAGATTACACCTTGTTCTTTTTGTTCTAATTTAATTAAAGAATCTTTTAACCACTTTAATATAATTGCACCAAGTATATCTGTCTTATTTTTTAGTAATCCATAATTATATGCAATATAGTAAGCTCTAAATAAATTTCCATTACAAGGAATATCTCTATAATAATCTAAATCTAATGGCATTTTTTTACCGTTTTCTCCAAAATCAAGTGATTCAGGATTTGATTTTACAGCAATTAAAATTATAATTATTGCAAATGGTAAAATTGATATTATAAAAGAAAATAGTCCAAAAATAATATTGAAAAATGATGAGCCGTTTGATGAACTATATGAAGAATTGTCTACATAATGTTTGGCTCCATCTTCTGCCATATTTAAATAATGATTAAAATCATAATCTAATTTATTATTACAATTAAAACTTTCCAAAGGAAATTGGACTAATATTGTCATATATTCATCTGTCGCTAAATTTCCATCTGACTGCATTTCAATATAACCATCATAAACATATGCTGTTCCACCATAATTGCCATAGCCCCAAACTCCAACAGAATCTGGAATATTAAAATTAGAATGAATTTTGATATATACATTTCCAATTGAATTTGAAAAATCATATGGAATTAATGTCCAATATATCATTTGTGAATCTGAAAGTTCAGAAACGAAATTTGAGATATTGTATTTTATAGTATAAGTATGTGAACCATAAGTGCTTATTCCCCAACAAAGTTCAACACCATTTGATAATCTATTTATACCACATTTGTAAGCTTTGTCAGATAAAGTACCTGATGTATTCCAAGTTGATAGTGTAGTATATTTTGTTCCATTTTCTGAAACTGTTAAATTAGATATTTCTGAATTTCCCAAATTATAATATGGGTGATATACTTCAGTTCCTTGAGATGTTTTACATTTCCATATTTCTGTTACAGATGCATTACCATTATCATCAATGGCAATATCCATAGATATACTATTTATAGAATTTGCTTCTACTTTTGGAAATAGACTAAGCAAAATCAGTGAAAAAATAGTAAGCAAAAAAATCTTAATTGTTTTTTTCATTAAAAATCCCCTTTTTTATAAAATTTATTTTTGTAAAATATAAATTAGTCTAAATTTTCTCCTATTGTATTTTTTATTCTAGTAAGTTCTGTTTGTAAAGTAGAATAAGTATTTGAACTAATAATATGATTTCCAGAATTATAGTTATTAAGAGCCTTTTCAATATCCATAACAAGGTATTTTTGTTTATTTTTTGATGTGTTTTTATACATATATATTGGTGTATATGTAACTTTTTCAATAGATGTTTTATCTGTTTCACCATTTTTAGTTAATTCAATATTTAATATAATAGAATTACGAGTTCTTTCCTTAGTTTGACCAGACATAAAATTTCCTAGTGAATATATAACAAATCCGTCTTTTGTAGAGCCATCATCAAGAGTAATTGTCCTTTTTTCCATTGGTTGTAAAACATGTGGATGACTACCTAATATTATATCTGTACCATTTTGAAATAATAGGTTAGCAAGTCTTTCTTGCTCCTTATTTTGAGTGTTTTGGTATTCAATTCCCCAATGCATACTAACACAAATTAAATCAGGATTTTGTTCTTTTGCTAATGCTAATTGATTTAAGATTAAGTCATCACTAATTAAATTTACGGAATAGTCTCTTTGTGAAGAAACAGGAATACCATTAGTGCCGTAAGTAAAAGACAAAAATGCAATTTTTATACCATTTACATCTTTTATTAAAACTGTATTTTGTTCTTCACTACTTCTAGATGTTCCAGTATGTGAAATTCCAGCATCATCTAAATAATTTAAAGTACTAACTAATCCTTTATATCCAGTATCCATACAATGATTATTTGCAGTTGAAACAACATCAATACCAAAATCTTTTAAATTATATGCTAATTGTTCAGGAGTATTGAATGTTGGATAATTGCTATAACCTCTTTCAGCACCTGCAAAAGTTGTTTCAAGGTTTCCAATTGCAATATCAGCATTAGAAATATAATCTTTTATATCTGAAAAAACATAAGAAAAGTCATATGTAGATCCATTAAATGCATCTTGATATTGAGAATTATGGCACATTATATCACCAATAACACTCATATTTATAGTTATATCTTCTTTTTTTGGAATATCAATAACTAATTCTGTATCTTTTGTGTTTTCTGTTGGTTGAGTTTCTGAAGATGAAATTTCCTGTGTTTTTTTATTTAATGATGAAAAATGTTCAATTCCAAATAAGATTAACATTGTAAAAATGGCAATTGAAATAAATAATAAAATTTTCTTACGCATAGTTAAAATCTCCTTTCATTTTATAAACAAAATTTATCATATTACGACAAAAAAAGCAATAGTGAAAAATGTATGAAATGTCTTGTTAAAATTGTAAAATTGTGGTATAGTAGATAAGCGATAAGAAGCGGAAAAGTAAAATTAAGGAGGAGATAACATGTTAACTGCAACAGGAGTAACAGTTAGATTTGGAAAAAGAGTATTATTTGAAGATGTAAATATAAAATTTGGTAAAGGAAATTGTTATGGAATAATAGGAGCAAATGGTGCTGGAAAATCAACATTTTTAAAAGTTTTATCAGGAGAATTAGAACCAAGTAAAGGAGAAGTATCACTTGAAAAAGGAGAAAGACTTTCTATACTAAAACAGGATCACTTTGCTTTTGAAGAATATACAGTAATGGATACTGTAATAATGGGGAACAAAGAGTTATATGACATAATGAAAGAAAAAGATGCAATATATATGAAACCAGATTTTTCAGAAGAAGATGGAATGAAAGCGGCAAAATTAGAAGAAAGATTTGCAGAATTAGATGGTTGGAATGCTGAATCAGATGCAGCAATGCTTTTAAATGATTTGGGAATAATACCTGAAAATCATTATAAATTAATGAGTGAAATAGAAGCAAGAGATAAGGTAAAAGTATTGCTTGCACAGGCTCTATTTGGAAATCCAGATGTATTATTACTAGATGAACCAACAAATGACTTAGATTTAAAAAGTATTAATTGGTTACAAGAATTTTTAATTAACTTTGAAAACACTGTAATTGTAGTATCACATGATAGATATTTCTTAAACAAAGTTTGTACACATATTGCAGATGTTGACTTTGGAAAAATAAAAGTATATCCAGGCAACTATGATTTCTGGTATGAATCAAGTCAATTAGCATTAAAACAAATGAAAGAACAAAATAAGAAGAAAGAAGAAAAAATTAAAGAATTACAAGACTTTATTGCAAGATTTAGTGCTAATGCTTCAAAATCAAAACAAGCTACATCAAGAAAGAAAACACTAGAAAAAATAGAGTTAGATGAAATAAAACCATCAAATAGAAAGTATCCATATGTTGATTTTAAACCAGATAGAGAACCGGGAAAAGAAATATTACAAGTAAAAAATATATCTAAAACAATAAATGGAGAAAAAATATTGGATAATATATCGTTTACAGTAAAAACAGGTGATAAAATAGCCTTTTTAGCAGATAATGAAAATGCCAAAACAGTATTATTTCAAATAATTGCAGGTGAAATGGAACCAGATGAAGGAGAACTTATTTGGGGAACAACAATTACTAAGTCTTATTTTCCAAAAGATAATAATTATTTGTTTGATGTTGATGAAAATTTAACAGAATGGTTAAGAAAATACTCAAAAGATCCAGATGAAACATATGTTAGAGGATTTTTAGGAAGAATGTTATTTTCAGGTGATGAATCATTAAAACAAGCAAGAGTTATATCTGGTGGAGAAAAAGTAAGATGTGTACTTGCGAAAATGATGTTATCAGGTGCAAATTTCTTAATATTTGACGAACCAACAAACCATTTGGATATGGAAAGTATTACATCTGTAAATGATGGAATGAGCAAATTTAAAGGAAATATCTTATTTACATCACATGACCATCAATTAACACAAACAGTTGCAAATAGAATTATTGATATAAAAGCTGATAAGGTCATTGATAGAGAAGTTACATATAATGAATATTTAGGAATTGAATAGGTTTTAAAAGAATTTCTTATGATAAAATTCATATTGAAATTCTTTTTTTCTTAAATATTAATAAGGATTTTAATGAAAAATATATTGATTTTATAAAAGAAAATTGTTATATTAATATTAATAGTTTTATACAAAGGAGAAACTTTTATGAATTATTTAAAAAGACAAAATGGAATAACAATGATATCATTAGTTGTAACAATAATTGTTTTAGTCATATTATCTAGTATGGTTACGCATACGGGAATAAGTTCTATAAAAAATACTAGATTTGAGAGATTTAAAAATGAATTAGAAATTGTACAAAAAAATGTAGATGTTTGGTATGAACAAACAGTTGAAAAGTCAACTGATGAAATTATGCTTGGATCACCAATTACAGCAGATAGAAAGACTGAATTTGATAGTTTAATTACAAAGGTAGCGCAAATCGTTAATAATTCTGGTGATCAAAATAGTTCAAAAACAGTTACAGTAAAAACAGATATAAATAGGTATAGATATTTTGGAGAAAATGAATTTACAGATTTGCAAATAGATGGAATAGAAAATGAATATCTTATAGATATAAAAAGTCAAGTTGCTATTTTTATTGGAGGATATGAATTTGAAGATATAAAATATTATATGTTAGATCAAATTAGAGACGTAACAAGAGGTGGAAGTAGCATAGGAGAATATATAAAAATTTCTAGTTTTTCAATTGAAAGTAATATAGAAATGACATATAAAGATAAAAGAACAATTATAGCAGATATAAAACCAGAAAATGCAAATGAAGAGTTAACATGGAGCTCATCAAACACTGAAGTTGTAGATGTTAAAGGTGTTACTGGAAGTAATAATATGGCAGAATTGACTGCAAATGATCAAGGAACAGCATTAATAAGAGTTTCTAATAAAAGTTTAACAATAATTAAAGAATGCAAAGTAACAGTAAAGAAGAAGTTAGTAACAACTTTAACTGCATTTCAATCTGAAAAAGTTGAAGCAGTTGATAGATATGGAAATTGTATTGTTGTTCCAAAAGGATTTAGATATGTAGAAGGAGACAATATAAAAAATGGTATTGTTATAGAAGATGAAGAAGGAAATCAATTTGTATGGATACCAGTAAGTAACATTTCTTCTAGTGATGTATCTAATGAAAAAAATGTATTAAATTATGATGGCAGTAAATTCCTTATTTTTCTGGGAAGATACAATAAATTGTCAAATGGTTCTTTTTCACCAGAACAACTTGCAAGTGATTATTCAAAGGAATCTGAGTTGACAATAGATAATATAAAATATAGAGAAATTTCAACTTCTAGTCAAGGAACATCAGGTAGCGGAAATAGTGGAAATAATGCTACAGCATTTGATTTAAATGGATTTATAAGTAGTGTAGAGAAAAATAAAGGATTTTACTATGCAAGATATGAAGCAAGTAAAGGGTCTGATGGAAAAGCAAAATCAAAAGCAAATCAAAATGCTTGGACTGGAATAACACAACTTGAAGCATCTAGTAAAAGTAGGTCGATGTACACTACTAATAATGGTGTAAGAACAGATTTAATAAATAGTTATGCATGGTCTACTGCATTAGAATATATTAACAAAATGGGAAGTAGTGATTATATTAACAAGAAAAATACAGTAACATCAATATTAAAAACAGGGCAATCAGGAGATAAAGCTTGCAATATATATGATATGTCAGGAAATATAAGTGAATGGACGACAGAAACAGCAACAAATTCAACAGGAAAATGTACATATATAGGTGGAGGGATAGGCCAACAACAAGGAACAGCTTTTTCAAGATATGTATCAGATACAGTAAGCAAAAGTAATTCAATATCCTTTAGAGTAATAATGTATATTGATAACTAATGAAATGTGAAAATTTAGTGAAATATATTTACAAAATAAAATGCAAATGATAATATAAGTTCGAAAAAGAACTTATATTATTTTTGTCTTAGGGAACAGCTAAATTAAGACAAAATAATAAAAAATAGGAGGAAAAATTTGTGATTCAAGTAGAAAATATTACTAAAAGGTACGGAAACTTTACGGCCGTAGATGGTATAAGTTTTGATATTGATGAAGGAGAAATTGTTGGATTTTTAGGTCCAAATGGAGCAGGAAAAAGTACAACGATGAATATGATAACAGGATTTATAGAACCATCAGATGGAAGAATTATTGTTGATGGATATGATATATCTAAAAAGCCCCAAAAAGCAAAAAGACAAATTGGATATATGCCAGAAGGAGTACCATTATATAGTGATTTGACAGTAAAAGAATTTGTTGCATACATGGCAGACTTAAAAGGGTGTGAGAAAAAGACAAAAAAAGAAGAAATCAAGAAAGTATTAGAAGAAACAGGCTTAACAGAAGTTCAAAATAAGTTAACAAAAAATCTTTCAAGAGGTTATAAACAAAGAGTTAGTATGGCAGGTGCATTAGTAGGAAATCCGAAAGTAATAATATTAGACGAACCAACAGTTGGGTTAGACCCTAAACAAGTAACGGAAATTAGAACATTAATAAAAAATTTAGGAAAAAAACATACAGTTATATTAAGCTCACATATTTTATCAGAGGTAAGTCAAATTTGTAATAGAGTAATAATTATAAACAAAGGTAAAATAGTTGCAATAGATACTCCTGAAAATCTTGAAAATAAAGTTGCTCAAAATAATGTAGTATATGTTACAGTTGAAGATCCGGAAAACAAAATGGATAGCATAAAAGAAAAATTAAATAATATAAAAGATATACAATTTGTTGTAGAAAATGAAGATAAAACAAAAAAATATATAATTAAAGGTGAGAGAGATATAGACTTAAGAAAAGAAATATTTGAGACATTATCAAAAGAAGGAATAACAATATTTGAAATGAAAAAAGCTGATGCAACATTAGAAGACGCATTTATGAAATTAATAAATGATTCTACAAATTCAAACAATACAACAGAAGAAAATGATCAAGAGAATCAAAACGATGATAAAGACGAAAAAGAAATTAGTGAAAAAGAAAATAAAAAGGAGGACAAATAATGTTTGCAATATTAAAAAAAGAATTTAAAAGTTATTTCTTATCTCCTATAGGATATGTTGTAATAGGAATATTCTTATTTGTATTTAGCGTATTTTTCTATTTAACAGTAATAAGCAGTCCAACAGTTGATTTAGGAGCATTATATTATTATACAGCATTATATGGATTAATAATTATTGCACCGATATTAACAATGAGAATGTTTGCAGAAGAAAGAAAGTCTGGAACAGAGCAATTAATATTAACATCACCAGTAAGTATGGTTGGTGTAGTATTTGGAAAATTTATAGCAGCAATGTGTGTAATAATCATAACATTATTAGTATCATTTATGTATTTCTTTATTGTAAAATTTTTTGGAGAACCTAATCTTTCAGCAATATTAGTACATATGTTAGGATTTATATTAGTAAGTGCAGCAGCAATATCAATAGGAATGTTTGCATCAAGTATTACAGAAAATCAAATAATTGCTGGAATAATAACAATTGCATTTTTAGTAATGACATTATTTATGCAAGATCTTAATAGTTTTTTTGAAAATCTTTCTATAATGAATTTTTATAGTTATTTTCCAAGAGGAGTAATATCATTGAAAGAAATAATTGGATTAACATCATTTACAGCAATGTTTATATCATTCACAATAATTGTAATGCAAAGACGAAAATTAGTAAAATAGTTTAAGAAAGGGAAAGAGAAAAATTGAAAAAGTTTTTAGAAATCATAAAAAACAAATGGCTGATAAAAGGAACTACTACTTTATTATTAGTTTTGATAGTAATAGCTTGTTATATTGGGTTAAATATGCTAGTTGAAAAAGTAAATGTTGAAAATTTAGATTTTACAGAGAAAAAATTGTATTCATTATCAGATGAAACAAAAACAAAACTAAGTGATTTAAATCAAGATGTAACAATACAATTAATTAATGCAACAAATTATAGATATTTAATAGATTATGCTAAAAAATATACAATATTAAATGATAGAATAAAAGTTGAAGAAATTTCAGATTTATCATCAAGAGTAGATTTAAAAACAAAATATAATTTAAGTGATACAGATATGTTGATTGTAATAAAAGAAGGAGAAAAAGAAAAAACATTAACATCAAATGATTTATCAACATATGATTATTCTACAAATAAACAAATAGATTTAACAGAAGAAGCAATTACAAATGCTATAGTGGAACTTTCAATGGATAAAAAGCCTGTAATATATGTTTTATCAAGCAAGTCATATTATCAATCTGAACAAGCTTTATCAAGTGTAACTCAAAAATTGCAAGATGAATCAAATGAAGTTAAATATTTAGATATTTTAACATCAGGTTCAGTACCAGAGGATTGTAATTGTTTAGTAATAACAACTTTAAAAGAGGACTTAAATGAATTAGAAAGAGATAAAATATTAGAATATATTAAAAATGGTGGAAAAATATTGATGTTAACATCTCAAAATGTTTTAAATGTCGAAACACCAAATTTAAATGCAATACTTGCGGAATATGGAATATCAATTAATTTTGGTGCTGTTTTTGAACAAGATACATCAAAAATGTTACAAAATGCTCCAGAATTTGTAATTGCAGATGTTTCATCTAGTTTTATGAGTAATATAAATATGGCAATGAAAATGTGTTTTGTAGATGCAGGAAGTATACAATTTCAAGATTCAGATAAGTTAAATGAATTAGGTGTAACATATGAAACAATAGCATCTACAGGTTCAACATCTTTTATTAGAACAAATTTTGATATACAATCATATTCAAGAACAGAACAAGATAGTGAAGAAGGCTCATTTATTGTTGGTGCAGATGTTACAAAGAAAATATCTGATGATATTTCATCAGAATTGGTAATTTATTCAAGTGAAGTTAGTGCAATGGATTTACAAATACCTGTTAGTAGTCAATATTACATGTATGCTGTAGATTTGTATAATAATAAAGATATTATATTAAATTCTATTTCTCATTTGACAGAAAGAAATAATACAATAACAATAAGAAAAGATGATGATTCAGAAACATATACAGTTACTGCACAACAAGACTCAATAATAAAAATGATTATATTTATAATACCGGTAATAATAATAATATTTGGAATAATTATATGGATTGCTAGAAAAAGAAGAAAATAATAAAAAAGCATTCAACTTTTAATTTAGAGTTGAATGTTTTTTGTTATGTATAAAAGCTCATTTTTGTTAATATATTATATATATTGAGAGGTGATATATGATAGAAGTAATATCTATAACATTAGTAATAATTGGGGCATTAATTGGAGCTGGATTTGCATCTGGTCAAGAGATTTTTTCTTTTTTTTATATATATGGAAAAAATGGAATATATGGTA
>OGWY01003210.1_pt1 | contig 11085 bp, 26 predicted proteins | sample 1576121 | NCBI WGS metagenome assembly OGWY01 (sample SAMEA3541543, study PRJEB24748) | human gut metagenome | biome: human gut; feature: human-associated habitat; material: faeces | place: China | collected 2012 | reverse complement strand
TATGAACAAAGAAGAACTTAAAAGGCAGTATTCAGTAAATGCCGAAAAGGTGGCATGGAAAGAATGTGAAAACGAAGGCTATAAATGGAAAACATCAAAAGTAAACAAAGATGGATTCTATATCAATGAAGAGAAAGGGAAATATACTGTTGTAGACAGTAAAACCAATAGTCGAACAAGATTCAGACATAATCTTGCAGACTTAGAAGAATTATAATATTCAAGAAAGCACCCAAAGCAAACTGCAAAGACAGAAGATTGGATCAAGGGAGATATCTGCTCATTAATAATGTACGACAATTATACAGATATCATCTATGACGACACAATTATTAAAGCTCAATATTCGGGTTTTGTAAAATAAAGAAGGGAGAATATAACTATGTCAAAAGAAACCTACAATTACAAGAGAACGACAATTACAACAGCAAGAGATTTGTGTTATTCGGATGAAGTGATAATGCAGATTCATAACGCAAAAACAGAAAACGAAATCTCACGGATTATGCGTGATGCAAGATTAAAGGAGGTATAAAAAATGGAAGCATTTAATTTTAGAATCATTAAGGCAAACGGAGCTGAAATAATAGATAGTACTCTATCAACTCCATACAACTCATTAACACCACTACAGATGATGGATTATATCAATGTAGAAAACAGCCTATATTTTTCAGAAAGGCAAAAGAGATGGCAGAAGGCAGTCGAGCCAACAATCATTGACAAGGTAAAGAATTTTGCAAGGAGGATAATACATGAAGGGATATTATAACGGATTTGCTTATATGGGATTTGTGCCAAGTATATGCAAATATCAGCAGTTTGAAAGCGAAGTTGAATACAGAAATTATCTAAAAGAAAGAGGTGAAGTGTAATGTATATCACATATGAAGAACCACTTAAATGCAAAACATTTACAGAAAAGCAAATGCATGAAGTCTACAGAAATATGGTAGACAAAACAGAATATCCAGATTTTGAGTGTTGGAAAACAGATATGCTCATGTCAGGAGTGTTTGAAAAGTCTAGTAACTAAACGGCAAGCGAAAGCGAGCCGTTATTTTTTACTTAAAATACATATCAAAAATATTAAAAGAAAAGAGGTAGTTAATTATGTGCAAAATGTTTGAAGTAGTAACAGGAAGAAAGTCAAAGGGAAGTGTTGACAAGTTAGAAGGTCTTACAAAGGCATACACTGATATACATGAAGACATTGCAATTATTAGAATACCTGTTGAGTTAATGGAAGTTGATTCACGGTATCAGACAGACGAAAGAACGGAAAGGGATTTAAAATATCTAACTAATAATTGGGATGAAAGAAAGCTCATGCCTTTACTTGGTGTACCACATTGGGAAGAAGGCAAAGTGTATATAGTTGATGGTTATGGAAGATGGATTGCAAGTCAGATTGTAGATAAGGATAAATATAAGGATTTAAAGGTGCAACTAATTTTAAATGCACCAACGGAAGATTCTGAAAGAGTTGCATTTGAAGCTGAATTATATGCATTTCAGGGTGTATCAGTTAGAAAGGTAACGCCAATTCAGAAGCATGGTGCAATGCTTGTATTACATGATCCAGCAACGGAAACACTTGAAAAAATGAAAAATATCTATGGCTTTGAGTATAGAGAAAATGCAGGTAATAGAGGAAGTGGAGTTCTTGGTTCATATACAGAAGCATTGAGTCTCTGTTCAATCGACAATGGAGCTTGTGCAGAATATGTATATGACATAATAAGAGATTCTGGATTTGATAGAAAACATAGCGGATATGTAAGTTATATAACTCGTGCATTAAGAGATATGTATAAGTTATATGCACAGGATAGAAGCGAAACAAAGAGTTTTTTATCAAATGAGTTTAGAAAAATTACACCAGAAAATTTAAAGGCAAATGCTTGTGCAAAATATCCTATTTTAGATTTTAGAACAGCGGTATCTCTTTATGTTGAGGATATGATTGTAGAAGGACTTGGACTTGAACAGTCAAGAGTGATTGAAGGTACAAAGGTTATATTTATCAAGAAGAGAACAGCATAAGAGAGAACATATACATATAAAGCTGCACTATCAGGCTATACGGGTAACAGAAAGGAGTGAGATTTATGCACAATTTTAGAAAGTCAAAGCGAATGCGTGACTTTGATATGATATTACGGAAGAATGGATATACGCCGACAAGGTGCAAGGGAAGTCATTTCGTATATATCAACAGAAATACGCATAGGATAATGCCTGTTAATAAAGATTTAAACGACATGGTAAGACAGAGATTAATTAAAGAGTATAACTTGGAGGTGTGATATGAAAGAAAATCATAGAGAAATATTAGTGGTATCAAACACAAAAGGCAAAAAGTTCTCTCTTATTGAAACAAGTGATAATTATATTGTTGCTTGCGGTTATGATTCATCCCAAAGATGGGGTAGACAGTGGGAATATGGTGTGTATTACATGTTTTCAAACGACAAAGAGAAATTAGTTGCACTTAATAAAGCAACTGAAAAGCTGTTTGAAAAAGTAAATAAGAATTATATTTCACGGACAAGATTGGAAGAACTTGCAACACTTTTTAAAGATGGACTTATTTCTGATGATAGAGAAAATGCGTTTGAATTTTTCGAAAATTGTTGTGAGATGACAGATAAAGAGAAAGAGTGGTTCGGTATTGAAGAAGATAGTCCAATAGCAAACACAAAGTTCGAGAATCCTATGTACAATAAGGGATATGATGATGGGTTCTCTGATGGTGCAAACAGCATAGAAAGTGAGAAAGAATGAAGGAGAATGATTATGAAATATAATTTAGAATTTAGCGGAAAAGATTGCAATGATGAAAAATATACTATGTTAGGAACAGTGGAAATAAGTGAAAGCAAGTGTTTTCAGTATGGAAATGGCAAGGTAATAAAATTCAATGTTACTGAAAAAGAGAAGGGATATTCAAACACTAATTCATATGATATTAGATACGACACAAGATATAAAAATGATAAGGAAATAGAATACATAAGGAAGTTCATAAAAGATAATTTTTCACAGGTTGTTGAAACTTCGATTGTTATTTATAAGATAAATGAAAATATGGATATGTCAACATTTATCAAAGTAGGAAACAGAAGAGAAGCCTATAAAGATTATTGTGAGTTTGAGAGTGACTTTGATGATAACTGTAGAACGGAGTTATCTTATGAAGAGTTTTGTAAGGAACTTAATAAAGGTTATGGAAATTCAGACTGTATACAAATTGCCAGATTATATGAAGATGCGAAAGGAGCTGTTTGGTATAACAATGAGTATGTGTAAAAACATAGGAAAGATTGGAGAAAATAAAATGAAATATGATGATTTCACGAGCGGAGAATATGTGAAAAAAGAAGATGTAATGACATATTTAAGAGTGTTTGATTGGACTATGACAAGAGAAGAGTTAATTGAGAAATTTAAAGGCATTTCATCTATTACTCTTAACGACCAGGACATAAACAAAGTAAAAATAAATAAAGTGTTAAATGGTGAATGGAACAATGATTAATTAGAAATGGATATTTCTTTTGGAACGTGAGGAAAATAATGGTAAGAGAATGTTATAAGGAAATTTATAAATTGCGGAATTTACTTGATGTAGCAGGAATTCCGTATGTTTTTGAAAATGGATTTTTAAATGGAGCTGCATTAGCATATCCAAATAGAAATGAAGGAGAGTTTGTTTGTTCTGTAATTGAGCATGATGGAAGTTACGGAAGAAACGATGACAAGTTAGAACTTATGGGACTACTTACAAATGAAGAAAGTGAATGTGATGACGTTGTAGGATGGCTTACAGCAGAAGATGTGTTTAACAGAATTTCTAAACATTATAATGCACAATAAATGCGTGTTTTCTTGGATTAGAAAGGAAGGTAAGAAGAATGAAATTAGTACAAGAAATTAAAAGGAATGAGTTATTAGGAAGTAGTTGGGGAATCTACGAATTAAACACCAACGAGAAAAAGAAATACGGAAATAATTACGCATTGTCTCAGGGTGTGTTTTCTGAATATGCAATAAAAGAATTTGGTGCAGATGAACTGTTATCTAATCTTAAAGACTTTGCTTATGAAGGCTTTTTTGAAACACAAAAAGAAGCATATATGCAGGTAAAGTTAGTGGAAATGAAGAGTAAGATTGAAAGAATGGAACTTACCATGAAGGACGTATTGAAATTACAAACACCAGAATGGTAACAAAAATGTGTATTTTATTAGAGTTGGAGAAATAGAAAATGAATAGAATTGATGAAATTATTTATAAAGAGACACAGAAGGCAGCTTATGAGGAACAGTGTGAACAGGGATTTGTTCATCAGGAACAGCCAAACGAAGATTATTTTGAAGGCTTAAATGATTATTTGGATGGAACAATGAGTATTTGAAATTCGCATTTCTTTAAAAGATTGGAGGAAATATATGTTTGAATATAATGGATATCATTTTGAGTCAGTAAGAAAACTAAAAGAATCAGAAAAGAAGGATATATGCACATTCTCTAAACATATCAGAAGCGATAGAGAACTTGGGATATGTGATTATGATGTTGATTGGAAAAAACATGATTATAGTTGGAAAGATTTTTATTCAGCAAGTAATGACAGTCAATTAGACATATTCTTATGCAAAGAAAATGGAAAATTATATGTTCCTTGTGAACATGAATTATTTCAGTTTGAAGAAAAAGAACATAAACTACCTACTGCAAAGAAAATAAAGCGTTGAAACTAACATTTACAAAGATTGGAGTAATTAAAATGATAACAGAAAATGTACGGAAACAGTTAGCAGATTATAGAAAGCATGGTAAAAAGTTAAAATATCTCATCAATTATCTTATGGGATTAATTGATGATGAGGATGATTTTGAAAATATCATCATAAGGGAAATGAAAGCACTTGCATTTAATGAAGATGAAATTGTTGAATGTTTGGAGTATCATTTTGGGTTTGACATGAGTTGGCATCCAATGAGTGTGAATTATAGAAAGGATGAGAATAATGGCTAAAGGAAAACCACGGTGGAAAGACTTACCATTTTATGAACGCTTTGCAAAACAGTTAAAACAGCATGGCGTTTCGGATGAAATGTGTGAGCATATTAGAGAAAGAGGAAAGAAAAAGGAAGAACAGAATAACAAGTAACCGCAAAGGCAGTTAGGAGAATAAATACCTAGCTGCCTATTTTATTACAAGGAGGAATACAGAATGTTGAAGGTAAATGACAAAGTAAAAGTGCACATGTATGACACATGTAACAGAGAGATTAAGACACGGAACTATGGAACTATATTTACAGTTCATGAAGATAATGGAAAGCTTGGTATTGATTGGAATACAGAGAAGTCACCGACAACTTGCAACGGAGAAGTGTTCACACCATTTGAAACATTTTCATATTCAGTAATCTTTGAGAATGTGGAGAATGGAAAGAAGTACCATTGGAGTAACGCAAAAAACGGAATTGTAGAGGAGGTTTAATATGAGTAGATGGTTATATGATCCTGAAACGGATTCACGGAATGGAAAAGAGTTTACTTATAACTCACCAATACATGAGAATGACACATTATTTAATGGCTTTTCGTATAGAGAAGTTATGGATGTTGTGATTGCAAATTATGGTCATGACATTACAGAAAAACAGTTTGATAAGGCACTTAAAGAATTTATGGATATGCGAATTGAAGATATGAAAGAAAATCTGATATTGTGTAAGGCAAATATGTTAAAGGAAATTAGAAAGGCAGGTTGATTAGTATGAGAGAAATTAAAGTTCAGTTATATAGAGGCGAAGATGACAATTATGTAGAACTTTGGAAAACAGTTGAAGAAATTGAAGGAAAACATAGATATTACGGAAGATATACATATGGAAATGAGGGAACTTGGTATTCAGTATGCGATCCGCTTGGTTACTGTGAATTAAATGCACCAATGGCAGATGATGTAATGTTTATCTGTTGTGATGAAAATGGAAATGAAGTAATCAGATATTCAAATGCGGATGGAAATAAACTTCCAAAATTTGAAACGATAATCAAAAGAGAATGGAACAAGGTAAAGGAAAAGCTTCAGTATAATGTGGAAGACTTGACTAAGAACTTTTGGGCTGAGTGTTGGAACGGAGATACCACAATGAAAATAAATCAGTGGTTGTTATCTTATAAAGATCCAGATTTATATCCTGAAAAGGCAAAAGATTATGACGAAAATTGGACAGGATGTTGGGCAGAAAAGGAAATTGAATATGAACCTATTCCAGATACAGAATTTGAGTATTTAGGTCATAAATATCAGTTCACGAAGGTAAAACATAAACATGAATATTGTGGTGTTGAGTGGTACGAGTTTGTATGTACTGATTCACCTTATGTAATGCAGGATACACCTTGGGTAAAGGATAGAGCATGGATTCAGTCTTATATGTATCTTGGAAATTGGTTTGATGATAAGACTTATGGAACAATGTATGATCAAAGAACTGCAAGAGAAAAGGTGGTTGCAGCACTTATCAAAAAGTTTCCTATGAAAGAGAAATGGGATAAGTTACTTTATGTAAAGAAGAGAACAGGAAATGAATTTTATAATTGTGATTGCTGTTATGAAAAATCATATTCTGATATGGCAGATGTGCTTATTAACAGAAATTATCACAGAAAGGATGTTGACCATCTTTGTAAGTTCATCAACAAGGAAACGGAAGATATAGTGTTTGCAAGTAACAGAGGCAATAAATATACAATTAGACAGACTTATCCAGATATTTATGATTATGATAATTGTCTGATATAAGAATTGAGGTGATTAATATGCAAATTCTTGATAAAGCAATTACACCAGATGGAATTGAAATTGAGTTACACGATTTAAGTAGAGAACACAAATTACCCGATTACAACGGAATGATAATTACATTTTGTACAGTTGCTAAAAATACTTTTCCGGAAGGTAAAGGGTGGTATTCACAAAAAGGGAAAGAATTTCGGTCATCTATTTATAGTTGGGGAGAATATACAAAAGACATGATAAAGGCAGATTATGAAGCGTTGAAGAATGGGACAAAAACTCTTGCAGATTTAAAAGCACATCTTTGGAATCATCAGAGAGATTGTTTTGTACTTGGATTATAGGAGAAAACGCAAATGGCAGCACAGAAATTTGAATTATTTATGGGTTGTATGGGTAATGGAACTACTGTATGTAATAAAGCAGTATATGAACATGGAGATTATAAAACTATTGCACATATTTCTAATCATGGGGTAATTAAGTTTTATGTTCCTGAAGATTATATTCCAGCCGATGCAATGGAAAAGATAAAGAAAACAGCAGAACGAAGCAAGGCAGAATTTTTAGAGAAATGGAATCAGAAAACTACAAGACAGAAGTGTGAATATATGTTAGATATTCCTAGTATTGGCTATGGTGGAGTTATGAATCCATTTTATGTAATATGGGACAACAATAGAGATTTACCATTTGAAGAAAGAGTTAAGTTGATGGAAGAGAAATTCTTTCAGACACACATGTAAAGGAGTGATACTATGGCACAGCAAATATATTATTTACATAGCTGTAATGAATGGAAAGAGTATTCTAGTATGCGACTTCTTTTCATTGGAACATCACAACAAAAGTTAAAAATGAAAATCTCAAAGGAAATTGAAGAAGGTAACATGGAATATAAACCAGTTACTACTTATCATGATTGGGATGGAGAACATATTATATGTAAAGAAAAAGAGAATACTCCGAAACAACAAGCGAAATTATTTAGACAGGATTGGGAAACGGAAACAAGAGACAATATTAATTCTGAATTAAAATATGGAGATTTTGATTATACATACAATAACGAAGAAATGTAGTCTTAGGAAATTGTAATTTACAGTGAAAATTTAGAAAGGTAAAAGGTGGCAATTATGGCTAAAATGAGAGTAATGGTAGTTAAATATGGATATGCAGTTGTAGAAGCTGAGACAGAAAATGAAGCTATTGAAAAAGCAGAGAATATGAGCGATGGAGAATTTGATTGGTCAGATCCTGATGATACACAGGTCGTAGATAATGATGTAGATTTTGAATAAGTAATACAGAGAATAATAAGGCAGACGCAAACAAATGTGTCTGTCTTATTTATTAGAAAGGAGAATGAAATGACTGATTATGATAATGCAGAAAGATTACGGAAACACTATTTATTAGACACAACAAAACATAAAACAAAAAATATTTGTAGAGCAAAGCCAAATTGGAATGGTTGCGATTATTGTGATGTCTATGCAGGAAGTGGTGAAGAATGTTGGAATCAGAAAAGTGATTTCAAATGTTGTCACTGTGAAAGAATCGAGGTGATTAAATGAAAACATTACGAAAAGGTACAAAAGTAAAATTACTTAATCCTGATGAAACATGGGGAAAATATTTTACAGTACATAAAAAGAAAAAAGATTTTGTATATCTTGTTTCTGATAACAAACCAGATTTTGGTATATGTATGACGATTTCAATCAACAAAGTAAAGTTAATATAAGAAAGGTTGGTAGATAACTATGATGAAATTTACAATGAATGCAAAGGATTTAAAGGTAATGATGGAGAAGGGAATGGCTGCAATTAATAAAAAAGCACCTCTTTCTACATTGACAAGATTGTATTTCCAGATAGATGAAAATGGAATTCTCAAAGTTTGGGGAACTGATATAGAGCATTGGGCAGAAGTCAGAACAGATAATGTTTATGATGCTCACCCAGGAGTTCTTGGAATTGATGTGGATGATATTAAAATCATTTCAAAAATGAGTGGTGAAATTACATTAGAGGATGTAACCACAGAAGATATGGAAGTAGGTAAAATCAATATTAAGTGTGGAAAGAAAATTGTTACAATCCCACGTTATCAGAACACAGATATTTTCCTTCCGTCAATGGATGAAAGTGAAAAGAAAATTATGTCTATAAAGGGAAATTGGTTACTTGAAACGGTTGTTAATCTTAATACATATACAGCAGATGATGACAACCGAAAGATGATGCAGGTATTTAATTTTAATACAAAGTCAAAGAGAATTGAAGCTCTTGATGGTCATAGAATTGGAATGAGAACACTTGAAAATCAGACCATTTATGAGACAACGGAAAGTCCATTTGATACAGTAAAAATTCATAACAAGTGTGTTCCTGTATTTAAGAAGCTGATGGATAAGAAATCTGAAAAGGAAATTGAAATCTATCAGGATAAGAAATATATCAAGGTTGAAGGAAATGATTTTACATACATTATCCGTAGAATTGACGGAGAGTATTTCAAAGTAGATTCAATGCTTGATATGTCTGATGATTATAGATTTGTACCTGATAGAAAACAGATTCTTGATGCAATGAAGTATGACACAGAATTAAGAAAAACATCTGGTGCAGATAAGAAACCAGTCGTATTACATAGTGAGAATGGAAATTTATATTCATACATTGCAGCAGGTAAATATGAGGCATTTGATGAATTTGAGACAAGCGAAAATAACATGAAGGACAACTTCTATATTGGTTTTGATCCGCAGTTTCTAACAGATGCATTTAACATTGTTGATTCTGATAACCCTTTATGTTTTGGTACAGGTAACAAAGCACCATTACTTATCAATGGAGATGAGTATAAGATTTTAGTATTACCTGTAAACATTGGGAGTGAAGATTATAGTGCAGAATTTACAAAGAGAATTAGAGGTGAGGTGGCATAAGCCACCTTACTTTTGGAAGGAGTGGTTATATGTTGGAAAGTTATGTTATGGAAAGTGCAGATTATGCAAAGATTAAGAAATTAAGGACACTACACAATATGGAAACATTTTGGGATGACGTTAGAAAATTTACAGAAAATGTGAGATCGGATCATAGTTTAGGAAGATGGCAGATATTAGCAGAAGCGAGATATGGTGAACTGATGCAGGCAAAACGTAGTTTTTATGAAGATTAAAACCAAAAGAAAGAACTGTTTACAAAGAATAGGAGACAATAATTATGAAAGAAAAAGATATTAGAATTTGTCCAGTATGTAATAAGGAAGTAGAAAGAAATGATATGAATTTCACAAGAGACTGTCATGGAATCACTTTTAGATTAGTGTGTAATGATTGTTGGGAAAAATTAATGGAAAAAGGATATGACGGTCAATATTATAGTGAAGCAGATGAATGTATTGATGAAAATTATTAGGAGGTAGCGTAATATGACATACTACGAAACAAAAATAGGAAAGATTATTGAGGAAGAGTTCGATTCACGAATGGGAAATGCAGTTATTTCTTACATTATGGATAAAGGTATGAGTAACGTAAAAGAGGTTACTGACGAGCAGATTGAAAAGCTCGAAGGTAACGGACTTATGACACAGGATTTTGTTCAGTCATTAGTAAGGTGTGCAAGACGGATATGTAATGAATGCGAATGGATTGAACTAATAGAGTTCATTAGATTGCATTTATGGTGTACTCCAATAGTACATGATGTGTATTTATATAAGGAAGATTTTACTGATGAATCGTTTGCAGAATTGCTTGATAATCTGGATCTTGATGAAAGCGAAGCCGGTGAAGAGATTAAGTTATTTGCAGTAGTTGATAGTGATTGTTTAAAGGAGTGATTTATATGATGACAGAAGAGAGATTTAAAGAGACAAATTATAAAATGAGTTACGAGGAATACAAAAAGTGCGATTGTACTGAATGTGATCAGGAAGATTGTATTCACAGAAACGCTTATAGAAGAGTGCCAGAGATTGATGGTGGACTTGGTTTATGTCCTAATCTGAAAGGAGAGTGATTGAAATGGTACAACCTACAAGCGGATTTCATGTCTATTCAGATTTGAATACATGGATTGATTTTATGATTGTAATTGATATATACGAAAATTTTTCAAAAGCAGAAAAAATTATAAGGGAAGCAGAAGAAACTTATTGGACGGATGAGGATGCTTATAGCGAAACAATGGCAGATTGGATTGGTAGTAAATTAGAAGATAACAATATTTCGTTTGAGATTTTCTT
>OGWY01003189.1_pt1 | contig 11150 bp, 8 predicted proteins | sample 1576121 | NCBI WGS metagenome assembly OGWY01 (sample SAMEA3541543, study PRJEB24748) | human gut metagenome | biome: human gut; feature: human-associated habitat; material: faeces | place: China | collected 2012 | reverse complement strand
GCCCCAAATGCCAACTGTCCCGGTGCATTCAACCGATTCTTCTTAGCAAACCAGAGCAGGCTCTCTGAATACTGCGCCCTCTGCTCTCTGCTGCAGTCACGAAGTACATATTCGTCACAACTCATCTCCATATCACGTTCCATCATAACAAAGGCGATCCACACCAATGGATGGAACCAATAGATTGCTGTCAGCAGTGCCGCTGCACATTTTATCAAATAATCTTTACGGGTTATGTGATATTTTTCATGTGCTACAATATACTGTCTGCGATCCTCCTCCAAATGATATGGTATATATACTGCTGGGTGCAGGTAACCAAACACAAATGGGCTCGCAATCCCTTCACATTCATATACCTGATCCTCTACCGAAACCGCACGGCTTAGATATTTTTTGGTGCGCAGTGCACCCAATAACATATACAATAATCCTGCAACTACACCGATAATCCATACCTCTAAAATATACGGAGCCCATTTTGCAAAGTCCCATTTTCCGGACAGCACATCGGTCACCTGTTTCCATCCTGCCTGTATACTGCTCCCTACCGAAAGCTTAGCATCTGTTTTCTTCACGGAAGAAGCTGCCGTAGTACCGGCAGAAGTTTTCGAATCACTTTCCTTCCCTGCAGAGCTTTTAACATTATCTGTGGCAGAGCTTTTTGCATGATTCCCTACGGAACTCTTTGTATGATCTCCGACAGAATTCTTGGATGTATTCCCCTCTGCCTTGATCATCTCCGAAAGCTCTCCCGTTTCACACTGCACAGTATCTGTGGCACGTTTGACATTCGGTGCTGTCTGTGTATTTCCCGACACTTGCTGCCGGTCTGCCACCGTTGTATTCTGCTCATCATCTGATGTAGCTGCAACACTTTCTGACTGCGCTGTCGAGATCTGTTTGGCAACCTCGCTGCCATTTGGCACTACATTGTACAAACTGATCGGCGATGCGATCTGTACCGGAAGCACCAGCGATAACGCCACTACAAACCATAAATAATAAGAATACTTTGCCGGGAATTTACGCAAAAGCAGCCTTCTGATCAACAATACTGCCACGATCACGATCGCCGTACGATAACTCGCATCCCATAACCAAAATAATACATTCTCCATACGCATCTCAACTCCTTTCTCAAACCCGTAGGCTTACTGCTCTTTCCGATAGCGGTCGATCATTTCCTGAATCTCTTTTGCTTCGTTGTCGGAAATATTACGTTCCCCTAGAAAAGCCGCAATAAAACGTGGTAAAGAACCCGAAAACGTTCGATCCACAAAATAGGCACTCTCATCTGACTGCACACGTTCCTGTGGGATCAACACCGATACGATTGCATGTTCATTTTGTATATATCCCTTTTGACATAACTTGCGAATCGTCGTATAGGTCGTCGATTTCTTCCACCCCAGTCTCTCCTCGCACAGCTTGACCAGTTCCCCCGAATTGATCGGCGCTTCCTGCCAAACCACTTGCATAAAACGATAGTCACTATCACATAACTTCAAGTATTCCATACCATACCCCTTTCTGCTGTATCTAAAAAATGATCACTACAGCCATTGTCTTCAGCAACTTGGTTTATAATTATAAACCTGTTATAATAAGTTTATAGTTATAAACCAGATTTGTCAACGCTTTTCTTGCATTCTTTTTTTACAATTTCTTTGGCACTTTTGACGGTTCTATTGATTGTGATTGTGACGGCAATCTGGTTTATTATGATAGACAGAACATTTTGAAAAGGATACGTGATACATATGAGTAATTATATTGAAACTGCATTCATGCAGCAGCGAACAGATTTCATGAAAACATTGCCGGATCGCCGTAAGCGCTTTTCCATCCCTGACGACGTGGACATGTATCTTGATATCGAATATGTGAACGATCAGAACGAAGCACACCGATTGGATGTTTTTCGACCTTCTGAATCGCCGGACAAAGAGCTTCCGATCATTTTCAATGTGCATGGCGGCGGCCTGATCATGGGATGCAAAGAGTTCAACCGTTACTTTTGTGCCAGATTATGCAAACTTGGCTATGTCGTGTTTAGCATTGAATACCGTCTCGTCCCGGAATATACCTTCTATCATCAGTGCACGGATTTCTTTCAGGCGCTGCGGTATGTTCAAGACTACGGTAATCTTTATTATGGTAAAACTGACGAGATCTATGGTGTCGGAGACAGCGGGGGAGCCATGTTATTAACCTACTGTGCTGCCATGCAGAACAACACCGAAATGGCTGCTGCCGCGCAAGTGTCTGTATGCCCTGCACCACTTCAGGCACTGGGTCTGATCAGCGGTATGTTTTACACCAACCGCTTTGACCAGATTGGTTTGTCTTTACCAAAATATTTATATGGCACGGATTATAAACAAAGTGATTTTGCACCGTATGTGAATCCAACCTATCAGAAATTAGTACAAGCACTGCCGCCTTGTCTGCTGGTAACAAGTAAGAACGATAATTTACATCATTACACCACGAAGTTTGAGAAGGCATTGACAAAATACAATATGCCACACCGCCTGCTTGACTTTCCAAAAAACAAACAACTTACACACGCTTTTAGTGTATTTGAACCTTTCCTGCCGGAAAGTACGCAGACGATTCAGGCAATTGCAGAGTATTTTGCCGAAATACATGAGCAGTGAATCGCAAAATGACAATATATGAAAGAATTATGAGGTTAACGATTATGAATTATGACGAAAACATTTTTAAGGAAAAGGCGAACCGCAAAGCACGCAAGATATGGCTGATCTTTGCGCTATTATTATCGGCTAATTACGGCAGTGACGTTGCTAACGGCCTTCAAAAAGCAGATTACTATATCATCTTTTTGATCCTGTGCTGGCTGCCGATCATCCTTGGCGAGATATTACTACGTGTCAAAGGGTTTACAACGGATATTTATAAGTATGATCTGGTGATCGGCTATGGTATCTTTTATACTTTTGTTGTAAGTACCACCGCTTCTCCCATCGCCTTTACTTATATCCTGCCGGTGACGAGCCTGCTGGTTCTCTACAAAAACAGGCGTTTCATGATAAATTGCGGCATTGCGAATTCCATCATTATTATCGGCAGTGCTGTATATCGTTACATGAACGGGTTTAATTCGGCTACAAATGTAAAAGACTATCAATTACAATTATCCTGTATTATTTTATGTTATATCTGCTATGTCATGTCCATCAAGCACTTGAATGAATCCGATGGTGCCATGACAGACAGTATCAAAGCGGATCTAAACCGTGTTATTACAACAGTAGAACAGGTGAAACAGGCAAGTAACTCCATTATGGATGGCGTCACGGTCGTTCGAGAACTTGCTTCAGAAAACACACACGGAGCCGGGGTCGTTGCACGAAGCATGCAGCAAGTCAATGAAAATAATCTTCACCTGACAGACACAACGGCTTCTTCCAATGAAATGACCGCCAAGATCAAGGCTCAGGTCAATCATGTTGCTTATTTGATCGAGAAAATGGTTCTGCTGACTGCCACTTCCGGCAAGCACACCGAAGTAAGTTCCAAAGATCTTGACAGCCTCGTTGACACAACGAACAATATGGCTGCACTATCACAGGAAATCGAAATGACTTTGCAAGACTTCAAAAACGATTTTGCGATGGTAAAAGAGGAAACCGGAACAATCGAGGATATTTCCAGCCAAACTAACCTATTGGCATTAAACGCATCGATCGAGGCCGCCCGCGCCGGAGAAGCCGGTAAGGGATTTGCCGTTGTCGCAGAACAGATCCGTACCCTCAGCACCGGTACAAAAGCTTCCTCCAGCAAGATCAGTCAGTCTTTGATGCATCTGGAAGAAACCTCTACCAAGATGATGCACACGATGGAAGAAACGTTATCATTGATCCGCATGACTCTCGACAAGGTAACAACCGCTGGTGCCAGCATTTCCAAAATATCCGAAGATACCGCACAATTGGAAGAGAATATTCAGATCATTGATACGGCAATGAAAGATGTGGAACAATCCAATATCCAATTAGTCGACAACATGGATCAGGTATCCTCGATCATGACGGAAATGTCAAAACATATTTCCGATTCCAATGAGATCAGTCATCGTATGCTGAGCAAATATGATGAATCCGCCAATAATATCAATTCAATCGAAACGGTCGTTGAATCTTTGATGTGTGAGCTTGGTATTGGTGGTTTTATGGGCGTTGAGGACTTACAGCCGGGCATGAAATTCACAGTGACTTTGGAGGATTCTTCAAATTATCATGGCGATATAGTAGAACGCACCGAAAATACACTGACTGTTTCCTTGGGCAATTTCCCACCGATCACTAAAACGACAGAATGCGAATTACAAGTGACCGTCGGCAATGTATTGTATCATTGGAAACGTGCATTGATCACGAAAGATTCGCAGATCATTATCGAGTCCCGACCTAAGATCAATAACCGCCGCAAATATCCTCGTGCAGATCTTTCCAACACCTGCAGCATCACCATTGCTGACACGACGGCAGATAACAGTCTGCCATTACCAATCGATGCCACGATGGATAACATCAGCGCCAATGGATTTGCTTTTCTGACGAAGGATCCATTCTTTGCAGATCACAAGGGGGCAGACATCCATGTTACGATCCATGATTTTGATCTGCCAAATCATAATGAATTGACCGGACATGTCATCCGATGCTCGAATAACGAAGGAATGTATACCGTCGGCTGTCAAATGCCGGAGGACGATTTCTTCATTCGCGATTACGTCAAACAGCTATTAGCAGAACAGTCTGATGACATAACACAAGTTGTCAGTGCGGAATAAATGCTATCCGGCGATAATGATAAACACGTTAGATATAATAATGCGCAAATAACCAAAAAGGGAACAACAAGACGATATCCGCCTTGTTGTTCCCTTTTATTGAACTTGCAACGCTTCGGCAAAAAGTTTGAAAAGCTTCCTTTTTGCCTCCGTACATTATATTGTAACCCATGCTCTATTCATCTATATAATCATATTACCATATTCTTTTCAAAAACCGTCATCTTTCTGTATGCATTTTTATATACTCAAACTTCGCACTTCAAAAGATTCTGTCAGGTCATATATTGCTTATTATGTCAAAGCATGATAAGTGTTTTGCAGCCACAATATAGCGGCTTCTGCCGACAGAGAACTATAGTAATTGCCTTGCCGCATTTTCGTTTTTAGAGGATCTGATTAGCCCGCAAATGGGATAACTGCTCCATCATATTTGTCTTCGATAAACTTCTTAATCTCATCAGATTTTAATACCTTTACCAAAGCTTTGATCGCATCGCTGTTTTCATTACCTTCCTTGACACCAATGATATTTACATAAGTCTTAGCAGCCTCAGAATCGGACTTCTCATATGCTAAAGCATCTTTACCAACGCTGTATCCTGCCTCTAATGCATAGTTACCGTTTAATACTACATAAGCAACCTCACCTTTTACTTTGGATACCTGTGCTGCTTCAAGCTCCTGGAATTTTAATTTCTTAGGATTGTCTTTAATGTCGTTGATGGTTGCTGTCAGGCTTGCACCGTCTTTAAGAGTCAATAAACCATTATCCTGCAAAAGTAATAATGCTCTCGCTTCGTTTGTTGTATCGTTTGGAATTGCAATGGTATCACCCTCTGCAACATCTTCGAGCTTTGCGATCAGCACGCCGATCAGGGTCACCGCCCCGGCAATGACGGCGGACAGGATGCTCTCCATGCGGTCCACCCCCTTTCAGCCTGTCCAGCGGGCCTTTGCCGCGCGCACGTCCAGGTGCACCCAGCCGCAGGCGCGGCCCTTCTTTTCCGGGTAGCGGCCGATGCCGCCGGTGCCGGGCAGGCAGGTCTCTGCATAGGCGGCCAGCTGCTCCACCGGGATGCCCTGCACCCGGATGTCGGCAGCGCGCCCATACAGATGCTGGCTGTAGGCGGCCCCGCCCACGGCTTTGTTGTGGGCGGCGGTGCGGTAGCCGCTGGTGATGACTACGGGGCGGCCGAAGTGGTCGCGGATCTTTTGCAGCAGGGCGGCAAGGCTGCTGTCCACGAACACAGGGTCCGAGCCATCTTTGCAGGCAAACTCGGCCACGGTGAAGTTTGCGCTCAGCTTCCGGGTGCCGTCCCGCGTGCGGGACCAGGCTTCAAGCATCGGCTTCCACCTCCGCCAGCAGGGCTTCCACGGTGCTGCGCAGACGGGCGGGCACCTCGTCCAGCGTCTTGATACCCTTGCGGATCAGGGCTGCATAAATTTTCGCCATCAATTTTCCTCCTTTTCTTCGTACAGCTCGCACAGGGCCACCTGAAGATCGGTGACACTGCTCTCCACGGCGGTCACCTGCGTCAGAAGGTCGGCAAGGGTGGGGTAGTGGTAGCCGTCAATCCAGAGTTCCAAAGGGAACACTGTTTTGTATGGAGAAACAACATGAAGGATGCCGTTTGTTTGGAATGTGATTGTAAAATTGATGTCACAGTCATAAGTTGTCGTGCCACCGCGTGCAATGCTTTTTTCAGTGTTATTACCGTAGCTGTTGTACTTGCCTTTGGTAATGCATATCTTATCAACATTGCCTGGAATCTGAACATCCCAAGTTGTGAATTTGTTAGGAGACGTCACATGGGTGTTCCACACCAGTCGCGCCTCCGACTTTACCGCCACGGCGGCAGCGATCTTGTCATTGAGCGTTTTGGCGCTGAGGGTGCCGTCCGGGGCGATGTCTAAGTAGTCCCCTACCTTTACGCCGCCCAGCTGGTCCGCCGCAGCGGGCGGCAGGGTGTACGGCGTGCCGAACTTGGCGTCGGCCTCCAGCCGGGTATAGTAGGCGGTCAGGTCGGCACCCAGCGTGCGCAGGGCGGCCGTCTTTTCCGCACCGGTCCACCCGGCGGCAGTGCTGGCGGTGGTGAGCGCTTTTTTCACGCCGTAGGGCAGCAGGGCCGGGGTGAGCGGCGCAAAGCCGTCGGTCATGCTGTCCAGCTGTTCGGCGGAGGCAGGCACAAGGGTCAGGGTGGCGTCCTCCCGCACAGCCACGCCGTATTGCGGGTCGATGCGCACCGGGCCGGGGGTCTTTGCGTCCGGCAGGGTGCTGCTGCGCACATAGGGCGTCAGGTCGGGCGGGGGCGTAGTGTCGGTGAGCAGGGCACCGGTGTCGGGGTTCACGCTCAGAACCCGCAGCAGGGAGCCGGCTACCGGCTGCGCAGGCCGGGGCAGGGCACCCACGTCCTGCGCACGCAGGACCACTACACCGCTTTTGCCGTTCACGCTCAGTACCTGACCGTCTGCCGGGGCCAGCTCTTCGGCGCGGGCGGCAGCAGCCTCGGCCCGGGATGCACACCCGGCCGCCGCGGTGCTGCTGGTGCTGGCCTGCCGGGCAGCAGTCTGTGCCTGTGCGGCACTGGAAGTGCAGCGTTCGGCGCTGGCCGAGGCGCTCTGGGCCGCCGTGGCGGCTGTGCTGGCACTTTCCAGCACGCGGGCCACGAACTGCTCGTACAGGGTGGGCGGCAGGTCCTCGGAGCCGCCGTCGGTGGGCAGGGTGGCATAGGTGTCGTACCGGCCGGGGCGGGTGTAGGCGGTGTAGCCGGAGCCGCTCACGGCGGCCAGCATCCACTGCCCACCGGTGCAGCCGGTGAGGCGGCGGTCCACCGTCACGCAGGCATCGCCGTCCAGCGGCACCGGGGCCAGCTGGGTGCCGTCGCTGCGGCGCAGGTACAGGGCAATGGCGCAGTCGGCCCAGCTTTCGGGCAGCTGGAACTGCAGCCGGTCCACGCCTTCCGCGTTCTGTGCGCCCAGGTGCAGGCGGCTGGGCTGCGGCAGGAATTCGGTGCCGCCGCAGGCTCGATGAATGATTTGGATCTTCATGGTTTTGACCTTCCTTTCCGGTTTTTTATTTGATTGTACGCCGGGGCGCGCGGCAGCAGAAGTGTGTTCTTTTTCTCCGCAGATTTCTGGGCTTCGGCATTTTGCCGGAGGGGTGTTTTTGGGGGTAATTCGGGGGCAATTCCGGGTGCGGAAAATGCCCGGCGGCGGGCCTGGTTTTGTGCAGAAAACTGCGGTATTTGGCCGCTTGTTTCCGTGCGGGAGGGCCAGAAACGGGTCGTTCCGGGGCGTCCGGGACGGATGCAAATGTTAAAAATTCATGAACAGAACGTAGACGAAAAAAGGCGAAAAATCCGGAGGAAATAACTTAAAAAACAATATTTTGCAGGAAACACTGTTAAAATTGCACAAAAAAGAATGTCAAGCATCTAACAAAGTGGAGGCGCCCGATTTGACAAATCGGCTCCGGTCTGGTAAGATAATACCGCGCAACGGAGCAACGGACGTTGCAACGTTTAAATTTTATCTGGATGAAGTGAAATGCCGTCTGAGCGGACGGTACGGTGCAGGCAATGGGGGCCTGTGCCGGGGGACGGAGCAATGTCCCGTTGGAACGGATTCCGACGCAATACGATGCTTGGCTTCCACAGCCGGAAAAGCATCGTATTTGATTGTGGAGCCTCTGGTGCTTCGCAGTCCCGGCGGCCGGGGTGCAATGCAGCATCCGCGGCCGCACCAAAAACAAGAAGAGAGGAGTTGTCTCGTATCGCTTCCGTAAACTTGAAAAAAGCATCCTCGGGCTGCAGATCTGCAGTCTCTTCCCGCGTGCTGGCGTTTTGTGTCATGGTCGTGTGCCTTGTGGCTACCCTTGGTGTGACCGCTGCGAATCTGCGGCTGACCTACGTCACCGACTCCAATGGGGCCAAGCAGGTGATCCTCACCTCTGCCACCGACCCCGCAAAGGTCATGAGCCTCTCCGGCATCCAGTCCGAAGAGGGCGACCAGGTCTATTACACGGCGTTCAGCGGCAACCTTGCCACCCTGAACATTGAGCGCGCATTCTCGGTGAACATCCAGGCCGACGGCCAGACCTACCCGGTGAAGATGGTGTACGGCACTGTGGCCGATGCCTTGCAGCGCGCCGGCATCACCCTGGAGGGCGATGACTACACCGAGCCTGCCCTGGACCGCCTGGTGACCGCAGGCACCCCGATCGTGGTGCACCGCGTGGACTATCAGGACCGCGTGGAAACGCAGGCCATCCCCTATGATACCGAGTATGTCTATACCAGCCTGTACTTCCGCAACACCGGGCGCACCACCACCGTGCAGCACGGTGCCGAGGGCCAGCAGACCGTGACCACCCGCGACCGCTATGTGGACGGTGAGCTGGAGAACAGCATCGTGGTGGATTCCACCACCACCGTGCAGCCCACGAACCATGTCATCAAGACCTACGGCGCGGGCGCACCCGTCTCGCCCCTGACCGGCCCGGACGGCACCACCAATGCCCCTGCTTCCTACAGCAAGGTGCTCACCGGCAAGGCCACCGGTTATTATTCTAAAACCGGCAAGGGCTCTTCCGGCCTTGGCCTTGGCTACGGCACCGTGGCCGTGGACCCGGATGTGATCCCCTACGGCACCAAGCTGTACATCACTTCTACGGACGGAAAGTTCGTGTACGGCTACGCGGTGGCCACCGACACCGGAATCGCGGTGCAGAAGGGCCAGATCCTGGTGGACCTGTTCTATGAGACCTACGCCGAGAGCGTGATCAACGGTGCCATTCAGGTGAATGTGTATGTGGTGGGCTGACCGGTCCGCCGCATGACCCCATAACAGAAAAGGACCCCGCAGAGCGGAGCATTTGTACGTTTCTCCCAAAAGAGAGAGGTGCAGAGGCTCCGCTTTTTTCATTGCATTGGTAAGATTCACGATAAATTTTGTAAAAAATTGGCGGGTGTGTATATAAGGGAGAAATATTGAAGAAAAGATTATGGGTATTTTTCCAGAAAAGGCCTTGAAAAACCGGTCGGAATTCTTTAATATAAAAGAGTAAAAAGCTACAGGTGCGCGTATGCGGATCTGTACGGGGAGGAGCAGTCTATGAAACCGACCGAAGAAAAGATTCAGGGCAATGCATCGGATCTGCCGGTGTATCTGTTCAAGCAGGGCAACAACTGCGAGGCCTATCGTTACTTCGGCGCACATCTGGAAACACGCGCAGGCGAGCCCGGCGTCGTGTTCCGCGTATGGGCACCGCACGCTGTGGCCATCAGCGTGGTAGGCGACTTCAACAGCTGGAAGCCCGGCAGCCACCCCATGCACAAGGTGGATGGGGATTCTGTGTGGGAATTGTTTATTCCTGGCATGAAGGAATTCGACGTTTACAAATACTGCGTGACCACGCGTGCAGGCGACCTTGTCTACAAGGCTGACCCCTATGCGTTCCACGCCGAGACCCGGCCGTCCAACGGCAGCAAGGTCTATGATATCTCCGGCTTTGCCTGGCACGATGAGGCCTGGCAGGCCGCCCAGAAGAAGGCCGATGTGATCAACGGCCCCATGAACATCTACGAGATGCACGTCGGCAGCTGGAAGATGAAGGAGGGCAACAAGCCCTACAACTACGCAGAGCTGGCCGACCAGCTGATCCCCTACATCACCGAGATGGGTTATACCCATGTGGAGCTGCTGCCCGTGATGGAATATCCCTTCGACGGCAGCTGGGGTTATCAGGTCACCGGCTATTTTGCCCCCACCAGCCGCTACGGCACCCCCAAGGACTTCATGACCTTTGTGGATAAGCTGCATGCAGCCGGCATTGGCGTGATCATGGACTGGGTGCCTGCCCACTTCCCCAAGGACCAGTTCGGCCTGTACAACTTTGACGGTGAGCCCTGTTATGAGGACCCCAATCCCAAGCGCGGTGAGCACAAGGAGTGGGGCACCATGGTGTTCGACTTCGGCCGCAACGAGGTGCAGAGCTTCCTCATTTCCAGCGCACTGTACTGGCTGGAGCAGTACCACATCGATGGTCTGCGCGTGGATGCCGTGGCCTCCATGCTGTATCTGGACTACAACCGCAAGCAGGGCGAATGGGAGCCCAATAAGGACGGCGGCAAGGAGAACCTTGAAGCCATCGCCTTCCTGCGCAAGCTGAACAACACCGTGCTGGGCCGTCACCCCCACAAGTACATGATCGCCGAGGAGTCCACCGCGTGGCCCATGGTCACAAAGCCCGCTTCGGACGGCGGTCTGGGCTTCAACTTCAAGTGGAACATGGGCTGGATGAACGATATGCTCAGCTACATGA
>OGWY01003188.1_pt1 | contig 11152 bp, 7 predicted proteins | sample 1576121 | NCBI WGS metagenome assembly OGWY01 (sample SAMEA3541543, study PRJEB24748) | human gut metagenome | biome: human gut; feature: human-associated habitat; material: faeces | place: China | collected 2012 | reverse complement strand
ATCCACCGTGACGGTCTGGCCTTTTTGCAGCAGCTTCCACTGCGGCACCGGTATCCCCAGCGCCCGGGCACGCTCCGGCGAGAACTTGCCCGCCCGGGGCAGCTCCAGCCGGTAGCCGATGCTCTTTACCCGGTGCTTCGTGGCAAAGGGCACGAGCCGTGCCCCGGCAGGCCAGCCCTCCCCGGTCCCGATGGCGTCCAGCGCCAGTGCCTTTCCCGGCTGCAGCACCTGCGGCCTGACTGCATAGGGCAGCGGACCGGTCAATGCGCGCACAGCCGCCCAGATGTCCGGCAGGCCCTCCGGCCCCAACAGGGCCAGCGGCCGCGTGCGGCCCTGGGCACCCAGCGTCTGCAGCAGGCCCGGCAGGCCGAAGATATGGTCGCCGTGGTAGTGGGTCAGGCAGATGGCGTCCAGCTTCATCAGGTTGACCCCGGCGCGGCGGGCAGCGGTCTGGGTGCCCTCGCCGCAGTCGAACAGCAGGCTGTGCCCGCCGCATTCAGCCACCGCCGCCGTCAGGGCGCGGTCGGGCAGGGGCATGGTGGCCGCTGTGCCCAGCAGAGTAATGGTCAGCATAAAAAGTCCTCCGTATCGTTCCCCTTTAGTGTACCACACTTCGCCCCGGTGCACAATCGGCGCAGCGGGTGCATAGGCTGGGGCAGATGATGTTCCGGAAAGGAGGATGCGCCATGCAGCGCAAGCAAGGTCCCCGCAGGTCTTCCCATGCTCCCCGTCTAGTGCTGCTGTTGCTCTTCGCCCTGGTGCTGGCCGTGGCGGGCGGGCTGTTCAGCTGCGCGTTCCAGCCCATGATGGCCGCCCGCGGGACGATGCTGTTCCTGCCTGGAGTGTAAAAAAATTTTCGTGAAATTTCGGATCTTCTCTTGACTCCGGCAACGAGATCTGACCGCATAAAAATAAGCCGCACCTGCGAAGGCGCGGCTTATTTTTATGCTCAGGAAAGCCGATTCAGCCGGACGGCCACATACGGGTCCGGGAGCTTGAGCTCGTCGGCCAGGTCTTCTTCGGTGTCGTATTTGTCCCCGGCCAGGCCGACGACCACACTGCACACCGCGTATCGGCCGCTGGGCGAAAGGGCGGTGATCTTTGCCTCGCCGTCGGCCACAGCCGTCACGACGCCGTTGGCGTCCACCGTGGCAACGCCCGGATTGCTGGTGACCCAGGTGATGGGCACACTGCCGCCGCTCTCCACGGCCACCGTGGCGCATAGGGCCTCCTGACTGCCCACCGTTTTGAACAGCAGGTCCGCCTTGTTCAGTGTGACCTTTCCGACCTCGGATGTGACCGTGACGGCGCACCGCAACGCCTGCCCGTTGGAAGCAAACGCCGTGATGGTGGCGCTGCCCGGCTTCTGGGCCGTCACGACGCCTTTGTCATCGACCGAGGCGATGTTGGGGTCGCTGCTGCGCCACTGGTACACATAAATAAAGGAATGGTCGCTGTTGGTCAGCGTGAGCTGCTTTGCGGGGTGCAGGACATCGTACTGCTGCACCAGTTCCAGACTGGTCTCGCTGAGGGTGGGTTTCTGCGCCTCGGCCTCCTCCCCCTTGCGGGTGACGGTAACTTCGCAGGCGGCGCGGTCGCCGTGGTCCGAGATGGCGGTGATGGTGGCCTTGCCCACGCTGCGGGCCGTCACCTTGCCGTCACCGTCCACGGTGGCCACACTGGGGTTGCTGCTCATCCAGACGATGAAGTAATAATCGCTCTGCCCGCCGGTGTAAAGGTAGGCTTTGGGGCGCGGGTCGTCCGCCGTGATCTCCAGCTCCATCTCGGTCACTTCCAGCGCGAGCTTTGCGGAACTGTTCTCCGCGCGGGGCGCTGCCTGCGCCGCCAGCGGCGAGAGGGTCAGCGTTGCCCCCAGCAACAGGGCACAGAGCGCCCGTCCCATCGGGCGAAAAGAATGTCTCATAGGGTCGAACGTCCCTCCTTTTTCGCTTCAAAGAATTGGAGTGCCGCACACAGGTACTTTTTCCGCGTCATGATCGTTCTCACTTTCGTTTCATTGTACACAGGATGCAAATTCTTTTCAAGCCGTTCGCCCTAAGAGTTCACAATTCGAGCCGCTTTTTGTGGAAACGCATAGTTTTTTGCAGCAAAAACTGTGCAAAAAATCCCATCCGGACCGTGTCTTTATGCCGGTTCCTCCGTGTAATACTGGGCCTGCGCGTTCCACAGCTCATAGTATTTTCCGGCGGTGTCGGCCAGCAGGCGCTCGTGGGTGCCCTGCTGGATGACCTCGCCGTGGTCGAAGACGGCGATCTCATCGCAGAACTTGCAGGAGGACAGCCGGTGGCTGATGTAGATGGCCGTTTTGTCCCCCGCGATCTCATTGAACTTGGCGTAGATCTCCGCCTCGGCCACGGGGTCGAGCGCAGCGGTGGGTTCATCCAGGATGATGAAGGGCGCATCCTTGTACAATGCCCGCGCGATGGCGATCTTCTGTGCCTCGCCGCCGGAGACGGTCACGCCGTTCTCGTCCAGCTCCTGATACAGCGCCGTGTCCAGCCCCTGCGGCATCGCCGCCAGCCGGTCGCGGAAGCCCGCCTTTTGCAGGCAGTCGGTCACGCGGGCGGCATCGTATCCGGTGCGGGCCGCGACATTCTGGCCCAGCGGGAGGGCCAGCAGCCGGAAATCCTGAAAGACGACCGAGAAGATGTCCATGTACTCGTCGTAGCGGTACTTCCGGATGTCGATGCCATTCAGCAGGATGACCCCCTCGGTGGGGTCGTACAGGCGGCAAAGCAGCTTGATGAAGGTCGTTTTGCCGCTGCCGTTCATCCCCACCACGGCCAGCCGCCCGCCGACTTTGAACTTCATGTTCAGGTGGCGCAGGGCGTACTGCGCGCTGCCGGGGTAGCGGAAGGAGACATCCCGAAACTCCACCGTATACTGGCGGTCGCTCCGTTTTTCGGTGGTCAGGCTGCCCTGATACATGTTGTTGGGCAGGTCGAGGTAATCGAAGATGTTTTTCATATAGACGCCGTTGATCTCCATCTCGGCCAGCATGTTCACAAGGGTGACAACGCCCTGGAACAAGCTGGCGGCCGCACCGAGGTACTGCGTCACGGCATCCAGACCGAACGCCCCGCCGCAGGCCTTGAGGCAGACGAAGAGATAGACCAGCCCCATCAGCAGCGCCGGCACCGCCGAGGAGGCCGACAGGAAGATCCCCATCGCGCCCCGGCGCAGCCTCGCGAAGTCATCCCACAGACCCACCATATAGCCGCTGACGACATTCTGGTACTGGTCGTACATCCGCAGGTCGGGGGCGTTCTTCGGCTCTTCCGGCAGGGTGAGCTGGACGTGGAACATCCGGTTGCCCAGCTTCCCGGACTCCTGCAGCAGCGGCATATATTTGGCCGCCTGCCCCGCGAACACGGGCGACAGGCAGGCGGTGCAGACCATCACGGCCCAGAACGCCGCCAGAAACAGCGGGTGCCCCAGAAAGGCCAGCCGCCCGTCCGGCACCGCGGCAGTGAACAGCCCCCAGCAGAGCACCACGCCGCCCAGAATCTGGAACAGTGCCGTGGCGATCTTTTCCACCAGCAAAATGCAGATCGTGCCGCCCGCACCCGATAGCCTGGCGTCCTGCTGGATCTGGCTGTACATGTCATAGACCCGCTGGCTGTCCTCATCCACGTAGTCGAGGGACATCTGCTTGTCCATATACGTTCGGGTCTGCCGCTGCCAGAGGTCGTCCGTTTCCGCTTCCTTCCAGTGGAACGCCGCCGCGCGCAGAAGGGTCAGCACGGCGGTCGTGCCCAGGGTCCAGAGCACCCAGACCATCAGCCGGTGCGGGTCCCGCCCGCCGGACAGTTCGCCCACCAGCTGGGCCGACAGCCAGACCGTGGCATAAGGGCTCAGCGCCGTGAGGGCGGCACTGGCAAAGGTGGCATAGAAAAACTTCGGCGACAGCTTCCAGAGGATGTTCCACTCCCGCCAGGCGTACCGGCACCCCTGCCGGATGGTGATCGTTTTGTTCGATGCGCTCATGCTTCGTTCTCCTCCCGGTAATACTGGCTCTGCACCTCAAACAGGTCGGCGTAGCCGCCGCCCCGTTTCAGCAGCTCTTCGTGGGTGCCCTCCTCGGCCACCCGGCCGTCCTTCAGATAGAGGATGCGGTCGCAGAAGCGGGTGGAGGCCAGCCGGTGCGAGATGAACAGGCTGGTCTTGCCTGCCGTCATCTCGTTGTATTTCTGGTAGATGTCGTTCTCGGCGATGGGGTCGAGCGCGGCGGTCGGTTCATCCAGCACCAGCACAGGCGCATCCTTGTACAGCGCGCGGGCCAGCATCAACCGCTGGGTCTGCCCGCCGGACAGCTCGACGCCGTCTTCATAGACCTCCCGGCCGATCTGCGTTTCCAGCTGTTTGGGCAGGCTCTGCACCTTTTCGGTCAGGCCCGCTTCGTCCAGGCAGTGCCAGACGCGGGCCTCGTCGATGCCGGTGCGGCACTGGGCCACGTTCTCGGCCACGGTGGCCGACAGGACCGAGAAATCCTGGAACACCGCCGCGAACAGCTTGTAATAATCCCGGCGGTTATACGGGCGGATGTCCTGCCCATTGAGCAGGACGCGGCCCTCGGTGGGATCGAGGAAGCCGCAGAGCAGCTTGACCAGCGTGGTCTTGCCCGCACCATTCAGGCCCACGATGGCGAGATTCTCGCCGGGGCGGACGGTCAGGTCGAGCTTGTGGATGGTGTCCTTCTCCGCGCCGGGGTACCGGTAGCTGACCCCTTCGAGCCGCAGCTCATAGGGGGTGTCCAGCCGCTTTTCCAGCGGGAGGCCGCCCTCAAAGCGGAACGGTTCCGGATATTCGAGAAATTCCCGCACGGTGGAGATGTCGAGACACTGCTTGTGCAGTTTTGCAAACTTTTCCAGAATGCCGCTGACCCACTGGGCAAAACCGGTGGCCGCGCCGAAATAGAGCAGGAATTGCGAGACCGGCAGGCCCTGTTCCAGTGTCAGCCAGATCAGGTAGGCATAGGCCGCGCCGTTGCGCACCAGCAGCAGGGCCAGGTCGATGACATTGGCCCAGAGGTAGGCCGTCTCCCGCCGGAGAAGGAAGCCGTGGTAGAGCCGCATCGTGCTCTCCCAGAGTTCTTCCACCCACTCCCGCAGGCCGAAGATGCGGATATCCTTGCCGTACTGCCGGTCGGTGGCGACCTTCTGCACGTAGGCCAGCCGCTTCACATACCCGGCTTCCTCCTCGCGGTGGCGGTAGCCCCACTCGTTGATTCGCCGGGACGCCAGATAGCTGATGACCGATGTGGCGCAGACCAGCAGGCAGAGCCAGGCGTTCAGGCCGGACAACAGCAGCAGGTAGGCCCCGAAGCCGAAGAGGTTGGTCAGGATCTCGCCCCAGCTCACCCAGAATGCTTCGACGGATTCATTGTTGGTGCATCCGGCCCGGTCGGCCTTGGCGCTCAGATCCAGGAAGCGCTTGTCCAGCAGGTTCGGGTAGGAGGTGCCGGCCCGCTTGCGGGCCGAGAGGTCCAGGATATCGACCCGGACGTTCATTTTTCCAAAGAGATTCCGTTCGCTCAGATAACTTTGCAGGAAGGTCAGTGCGACCAGCAGCACGGAAAAGCCGCCAATGACCGCCAGCAGACGGCCCAGCGCCATCCCCTGTTCCAGCACCCGGAGCACCGCCGGGGCAAACAGCAGCTCCGCGATGGTCCTGCCCGCCGTGACCAGCGCCAGCGAGAGGCCGACCGTGAACACCGTCCAATGTCTGCCCCGCCATGCCACGCCCAGCATATAGGCCGTGATCTGCCAGAGGTCGTATTTTGGTTTTTGCTTCGTTTTGTTCGTTCCCGTTTCCATGTGGGATTCCCCTTTCGTTCGTCTGGGCCTATCCTACCACAAAAAATCGTCCCCGGCACAGATCGGGGACGAACGGTTCATTTTGGGGGATGAATTGCAATGATTTCCTTGGTACAACGGAACACCTTCCAATTTCATACTTGCGGGATCAAGATCTCCGTCGTGAAGGCTCCATCCTCGCTGTTGCGGCTGAGGTAGCCGTCCAGTTTTTCGACGATGGCGTCGATGCGCACCAGACCGAAGCCGTGGCCCGCGCCCTTGGTGGTGGCGAACCGCCCGGCAAGTTTTGTCTGCTTCTGGCTGGCCGTGAAGTTGGTGAACGAGATGTAGAGCTGGGTGCCTTTCATATCCATATATACCCGGATGAGGCGTTCGGCTTCGGGCAGGGCGGCGCTGGCATCCATGGCGTTGTCGAACAGGTTGCCGAGGATGCAGCAGAGGTCCAGCTCGCTCATCTTCAGCCGGACCGGGATGTGGGCATCGATCTGCACCGGGATGTTCCGGCTCTTCGCGAGGGAGATCTTGCTGTTGAGGATGGCATCTGCCATGGCATTGCCCGTCTTGACCGCAAGGTCCACGGTGTTCAGGTCGGTGTCCAGCTGGTCAAGGTAGGCCCGGATGCCTTCCAGATCCCCCTGTGCCGCCAGGACCTTCATGGTCTGGATGTGGCCGCGGTAATCGTGCCGCCAGCCCCGCATCTGGCGGTACATGTTGTCCACCTCTTTGTAATGCGTCTCGATGAGCTCCCGCTGGTAGGCTTCGATGCGGTGATCCAAAAGCCTTGAAAAAAGTTTCAGCATCTGTTTTCCCTTCCTCTGCCTCATGTCCTCTCGATGATGGCCCGGTTCAGCGGCTCATAGCTGCCGCGCGGCAGAGGCAGCACTGTGCCGTCCGCCAGAACGACCTCCTTTTTGGTCACGCGGCGGATCTGCTTCAGGTTCAGGATCATCCCCCGCCCCACCCGGAAGAACTGCTCATCAAGCTCTGCCTCGAACTCAGCCAACGTCCGCTTGAGGGTATAGTCCTGTCTGGCGTGGACGGTCACATAGTTCTGGTGCACGTCCAGATACCGCACCTCGTACAGCGGCAGACGGATCATCTCGCCGGAACGTTCGAGGTTCAGGCAGCGCTCGTTCCGGCGGTGCTTCTCCCACGCGCGATCGAGTACGGCACAGAGCTTTTCAGGGCGGACCGGCTTCATCAGGTAATGGAGCGCGGCCACATCGTAGCCCTCGGCGATGTAATCCGAGTAGCCGGTGATGAAGACGATCTGCACGGCTTCGTTCTCCTGCCGGACCATTTTGGCCAGCGTGACACCGTCTGCGCCGGGCATTTCCACATCCAATAGTAATAAATCAAAGTTTTTATCCTCTGCGTAGCAGAACAGGAACTGTTCCGCCGAGGAAAAGGCCCGGCATTCCAGCGCGATGCCCCGCTGCTCTGCCCAGTGCGCCACGATGCTGCGCACATAGTCCGCATCCGCTGCGCTGTCGTCGCAGACCGCTGCCCGATACGCCATCCTGTTCTCTCCCCTCTGTTATCTTTTTTCGATTATGACACATTTCCGGTGGGATTGCAACAAAAAAAGAGGCTGCAACACTCCCCCAGTCACGGCGCTGCCGTGCCAGCCCCCTCGGAGAGGGGGCCTTGGCGTGGCGGTAGGCCGGAAAAGCCTCCCTCTTTGAGGGAGGTGTCATCGCGCAAGCGATGACGGAAGGAGTATCGCAGCCTCTTCGGCTGGTTCTTAGTAGTTGTGCTTCTTCAGCTCAAAATAGCTCTGGGGATGTGCGCAGACGGGGCACTTGAGGGGTGCGGACTTGCCGATGTAGGTGTAGCCGCAGTTCCGGCACTGCCAGACCTGCTGCTCCTCGCGGGCGAAGACCTGATTGTTCTTCAGGTTCTCGGCCAGCTCGCGGTAGCGCTCCTCGTGCTCCTTTTCGATCTGTGCCACCATGGTGAAGAGAGCAGCCAACTGGGGGAAACCCTCTTCCTTGGCCTCTTTCGCCATGCGGGGGTACATCTCGGTCCACTCGTCGTGCTCGCCGCCCGCTGCCATTTCCAGGCAGGTCATGGTGTCGGGGATGGAGCCGCCGTGCAGGGCTTTGAACCACATCTTGGCGTGTTCCTTTTCGTTGGCGGCCGTCTCCTCAAAGATCGCGGCCAACTGCTCGTAGCCTTCCTTCTTGGCTACGCTGGCGAAGAAGGTGTACTTGTTGCGGGCCTGGCTCTCGCCTGCAAATGCTTCCCACAGGTTTTTCTCGGTCTTGGTGCCCTTGAGTTCCATAATCCATGCTCTCCTTTATTGTTGTGTGTATGTGCTCGCCTCCGGCTGCAACCGGGGCGTTCCTTCTGAGAGTATTATAACAGAATTCGAGCTCGAAATCAAGAATAATTCCTATTTATTTTGAGAATCATTTTCAATTAGTGCTGCTTCAGCGCGCAGACAGCCAGGCTGAGGGCGCTCCACGCAGCCTGATACATCAGCACAGCGGCAACGGACAGGGTGCCGATGCTGCCCGCATAGGTCAGCAGCACACCGATGGCCACCGAGAACCAGACCGACACCAGCTGCACCGTGGTGGCAGCCGTCTCGGCGTTCTGGGCCTGCTCGGCAGCGCGGAGACCGCCGATGAGGCTGACGAAGCCCTCATCGTGCAGCATACAGCAGCGGGCGGCGTTCTCCGGCTGCGCCGGGGCAGCGTTCAGGGCATCGCACTGGTCCTGTTCCAGCAGGGTGATCATGCCCTCCGGCAGATGGTAGGCGTCGGTGATGTGCTTGGCGGTCAGGCTGGGGTCTTTGCAGGTGACCAGAAGGCGGATGTTCTCCTTCTGCAGCACTTCCAGCCCGCGGGCCGCATTCCGCCCGCCTGTGGAGCGCAGCACGAACATGGCGTGGAGATTGCCCGAAACCGCCAGATACAAGATCTGCAAGGTCCCATGCTGGGAGTGTTCTTCCTCGTACTCCGTTTCGGGCACGGGAACGCCCTCCTTTTCCATATAGGTGCGGTTGCCGATCAGGACACGGTTGTTATCGCACCAGGCCGCAAAGCCGAGACCGTAGTGGGTCTCCAGATCCTTGACGGGGTAGAGGATGTCGGTGCGGTCCTCAATGATCTGGCGGAACAGGCCGCGCAGAGTCTCGCAGCTCTGGTTCAGGATGCTGGCCGCATAGAGGATGGCGCGGTCGATGCGGCCCCCCTTGAAGATGCGGATGTCCTCCAGATTCACGCTGTCCGCAGTGAAAAGCTCGTCGGCGTCCACCTGCACGGTATCCACACCGCCCAGTTCTTCGATCGCGGCCCAGCCGGGAATGACCGCACCGGCAGCGGCGGCGCTCTTTTGCAGCCGCAGGGTGGCCAGACCGGCCACCAGCGTGGAGGAGAGCGGAGCGCCCATGCAGAGCATGGCGGTCATGGCCGCAGCCATGCCGTTGAGCCCGCCGCCGAACAGCAGGAACACCAGACCGCTGAGCACCGCAGCCCCCAGCAGGATGTACGACGTCTTGCGGGCGCGGCGTTCACTGGCGCGCTCGCCAAAGCTCTGTTCCAGCAGGGCGTCGTCCCACTGGACCGGGCGGCTGAGCAGGACCCAGGGGTCCTTTTCGTCCAGACTGCGGGCAAGCATCCGGATCAGGTCTTTGTCCTTGACCCGGAACGCCCCCTGCAGCCCGGCCGGGTCTTTGGTGGCCAGGTCGTAGCCGTTTTTCACAGCGGCCAGCTGCACCCGGCTGCCCAGCAGGGCCATGAACAGCCCCAGCGCCGCGATGCCGGACAGCAGCGTCCAGCTGGACGTCTGGTAGCTCCTGGCGTTGAGCAGGGCGATGGCGGCTTCCAGCGCCGCACCGCAGGCGGCCAGCGCGGGCATGGTGTCTGCACTGGGGCGGCGGTCTTTTTTCAGGCCGCTCAGACCGTCCCGCAGGACGGGGTAGGCCACGGCCAGCGCCGCAGCCAGCACCAGCAGGTTGGCGGCGTAGAATGCCGCCGGAGCGACGACCGGGTCCAGCGAGGCAATGGGTGCCAGCAGGCCCGCCGCCGTCAGCCCGAAGTGGAGCAGCACCACAGCCAGGATGCCGCTGAGCACACAGCGCAGCGTGAGTTCTGCGCTCATCTTATGCAGCTTCTCGTCCACGGTTTCGGGGGTAGATTCTTCGGCAGGCTCTGCGGCAGCTTCCTCTGCCGGGGCCGCAGGCGTCTCGGCTGCGGATGCTTCGCCGGGCGCGGCTTTTGCAGCCGCTTCCGCAGGTTGGGCAGCTTCGGCGGGTGCAGCATCCGGTGCGGAGACCGGCGCTTCCGGTTCCTCCTCAAGGCCCACCAACGGGATGCTCATGCTGTCGTCCATGCTGGGCGGGGCCTCCCGCGTGGGAGCCGCAGGCGCGGCTTCGTCGTCGCCTTCCCCAAAGAAGCGGAACGGCTGGGTCGGCTCCGGTCGGGCCTCTTCCGGCTCCGGCCTGCGGGTCCGGTCCTCGGCGAAGACCATCTTTGGCAGGGCCGCGCAGGCCTTTTCCTCGGCTTCCAATGCGGCGGTCTCGACGCCCAGCACCTCCTGCGGGGCGGGCGTGTCCGCTTCGGGCCGGGCCGGTTTCGGGGCCGGGAAGAGCAGGGCCTTGAGTTCCTGCATCTCGGCATGTTCCTTCTGCTCCTGCGGGGTCAGCGGGCCGCGCACATAGTTCTTCTCATATTTCGGCTGCTGCGGCTGCGGGGCGGGCTGCTTTTCGGCAGCCGACTTCCGCTCGGCCGGGGCGGCCGGGGCAGGCTGCACCGGCGGTTCCGGCTCCTCTGCCACAAAGAAGTCTGCGGCCAGCTCCAGGTCGGCCTTCGGCTCCGCGGCCTCGTCCTCCCCGCCCAGCCGGATCTCACCCGTCGGCGGAAGTTCCTGCGGCATGGCAGGCTTTTCGGAGGCAGGCTCTGCCTCCTCCTTGGCGCGGCCCAGGATGCGGCCCAGAATGCTGCTCTGGGTCTTCTGCTTTGCAGGCTCCTGCTTTTCGTCGTCCCGGTGCTTCATCTCATCGGGCACCTGCGCCACACTGGTGCTGAAAAAGGTGCGGAATTTTTCTTCCTTGGCTGCGAGGTCCTCCGGGTTCGTTTTTTCAAAGCCGTTTTTACGGGCATCATTCTTCGCCATTCGTTGTACCTCCCTGCTCAATCTCTGCGGAGCAGTCCGCGTTTATTCGCCTGCTCGCTGGCTCTGGATCTCATACAGAATGATGCCAGCCGCCACCGAGACGTTGAAGCTGTCCACGCCGGTGCCCTGTGCGGCCATATCCAGCCGCACCACACCGTCGCACAACTTCTTGACCAGCTGCGACACGCCGCTGC